>Ga0160454_100064_pt1 | contig 153132 bp, 138 predicted proteins | sample HID1971M_E6MG_FD_108218 | JGI IMG/M metagenome (GOLD analysis project Ga0160454, IMG submission 108218) | Enriched millipede-associated microbial communities from UW Madison campus, WI, USA - HID1971M_E6 MG | ecosystem: Host-associated > Arthropoda: Insects > Digestive system > Unclassified ...
ACAGCAATTTGCCCGCATTCGCGGGTTTATTTCTACACTGCTGAAACAATCCCTCCCTTTGCACGAATCCCTCGTTTCCGTTCTTCGCGGTCAGTTTCGGTTTAGGGCTACGTAAGTAGTAACGAGAAGAACAGCTTATTGCGCGGCATTCGCTTTTGCCTTTTGCCCGTTTCGGCATTTTTGTCCGCGACTTCGCTTGAAATCCTCAGCCCGCCCACCTTAGGATTTGACGACATTCTCGTTCATTGGCATTGCTGCACGAGCGAACTTCAGGTAGACTAATATGTTAGAGACTTTCTGAAAATGAGGAGCGCTTATGAACGCCGCAACGTTAAGGCAAGTGCTGAATACGATAGCCGAGATGTTTCCGGATGCGCGCTGCGAGCTGAATCACCGCAATCCGTTCGAACTGACGATCGCGGTGCTGCTGTCTGCGCAGTGTACGGACGAAACGGTCAACAAAGTGACGGCTACGCTGTTCGAGAAGTACCGATCCCCGCACGATTACTTATCCGTTCCCCTGGAAGAATTGGAGAACGATATTCGCAGAATCGGGCTGTTTCGCAATAAGGCGGCCAATATCCAGAAGCTGTGCCGCATGGTTATCGACCTGCATGGCGGGGATGTGCCGCGCACGCACGAGGAGCTGACGGCGCTGCCCGGAGTCGGCCGCAAAACGGCTAACGTCGTCATGTCCAACGCTTTCGATGTTCCGGCAATCGCCGTGGATACCCACGTAGAGCGCGTGTCCAAGCGTCTTGGCGTCGCCAAGCCCGACGACTCGGTGCTTGAGGTCGAGAAGAAGCTGATGCGCAGAGTGCCGAGAGAGGAATGGACGATTACGCATCACCGGCTGATATTCTTCGGCCGCTATCACTGCAAGGCGCAAAATCCGAAATGCGAGGTTTGTCCGGTGTTGGAACATTGCAAGGAAGGCAAGGCACGAATGAAAGCCTCCTTGAAGAAGAGGAGCGTATCGAAGTGAAGGCTATCGACCTCGACGCGCCGCCGTCCGGCGCGCCGTTATCAGCAGAACTTATTCAATTCCAGGAGGCGCTGCGGCAGATGTCCGTCAGATCGGCCGCCAACGGAGACGAAGTGCAGGCGGCCAAGCTGCAGGAGCTGGCCGGCAAGCTGGAAGGCGGGCGGCTGACCGTCGCCTTCTGCGGACATTTCTCCGCCGGGAAGTCCACGCTCGTCAATACGCTGTGCGGGGCGACGCTGCTGCCCGCCTCGCCGATTCCGACAAGCGCCAACGTCGTGACGGTCGTTAACGGCGAGCCGTTCGCGGAAACGGAATTCCGCGATTCGAAAGGCAATATTCACCCTGCTCGTACAATTGCGGTCGAGCAACTGCACGGCTTTGCGGTGGACGGGGAAGGCGTCACCTCGATTCGCGTATCCTACCCGATTCCGCTGCTGGGCGATCGCATGGCGATCGTAGACACTCCAGGCGTCGATTCGACGGACGGCGCGCACCGCGCGGCGACCGAGTCCGCTCTGCATATGGCGGACGTCGTTTTTTTCGTGACCGATTACAACCATGTGCAGTCCGAGGTGAACTTCCGGTTTCTGCGCAGTTTGGCCCGCTGGGGCAAGCCGACGTATCTGATCGTGAACCAGATCGACAAGCACAGGGAGGAGCAGCTTTCGTTCGCGGAGTTCCGGGACAGCTTAAGAGAGGCGTTGGCCAACTGGGATATCGAGCCTGCGGCTACGCTATTCCTGTCGCTGCGCGAGCCCGATCACCCGCTGTCGCAATGGAGTCAACTGCTGGAGCTCATGGAACAGCTTCAGCCGCTTGCCGATCCGCTTATTCTGAGAAGCGTAACCCGTTCGGCCGTCTACTTGGCGGAGCAATACCGCGAGACGCTGCATGAGCGCAACCAGGAGAAAAGACAGCAGCTCCAGGAGCAATTGGGCGAAGACGGGGAGACGGAGCGGAGAGCGGCGCTCCGCGCCGAATGGGAGGTGGAACTGGCTCAATTAAGGTCGGCAGGCGATCTGCGCAAAGAACGCGTGCGGGTCGAAATGGACCGGTTGCTGGGCAACGCCAATCTGACGCCCGCCGAGACGCGCGAGAAAGCGCAGGCGGTGCTTGCGGCGATGCAGCCGGGATTTAAGGCCGGCTGGCTGGCCGGTGCGGCGAAAACCGAGGCGGAGAGAAACGCGAGACTAGGCAGGCTGACAGACGATTTCAACCGACAGGTGTCGGCGAACGTTACCGGGCATCTGAAGGAGCTGCTGCGTCGGGAAGCCGAGCAGAGCGGATTGGCCGGAGAGGAACTGGAGCGATCGCTGGACGACATCTTCCGCCCCGTACAGCCGGAATGGCTTCGCTCGCTCGTGAAGCCGGGCGCAGGCTCGGAAGGTCAGGCGACGCTGCACTATTCGGCGGAGATCAGCACCGAGCTGAAGTCGCTGTATCGCAAGGCGGCGTTCCAATGGATCGACGAGCTGCAGGAGAGAAATCGTCCCGCATTGGAGGAGCAGACAAAGGAAGTCGGCGCCAAGCTGTCTAAGCTTGCGGAGGCGGATCGCATAGCGGGAAGGATCGACGAGTTGGAGCGCGAGGAACGCGAAGAGGAGCGGCAGCTATTGGCTATGCTGCCGGAGGATGGGAGCAACAGCGGGCTGAGACTTCCTGCTCCGGTGGGCATTTCAAGCGATCGGCTGGAGGAATTGGCGAGCGAAGCGGCGGCAGGGCTGAATGCGGCAGTCGATTCGAACGGAACCGCAGAAGCCTTCGACGACTTGCCTTCTGAGGAGCAGCCGGAGCTCGCCGACGCTCAGCCGACCCGTCTGGGCGCGCCGCAGGGAGCTGCGGAGATGCTGGAGCGCTCTGCCGCGCTGTTGGGCAACATCGCCGCGCTGCGAGGCGTGGCGGACGGTCTGTACGCCAAGGCGGCTCGATTCCGCGACAAGAGCTTTACGATCGCGCTGTTCGGCGCGTTCAGCGCGGGCAAATCGTCGTTCGCCAACGCGCTCGTCGGCAAGCCGGCTTTGCCGGTCTCGCCGAATCCGACGACGGCGACGATCAACCGGATTGTCGCTCCGACAGAGGAGCATCCGGACGGCACGGCGCTCGTCACGATGAAGACGCCGGAGGAGTTCGCCGAAGATATCCGTCATTCGCTGGGGCGGATCGGCATCGCCAAGGAGAAGCTGGAGGCGGCGGGCGCGGATGTGGCGAAGCTGCTGGCGTTGAAGGACCCTGTAGCTGCGGCGGACCTGCATCCTCGCGGACGTCCGCATTTGGCGTTCCTGACAGCTGCGGCCAAGGGATGGGGCGAGTTCGGTTCGCTGCTCGGACAGAAGCTGACGGCAGGCGGAGAGGAGTACCGGAGGTTCGCCGCCGACGAGCAGGCTTCCTGCTTCGTCGCATCGATCGATCTGTACGTCGATTCTCCGATTACGCGCAGCGGCGCGGTGCTTGTCGATACGCCGGGGGCGGATTCGATCAACGCCCGGCATACGGGCGTTGCCTTCCAATATATCAAGAACGCGGACGCGGTCCTGTTCGTGACTTATTACAATCACGCCTTCACGGAGGCGGACCGCGAATTTCTCAATCAGCTCGGCAGCGTCAAGGACGTGTTCGAGCTGGATAAAATGTTTTTCGTCATCAATGCCGCCGACCTTGCTTCGTCCGATACGGAGCTTGAAGCCGTCAAGGAGCACGTTGGAAATCAGCTGCTAAAGCACGGTATCCGTAAGCCGCGATTGTTCGGCGTCTCCAGTCTGAACGGATTGCAGGCGAAGCAGTCGCGCAGCCGCGCGGCGCTGGAAGCTTCCGGGCTGGCCGAATTCGAGGGCGCTTTCCGCCGTTTCTCCGAGGAGGAGCTAGGCGGCTTGGCGCTGGCGTCGGCCAATAAGGAGCTGGACCGCGTCGACAAGCTGCTGGACAGCTGGCTGCAATCGGCCAACGCCGACGCCGCGACCCGCGAAGCGAAGGCGAAGCGGTTGACGGCGCAGGCGGAGCGCTGGCGCGCCGAGGGCGGAGATTCCGTTCCCGCGGCGGCAGTACAGCCGCTCAGTCAGGAAGTGGGGGAGCAGCTGTACCATTTGCGTCAGCGGCTGAAATTCCGCTTCAAGGAGCATTTTCAGACGGCGTTCCACCCGTCCATTTTGCAGGACGACGGACGAGATCTCAAAAAGCTGCTGCAATCGTGCGGCGAAGATTTGAAGCGATCGTTGACAGAGGATTTGCTGCAGGAGCTGAGGGCGGCGGGACTCCGGCTCGAAGGGACGATCGGCGCGCTTGCGGACAAGACGCTCGGCTCGCTGTCCGGACTTGCGGAGATGGAGCGCGAAGGCTTTGCTCCGGAGCCGGCAGGCAAGCCGGCATTGGAGCTGCCGCTTCCCGAGCCTTTCGCCGCAGGCCCGAATTTCGAGGTCAGACAGCTGTGGAATGCGTTCCGCTCTCCGAAGCATTTCTTCGAGCAGGAAGGCGCTGCGGAGCTGCGGAGCGACCTGGAAGGCACACTGTTGGGGACGATCGACGAGGTGCTTGAGGCGTTGAAGCGGCAATGGGAGCAATCGACGGAGCAGGCGCTGCAGCAAACCGTTCGCGCGGCCGCTTTGGCGTGGTCCGAACAGCTTGCGGCTTTTGCGCTCAGCATGAGCGAGGCGCTTCGCCAACCGGGCGAAGAACGTTATTTGCAGGATTTGCGGGAGCAGTGGCAGAAAATCAGGCAGTAACGGGTAGAATCGGCCCTTTTTCATCTTTTCGGAGATGGAAAGGGGCCTTTTCTTTGCTTGCCTGCGTTTTCCTTTGTTTAATGGACCAACAAGGGGAAGTAGGGTATGAAAAGCGACCATATCGAAGATATCCGGTGATTATCCGTCAATGACTGCGGCAGTTTCCTTCGTAAGCGCGAATAGCGCGAAATAACGCTGTTGCCGGGGGTGGGGGATTCGGCTAAACTGCCGTAGAAAGCAGCGAGGAGGGGAACCATTTTTGGATATTTTTCGCGCATTAAAGGCCTATTATTGGAAAGACAAAGGCTTCCTGTGGGGATCGATAGCCGGACTTGCGATCGCGACAGCGCTAGGACTGATTTATCCCCTGCTGCTCAGGACGCTCATCGACGATATGATCGTTCCTGGTAAATTCGAAGGCGTGCTTGGGCTCACGCTGACGGCGGTAGGGATCATTTTCGTCAAAGCCGCATTCCAGTATGTACACGGTTTCAGCGGAGGACGGCTCGGCAACCGCATTGCGTACCGGCTGCGCAACGCCTGCTATGAGAAGCTGCAGCAATTATCCTTTTCCTACTATGATACGGCCAGAACGGGCGACCTGATGTCGCGGCTTACGGCCGATATCGAAGGCGTGAGGATGTTTATCGGCTTCGGCTTCGCGCAATTGCTCAATACGGCGCTGCTCATCGTATTCGGGTTTGGCATGATGTTTTTTATCGACTGGCCGCTTACGGTGCTCATTCTCGTCTTTATCCCGGTGCTCGGCTTCGTGGCGATTCGTTTCGAGCAGGCCATCCATCCGGTGTTCCGTTCGATTCGGTCCGCGGTGGGCCGTCTGACGACTCGGGTGCAGGAAAATATTACCGGAGTCAGAACGGTCAAATCGTTTGCTCGGGAGCCCTTTGAGATTAACAAGTTCGTTAAAGAAAATATAGATTATCGGGACAATCATCTCACGCTCGCGGAAGTATGGGCGAAGTATTTTCCCATGATGGAGTTTATTGCCAACCTCAGCGTCGTCACGCTGCTGCTAGCAGGCGGCTGGCGCGTAATCGCCGGCACGATGACGCTGGGCGAACTGATCGCGATTACGGGAATGCTCGGTTTCATCGTGGCGCCGCTCTGGACGCTTGGCTTCCAGATTAACGGCTATACGCAGTCCAAAGCGTCCGGCGAACGGCTGCTCGAGCTGCTGTATCAGCCGATCGCGGTCAAAAACCGCGAGCAAAGCCTTGTGCTGGACGATGCGGAGGTCAAGGGAAGTATCCGCTTCAACGACGTCAGCTTCCGCTATACGAACCGCGACGATCTGCCTTCCGCTCTGCTGGGGCTAGAGCTCGACGCGCCGGCCGGAACTGTCGTCGGCCTCCTTGGAGGAACCGGGTCGGGCAAATCGACGGCAGTCGGCTTGCTGCTTAGAGCTTACGATGCGGGCGAAGGCACGATTACGCTGGACGGCGTAGATATTCGCCATATCGAGCTGGACAGCTTGCGCAGGCAGATCGGCATTGTGTTCCAGGAATCGTTCCTGTTCTCGACGACGATCAAGGAAAACATCAGCTACGGGCGACCGGACGCAACGATGGAGGAGATCGAGGAGGCGGCGCGCTACGCGCAGGCCGACGGCTTCATCCGCGAGCTTCCGCTTGGCTACGATACGATTGTCGGCGAACGGGGCATGGGCTTGTCGGGCGGACAGAAGCAGCGGATCGCCATCGCTCGGGCGCTGCTGAACAAGCCGAAAGTTTTAATTCTCGACGATGCCACAAGCGCACTCGACATGGAGACGGAACACGAGATTCAGACCGCGATTCGCAAAGTCATGGCCGGCAGAACCGTGTTTATGATCGCGCACCGGATTTCGACTTTACGCCATGCCAACGAAATTATCGTGCTGGATCGCGGCCATACGATTCAACGGGGAACGCACGATAAGCTCGTTCGCCAGCCGGGGCTCTATCGCGAGACGTACCGGATTCAATATGCCGATCGTCCGGATGAGCTGGATTATGCAGCGGATGCGGACGACTCGGGGGAAAGGCGGGTGTCGGGATGAGTCGCCAATTCATATACCAGGACGACGAACTGATCGAGAAGCCGTTTAACTGGAAGCAGATGGCCCGGCTGATTACGTATGTGAAGCCTTACAAGGCCGAGGTCGGCAAAGTTATAATCGTGATGCTCGTGTTCGGGATGCTCTCGAAGCTGGCGATCCCGTATCTGACAATGCTGGCGATCGACAAGGCGATTTTCCCGAAGGGAAGCGAGGGCAATCTTACTTTGCTATTGACGCTTTCCGCCGCGATGCTAGTGCTGTACGTCACGCGCTGGTGGGCGCAAAATTATACGATTCGTCGCACGAACGAGATCGGGCAGAAGGTTATTTTCGACTTGCGGGCTGCTTTGTTTAAGCACATACAATCGCTGTCGTTCCGCTTCTTCGACAAGCGCCCGGCGGGCTCCGTGCTCGTCCGGGTCACGAACGACGTTAATTCGCTGCAGGATATGTTCACGAACGGGGTCGTTAACACAGCGATCGACATCGTGCAGTTGATCGGCATTACGATTATTCTGCTCTTCATCGAGCCGAAGCTGGCGCTGGCCGTCATTGTAACCGTTCCGCTCATGTTCTTCGTCTCGACGACGCTGCGCAAAAAAATCCGCATGGCTTGGCAGGTCGTCCGCATCAAGCAGTCGCGCATCAACGCGCATCTGAACGAGAGCATCCAGGGCATTCGCGTGACACAGGCGTTCGCTCAGGAGAAGGAGAACATCGGCTTTTTCGACGGGATGAACTCCAGCAACATTCGCTCGTGGAACCGGGCGTCGGCGCTGAACCAACTGTTCGGACCGCTGATCGAAGTGACGTCGGCGATCGGCACGCTCATTCTGCTATTGTACGGCACGTATCTCATTCAATCCGAAGCGATGACCGTCGGCGTTCTCTTCGCGTTCATCACCTACGTCGGCAGCTTCTGGGAGCCGATTACGCGTCTGGGCAACATGTATTCGCAAATGCTGATCTCGATGTCCTCGGCCGAGCGCATCTTCGAGTTTATGGACGAACGGCCGGCCGTTCCGGAAAAGGAAGACGCCAAACCGATCTCCGAGCTGCAGGGCCGCGTCAAGCTTGAAAACGTTACGTTCGGCTACGAGAGCGACCGTCCGGCGCTTAAGGGCATTAACCTCGACGTGGAGGCGGGGCTATCGGTGGCGCTCGTCGGTCATACCGGCTCGGGCAAGAGCACGATCGTCAACCTGATCTGCCGCTTCTATGATACGGTGGAAGGCCGTGTGCTGATCGACGGTCAAGACGTCCGAGACGTGACGATCGACAGCCTGCGCTCGCAGATCGGCATCGTGCTTCAGGATACGTTTATTTTCTCGGGCACCATCCGTGAAAACATTCGTTACGGACGTCCCGACGCTACGGATGCGGAGATCGAAGCGGCGGCCCGCGCTGTGCGGGCGCACGATTTTATCGTCGACCTGCCGAGCGGCTACGACACCGAGGTTGAGGAGCGGGGCAACGCGCTCTCCGTCGGGCAACGGCAGCTGCTCAGCTTCGCCAGGGCGCTGCTCGCCGATCCGCGCATTCTCGTGCTGGACGAAGCGACGGCCAGCATCGATACGGAGACGGAGCTGCGCATTCAGGAAGCGTTGTCGACGCTGCTGCAAGGACGCACCTCGTTTATCGTCGCGCACCGTCTGTCCACGATCCGTCATGCCGACTGCATCGTCGTGCTGGACCACGGAGAAATTATGGAGATGGGCAACCACGACGAGCTAATGAAGCGGCCCGGCCATTATCGCAGTCTGGTCGAAGCGCAGTACCGTTTTTTGTCCGCATAATCGAGTTTATTTGCCGGCTTGTGGGCGCCGAGAGGCGTCGTCAGGCCGGTTTTTCAATTTTTTTTCGGCCAACGGATTTGTAAAATGCGGCAATAACCGTTATCGTTAAAATCATCGAAGATCGGGAGGGAATCGGATGAAATCGTCTTCCATGCTATGGAGAACGCTTGGCATCGTGTCGCTTGTTTGCTTGTTGACTCTGTTGACAGGGTTCGGATGGGCGCTTAAGGACAGCTGGTTTCCGAAGGAGGGAATGGCGCTTCCCGAAGCGGCGGCGCCGGAGACGGCGGTCGGAGGCAAATGGAGCGAGAAAAGCGAGCTGTACGTAACCGCTCTGGGAGATTCGTTAACGAAGGGAACGGGCGATACGACGGGGGAAGGCTATGTGGCGCGCACGATCGCTTCGCTTTCCAAGAGAATGGACAAGCCGGTTTATCTGGTCAACAATATGGCCGTCAACGGGATGAGAGCCGATCAATTGTCCGGCAGGCTGGACGACAAAGGCTTCATTAACGCGGTCGGACGGGCGGATATTGTGCTGCTGACGATCGGGGGCAACGACCTGTTTCAGGTCGCCCAGGGCGGCGGCTCGCTGGCGCAAGGAGGCGACTTGTCGCCGGAGGCGCTGCAGGAGCGGCTGCCGGACGTGAAACCGCGGCTGAAGGAAGTGTTCGACAAAGTCAGAGCCGTTAATCCGGTCGCTCGCATCGTCTACGTTGGGCTTTACAACGCCTTCTATGACGTGCCGCAGATGCGGGGGGCCGCCAGCGAGACGATCGCCGACTGGAACGGCTACGCTTACGAGCTGGCGCTGGCGGACGGCAACGCGACGGTCGTTCCGACGTACGATCTGTTCGAGTTTAATCTGAAGGACTATTTGTCTTCGGATCACTTTCACCCGAACGCGCTCGGGTACGAACGGATCGCCGGAAGAGTCGTTGACGCGCTGCAATAACTCGGATGAAGGGGGGCACGGCTATGGGAAAACAGATGGAGAAGACCGTATTGTCGGTACGCGGACTGAGAAAAAAAATTGGACGCAAGCCGATCATTCATAACGTTTCCTTCGATGTGAACGCGGGAGAGATTTTCGGATTTCTCGGACCGAACGGCTCGGGCAAAACGACGACGATCCGCATGCTGGTCGGCCTGATCAAGCCGACGGAAGGCGATATCGTCGTCTGCGGCGAGAACGTGCGCACGCATCCGGAGCGGGCGCTTGCGCATATCGGCTGCATCGTGGAAAATCCCGAGATGTACGGGTTTATGACCGGCTGGGAAAATCTTGCCCACTTCGCCCGCATGCAGCCGGATATTCCGGAGCAGCGCATCGTCGAGGTCGTGGAGATCGTCGGACTCGACCAACGCATTCACGACAAGGTCAAAACCTATTCGCTCGGCATGAGACAGCGGCTAGGCATCGCCCAGGCGCTGCTGTGCAAGCCGAAGCTGCTCATTCTGGACGAGCCGACGAACGGCCTTGACCCGAAAGGAATCAAGGAGCTGCGCGAGTTTATCCGCATGCTGGCGGAGAGCGGCATGAGCCTGTTTATTTCCAGTCACCTGCTAAGCGAAATCCAGTTGATGTGCGACCGCGTGGCGATTATCGCGCATGGCGAAGTGATCGCCGTCGGCGAGGTCGACGAGCTCGTCTCGCAAGCGGGAGCGTATACCGTATGGCAGGTCGATCGCCCGGACGAAGCCAGGCGGATGTTTGCGGATCAGCCGGACGTCAGGCTTGTGCCGGAGCGGGAGCATCGTATCGATGAAGCGCTGCTGTCGGCGATGGACGAGCCGATCGTCACGGTCGTGGACGAAAGCCGGATCTCGGGCTGGGTGAACCGGCTCGTCGGAGCTGGCGTCGGGATCGTGTCGGTGCAGCGCGTCGCGCCCTCTTTGGAGGAGCTATTCCTGAAGCTGACGGAGGGGGAGCAAATTGGCTAATCTGCTGGCGCTTATTCAGAACGAGACGTTAAAGGTGTGGAAGAAAAAACGCTTCGCGGTTGTCGTGCTTATTTTGCTTATTCTGATCCCTGTATTCGTCTATGCTCAGATGAAGGTCGCGCAGAACAGCGCCGACAAGTTCCGGACGGACTGGCGGGCCGAGCTGCAGAGCCGGATTACCGACAATACGAACGCGCTCAGCAGCGACCGGATTCCCGAGGAATGGAAGCAGTGGCGCAAGGCGATCGTTCAGCAGCTGCAATATTATCTCGATCACGACATCAACCCCGAATCGCCGAACGCGGTTACGTTTACCCGGCGGTTTATGGATAATGCGGTCAGTCTGTTTATCCCGCTCATGGTGCTGGCGATCGCATCGGATTTAGTCTCCTCGGAGCGCTCTACGGGCACAATCAAGATGCTGCTGACGAGGCCCGTGCGAAGATGGCGCATTTTATTTTCAAAATTAGCGACACTGACCTTATACGTCTCGCTTATTCTCGTCACCACGATTGCGCTCTGTTATGTCATATCCGGCCTCGTGTTCGGATACGGAGGCTGGGGAGAGCCGGTGTTCGTCGGCTTCCGCGTCGAGGGAGCGGAGGTCGATACGACGAATGTCCATGCCGTCACACAGGGCGTATATGTGCTTATGCAAGCCGGGCTAATCTGGTTTGCCGCAATGGTGGTGGCGCTGATCGCGCTGATGATATCCGTGCTCGTACGCAGTACGGCGGCGAGTTTCGTGACGATGATGGCGGCGATTATTTCCGGTACGTTGCTGGCCAACATGGCCTCCTCTTGGAAAACGGCCAAATATTTATTTAACGTCAACCTCGAACTATCCGCATATTTACGGGGTACTCCGCCTCCGGTGGAGGGCATGTCGCTCGGATTTTCGCTTGCCGTGCTGGGGATTTGGGGGCTTGCGGCGGTGATCGTTTCTTTCTCCGTCTTTACGAAGCAAGACATCTTGAATTAGAATAAACAAAGCGCGTTTATGAGGATAAACGCAAGAGATTACGCAAGGAGGTCCGTTCGTGACCGAAAAAATCAATCTGTTCACCGAATCCGCCGCATCGGCGGTCAGTGAATACAGTGCGGATGATATTCAGATTTTAGAAGGACTAACCGCTGTACGCAAAAGGCCGGGCATGTACATCGGCAGCACGACGACATCGGGGTTGCATCATCTATTATGGGAAATTGTCGACAACGCCGTGGACGAGCATTTGGCTAAATTTTGCTCGCGCATCGACGTCATCGTTCATGCCAACAATTCCGTTACCGTCGTCGACAACGGGCGGGGCATTCCGACAGGGATGCACAAGAGCGGTATCCCTACGCCTCAGGTCGTCTACACGATTTTGCATGCGGGCGGGAAATTCGGCGGAGGCGGCTACAAGAAGTCGGGGGGGCTGCACGGCGTGGGCGCTTCCGTTACGAACGCTCTCTCCGAGTGGCTGGAAGTGGAGATTTACCGCGACGGCAAAATACATAAGATGAGATTCGAGACGTGGGTCGACGATCGCGGCCTCGAGCATGTCGGAGAGCCGGTTACCGGGCTGGAAGTGACCGGAAATACGAACCGCACAGGTACGAAGGTTACCTTTAAGCCCGATCCGAAAGTGTTCCACGGCAACGTCAGCATGAACTACGACACGCTGTCGGAGCGGCTGCAGGAGATCGCGTTCCTGAACTCGGGGCTTAAGGTCAACATTAAGGACGAACGCAGCGGCAAGTCGGATTCGTTTCATTACGAGGGCGGCGCAAGCCAGTTCGTGCAATTTCTTAATGAGGAGAAATCGGTGCTACACGACGTCGTTCACTTCGCGGCGGAGAAGGACGACATCGAGGTCGAGATCGCGCTGCAGTACAATGACGGCTATACGGAGACGATCGCTTCGTTCGTCAACGCCATTCCGACACGCGGCGGCGGTACGCATGAGACGGGCTTTAAGACGGCTTATACGCGGGTGATGAACGAATACGCGCGTAAGACGGGCCAACTCAAGGAGAAGGAAAAAAATCTCGAAGGCAATGACTTGCGCGAAGGCATGATGGCGGTCATCAATATTAAAATGTCCGAGGTCGAATTCGTCGGCCAGACGAAGGACCAGCTCGGGAGCGCTTCCGCTCGGGGCGCGGTCGATGCCGTCGTCACGGACAAGATGGCCGTTTTTCTGGAAGAGAACCCGCAGGTCGGCCAGCTGCTGATCCGCAAGTCGATTCAGGCATCCAAGGCAAGAGAAGCGGCTCGCAAGGCGCGCGAGGAGATCCGCAGCGGCAAGAAGCGCAGCGAGAGCGCCAGCCTTGGCGGCAAGCTGTCGCCGGCGCAGTCCAAGGACAGCTCCCGCAACGAGCTGTTTATCGTGGAAGGCGATTCCGCGGGCGGGTCGGCCAAGCAGGGACGGGATTCGAAGTATCAGGCGATTTTGCCGCTCAAGGGCAAGCCGATGAATCCGGAGAAGTCCAAGCTTGTCGACATTCTGAAGAACGACGAGTATAAGGCGATTATCGCGGCCGTCGGTGCGGGCATCGGCTCGGAGTTCGACGTCGAGGAGTGCAACTACTCCAAAATCATCATTATGACCGATGCGGACACGGATGGCGCGCATATTCAAGTGCTGCTGCTGACGTTCTTCTACCGGTACATGAAGCCGCTGATCGACGCTGGCAAGGTGTTTATCGCACAGCCGCCGCTGTACAAGATTACGCGGAAGTCCGGCAAGCTGGAGACGGTTCGCTACGCCTGGACGGACGAGCAGCTCAACCTGTACACGAAGGAGCTTGGCAAGGGCGCCGAGCTGCAACGTTATAAAGGGTTGGGCGAGATGAACCCCGACCAGCTGTGGGAGACGACGATGAACTACGAGTCGCGCACGTTCCTGCAGGTGCAGATCGAAGACGCCGCCAAAGCGGAGCGCCGCGTATCGACGCTGATGGGCGACAAGGTCGATCCTCGCAAACGCTGGATTATCGAGAACGTCGATTTTACGGAGTACGAGGAGTAACGTGTCGGCGTCGAACTTGGCGGAATGGGCGGTGTAACGGTCTGAGAGAGAGACCGTTAGAGGTGCCGAAGTCGGCGGAAGAGTCAGCATAACGGTCTGCGGGACCGTTACGGGTGCCGAAGTTGGCGGAAGAGTCAGTGTAACGCTCTGCGAGACCGTTAGAGGCGCCGAAGTCGGCGGAAAAGTCGGCGTAACGGTCTGAGAGACCGTTAGAGGTGCCGAAGTCGGCGGAAGTGTCGGTGTAACGGTCTGCGAGACCGTTAGAGGTGCCGAAGTCGGCGGAAGTGTCGGTGTAACGGTCTGAGAGACCGTTAGAGGTGCCGAAGTCGACGGAAAAGTCGGCGTAACGGTCTGAGAGACCGTTAGAGGCGCCGAAGTCGACGGAAATGTCGGCGTAACGGTCTGAGAGACCGTTAGAGGTGCCGAAGTCGGCGAGACCGACGTTGCAACGGCCTGTCAGACCGTTACGCGCTCCAAACTTGATGCAACAACCGGAATAGCGACCTGTCAGTCAGGCGTTATTCTGTACATAGCCGGGGCAAGCGCAGGGATGAGGGCCTGAAAGGCCCTTACCGCTAGCGAAGAAGAATGCGCCCCAACACTTAGGAGGCAGTAAGCTGTGAGCCTACTTGAAAACTTTTTGCCGGCGTTTCTGGAGGAGGTCGTAGGAGACCGCTTCGGACGCTATTCCAAATACATTATCCAAGACCGCGCGATACCTGACGTGCGCGACGGGCTGAAGCCGGTACAGCGTCGTATTTTGTACGCGATGTACGAGTCGGGCAATACGCCGGACAAGCCGTACCGGAAGTCGGCCAAGACGGTCGGCGACGTTATGGGCAATTATCACCCGCACGGCGATTCGTCGATTTACGAAGGCATGGTGCGGATGGCCCAACCGTGGAAAATGGCGCATATGCTCGTCGACGGCCACGGCAACTGGGGCTCGATGGACGACGATCCGCCGGCCGCTATGCGGTATACGGAGGCGCGTCTGTCCAAGATCTCCATGGAGCTGCTGCGCGACATCGAGAAAAGAACGGTTTTGTTCAAGGATAACTTCGACAATACCGCCAAGGAGCCCGTCGTGCTTCCGTCGCGTTACCCGAACCTGCTCGTCAACGGCGTATCCGGCATCTCGGCGGGCTTCGCCACGGAAATTCCGACGCATAACCTGCGCGAGATTATCGACGCTTGCGTTGCCGTCATGAACAAGCCGGAGATGACGGTGCCCGAGCTGATGGAGATCGTGAAAGGCCCCGACTTTCCGACCGGCGGCATTATCATGGGGGCGGACGGCATTCGCGAGGCTTACGAGACGGGCAAGGGCAAAATCCATGTTCGCTCCACAACCGCCATTGAAGAAGTTAGAGGCGGCAAGCAGCAAATCGTCATTACGGAAATTCCGTACCAGATCGTGAAGTCAAAGCTCGTCAATGCCATTGACAACGTACGTATGGAGAAGAAGGTCGAAGGCATTGCCGAGGTGCGCGACGAGAGCGGACGGAACGGTCTGCGCATTGTCGTCGAGCTGAAGAAGGACGCCGATGCAGAAGGCATCCTTGCCTTTCTGTTGAAGAAAACGGATTTGCAGACGACCTACAACTTCAACATGGTCGCGATCGTCAACAAGGCGCCGCGCCAGCTTGGCCTCAAGCCGATTCTCGAAGCCTATATCGCGCACCAGAAGGAAGTCGTAACCCACCGGACCCAATACGATCTGGAAAAGGCGGAAGACCGCGCGCATGTGCTGGAAGGGCTCGTCAAGGCGCTGAATCTGCTCGATCAGATCATTGAGACGATCAAAGCCTCGAAGAATCGCCAGGACGCGCAAAACAACCTGATCGCCAAGTTCGGCTTTACCGAGCGGCAGGCTGACGCTATTTTGACGTTGCAGCTCTACCGGCTGACGAATCTTGAGATTACGCAGTTGGAGAAGGAGCATGCCGATACGCTCAAGAAAATCGCTCAACTGCGCGCGATTCTCGAAAGCCCGCGCAAGCTGATGAACGTCATTAAAGACGAGCTGACGGAAATTCGCGGCAAGTACGGGATCGATCGCCGCTCCGTCATTCAGGGCGAAGTCGAAGAGATCAAGGTCAATCTTGAGGTTATGGTTCCGGCGGAGGACGTATTGGTCACGCTGAGCCGAGAAGGTTATATTAAACGGACAAGCCTGCTCTCGTTCACGCGTTCCGGCGGGGAGCTTGAAAGCGCCGGCGTTAAAGAGGGCGACGTTATCCGATGGAGCCTGGGCGTCAGTACGATCGATCCGCTGCTGCTCTTCACGCAGAAAGGTCATTATTATCTGCTGCCCGTGCACCAGATTCCCGAGTTCAAGTGGAAAGATACAGGAACGGCTATCGTCAACGTGCTGCCGCTCGCCAAGGACGACCGTATCGTGGGCATCGTACATGCCAGAAGCGCGGAGCTTACGCCGCCTTCTGACGCGAAGGATAACGACGATTCGGGAGCAAACGGCCCGATGCTCGTGTTCGTGACGAAGCGGGGACAGGTCAAGCGGACGCCGTTGGCCGAATACGCGACGACGCGAAGCATGGCGATCGCCGCCTGCAAAGTTGGAGACGGCGACGAGATTGTGAAGGTATTGCGTTCGGACAATCCGGAGGACCTGCTGCTCGTGACCGAGCAAGGCATGAGCATTCGCTTTAGCCGCGAGGAAGTCAGCGTTCAGGGCCGCGTAGCCGGGGGCGTGAGAGGGATCGCGCTTAAAGACGGGGATCAGCTTGCGGACGCGCTGTTCGTGGCCGAGGATGAAGGAGAGGTTCTTGTCTTGTCCGACTATGGCTATGCGAAGCGCACGCTGCTGCTCGACTATCCGCAGCAAGGCCGCGGAGGCAAAGGCATTCAGACGTTCGAGTTCAAGGAAGGCAAGCGAGTCCGCCCGAACGGCACGAAGCTGGTCGCCGCATTCCATGTCAAGGAAGCGATTAGCCTGCTTGCCCTGACGACGAGCGGCGCAGTATCGGAGTTTTCCTCGGAGAGCTCTCCAATCGAAGACAGAAGGGGCCAAGGCAAGCTAATGATTCCCGTAGATCGCGGGGATACGCTGGCCGAGGCGTTCGTCAAGCCGCTTTCGACGCAGACGCAAGCCGGGAAAACTCAGTCGTAGGGACCTTCACCATTCGACTCGGTACGGTCGATCCAGCGCAATAGCATATCCAATACGACCCACAGGGGCACCGGCTCATTGAGCCGTTCGAGCCACTGGGGGTCTTCTATTAGTCCGGCGTCCTGGGCCATTTGACCGATCATTTTAATTTTTGTTTCGTTAGAGGACAAGGGATAAGCCTCCTTGTTTGCCTTTTCTCCGCTTTTACCCATTTTTCGTATCTAGTATATGTCGTCACTTGTCGTCAGGTTCTCGTTCCTGCGGATTCATGTCGTAAATATTTAAGCGCATTAAACTATCATTCGACAGAGACGGTAAGTATAATAAAGAAGAAGGCAATGTTCGGGATGAAAGGGGCGTACTCGTGGACAATGCGGCGGAATTTGTGAAAAGCTGGACCAAGCTCACGAAGGATTGGAACGCGCGAATGGAGGCGGAGCTGGCTCCGCAACTGACGGCCGGGCAGCTGGAGGTGCTGGAGCTGCTGGAAGCGCATGAGCCGATGAAGCCGTCCGAGCTGCTTCCTCACCTGGAGACGACTCCGGCGGCGATTACGACGCTGCTCGATCGTATGGAGAGGGCGGGCTTGGTCGAGAGGAGACGGGATGAGGCCGACCGGAGAATCGTATGGGTAACGATGACGGAGCTCGGGCGATCGGAGGTCGGGCGGGGCGTCGCCGTCCGCGCCGCGATCGTCAACGAGTCATTGGATCGCATTTCTAGCCACAATCGTCAACTGCTCGTCTATCTGATGGGCAAGGTGTCCGGGACCAGGGAAGCGAAAGCGACGGAACGCCCAACGAAGGAACGGGAGGAAACGGAGCAGCCGACTGCCGGAACGCCCGAATCGGCTAAGACGACCTCAGAGCCGGGATCCCCGACGTCCGTAATGTCGGAGTCGGCGCCCGAATCAACGGCCGAGCCGGTTGTGTAGACGCTAGGGCGTGTATGCAAACCCGCTCAGGGGCACCTTTCACCGCCTTTTCGCCCCCTGCTTCGTCACTTTTGCTTGACGTACCCCCGGTACGCCTTCACAAAAGCTCCTTGCATGGAACGAAAATTCGGCCAAATCTACTATCCTCGGAGTCTGCATACACGCCCTAGGCATTCGTCGTCAGGAAATAGAAAAGAGCAAGCTCCATGGGACCGTTTGTCCGTCCGGAGCTTGCTCTTTTTATTGATTGACTTGCAAGTAATTCGAATGCAGCCGTCGATCTCCGAGCTTGGAAGTCAGCCCGCGACAAGCTTGCGGAGATGCTTGCGAATGCTGGAATACATCGTCTGCATCTTCTCGTAATCTTTTGCCGTCAGCGCCGAGAAGCTGCGCTGCTTCAGCTCGGTTGCAAGCGGGATAACTGTATAATGCCGGTTTTTATTTTTCCAGACGATGTGAACCCAGGTCGGCTCTGTCGTAATCTCTTTCCATTCCAGCGCGACGGTTCCGTCAGGATGGACGGTTTTCTTCAAGCGTGCGCCGAAGATGACGCCGACATCCTTCCAGTCCCCCGTCTGGTTGGAAATGAAGTTGCCGAGCGAGTAGATCACGACTCCTTTGCGCGGAGAGCCGTCGAAGCTCTCGGAGGCAGGGATGGAAATCTCCTCATACGGCTGAACGACGTGAGGATGCGAGCCCAGAATCAGATCGGCCCCGGCCCCGATGAGCTCCTTGGCCAGAGAGGTTTGCTCGGCATTCGGCATGCGCTGATACTCGACCCCGAAGTGAAGGGAGACGGCCACCGCATCGGCTCCGGCCTTCTTAAGCTTCGCGATATCTTTCTTGATGGCGTTGCGGTCGATTAGATTGACGGCGTATTCCTTGCCCTTGGGAATCGGAATGCCGTTCGTGCCGTAAGTGTAAGAAAGAAAGCCCATGCGAATGCCGTTTCTTTCCTCGATAACGTTGCGGCTTTGCTCCTTGGCGTCGGCCGATGTACCAAATGGGATAAGGCCTGCTTTGCGTACGGTTGCAAGCGTTCGTTGAACGCCGGGAACGCCGCGGTCGAGAGAATGATTGTTGGCAGTTGAGACAAGCTGGATGCCGGCGCCTCTAATCGCGTCCGCCAATTCGTTAGGAGCGTTAAACCGCGGGAAACCGGTAAACTTCAAATCCTTGCCGGCAATCGGCGTCTCCAGATTGCCGACGACCCAATCGCCGCGCTCTAGAATCGGCTTGACCTGCGAGAACCAGGACGTAAGGTCGTAGCTGTCTGTCCCCTTATCGTAATAGGCGGGGAGCTGCGGCATGTGCACCATGATGTCTCCGACGGCCAACAGCGTCGCTTCCGTGACTACAGGCTCCTTAGTCTCGGGAGACGGCGTTGCCGGCGAATGCGATGCGGATGGAGCCGTTGAAGCCGTGTGGGTTACAGCCGGGCTGGAAGGCGATTGGCTGGACCGGGACGGGTGCGTACGAGAAGAAGCGTCCGCACAGGAAGTCAGAACGATCGCCAACAGGCTCAAGCCGATCAGTGAGGCGTATTTGCCGCCCGCAGACGGAATTTTATTATTCGTTATCAATCCGATTGTCAACTCCCGCTTTCCCATCTTCCATAGATGCCGCAAGGCAGCGTCATGCCGCTGCTCGTAATCGGCAATCCGACTTCTCCGCAATCCAGCGTTCCGCCGAACTTGCGACGGAAGCTAAGCTCAAGCAAATTGCTTAAGACGGTAGGAGAGAAGCCGGTCGTATACGAGTTAACGAGCACGAATAATGGCTTATCCGAGAGAATGGACATGCACGTCTCCAGGAAGGGGAACAAGTTTTCTTCCAGCTTCCACGTCTCTCCGTTAGGCCCGCGCCCGTAAGAAGGAGGGTCCATGATGATCGCCTCGTATTGGCGTTCCCTTCTTTGCTCGCGCTGCACGAACTTGAACACATCGTCCGTAATGTAGCGGATCGGCGCGGATCCGAGTCCGGACAGCTCAGCATTCTCCTTGGCCCACTGGACCATGCCTTTGGCGGCGTCAACGTGGCAGACATCCGCTCCCGCCGAGGCGGCGGCCACCGTCGCTCCGCCCGTATACGCGAACAGGTTCAAAACGCGAATCGGCCGATTCGCTTCGCGGATTTTGTTCATCATCCAGCTCCAATTGACCGCTTGTTCGGGGAACAAGCCGGTATGCTTGAAGCTAGTCGGCTTGATATGGAATTTGAGCGGACCGTAAGCGACGCTCCAGCGCTCGGGCAGCGAACGCTTGTAGGTCCATTGCCCGCCGCCGCTGCTGCTGCGGTGGTAATGGCCGTCGGCTTGCTTCCACGCCGCGTTCTCGGTTTTGAGCGGCCATATAATTTGCGGGTCGGGACGCCGCAGTACGACGTCTCCCCAACGCTCAAGCTTCTCGCCGTTGCCGGTGTCAATCAATTCGTAATCTTGCCATTCTTGCGCCAATCGCATCATCGTCTGATCTTCCTTTTTGTCGTCTAATAGTTTGTATGGATCGAACCCATGAGGGCTTGCTGAGCGCTGTGCTTTGGTTCGACCTGTTCCGTAACTTACAAAACCTGTTCCTCGCCGTTGTCCACCGGACCGAAACGGTAGCCGAAGCCTCTTACCGTCTGAATCCAGCGAGGGTTGGCGGGATCGCTTTCCAGTTTTTTGCGCAGGTTGCTGACATGCACCATCAGCGTGCGCGTGTCGCCCATGCTGTCCGTCTGCCATACTTTGCGATACAGCTCCTCCAACGGGAATACCCGTTTCGGCGATCGGGCCATAACGCTGAGCAGCTCGAATTCCTTGGCCGACAACGAGACCGCTTCGCCGTTCAAGCGGACCTCCATGCTGTGAAAATCGATGTCGAGCCCTGGGAAGCTGAGCGACGAAATCTGCTCCTCCGGATTTCTTTCGCGGGTTCTGCGTCTGCGGATGTGCGCTTGAATTCTCGCAACAAGCTGGCTTGGGCTAAACGGCTTCGTAATATAATCGTCGCCGCCCTCGGATAGCGCGCGAATGATGTCCTGGTCTTCCGATTTGCAACTGAGAAACAGAATCGGGACATCCGCGACCGGTCCCTGCCGCAGCGAACGGCACACCTCGACGCCGTCCATGCGGCCGAGAGAGACGTCGAGCAAAATCAAGTCGGGCTGAAGCGTCTCCGCCAAGCGAAGGGCGTGCGCGCCGTTGTCGGTCGCGTGTACGTCGAACCCTGCCTTTTGCAAGTAAAGGGCGATTAACTCCGTAATTTCCTGCTCGTCGTCGACGACGAGTATGGTCGCTTCGTAGCTGGTCATCTCAATCCTCCGTACCCAACGTCATATTTCATGAAGAGGAGAACCGAACATGTGGAAAACACTCCAATCGTCTTATTATAACGAAAGCGTTGACGAGGAATCAATGCACCGTTACAATGACGTTCGAAACCTATTTGCATCGGACTGACATGGAACAATAGAGGAGAGGGAAATGTGACATCGGGAAAAGCGGTAATGCCGATCGGCCGATGGTATGCGTATGCGGCGGCCCTGGCGGCCGTAGCGCTGCTGCTGGCAGTGTCGGCCGGGTGCGCGCCATCCCCCCGCGGGAGCGGGCCGGAGGAGCCTCGTGCCGAGAAAGGGGTTATCGATCTGACCGAATGGCCGTGGGATGAGGAAGGAACCGTTCCGCTCGACGGCGAATGGAACTTCCGTTGGCTGGAGCGCGCACAAGAGGCGACAGGGGATTCTTCCTATCGCGATACGACGTTGAACATGCCCGGAACGTGGGGGGCTACGGAGCCCGGGGACGGCAAGGAGTTGGACGACATCGGCTACGGGATATACCGGTTGACGATTTTGCATCGGCCGATGAACGAGATGATGGCCATTCGATTGCCGAACATTTCGACTTCCTATGAGCTCTATATCGGGGGCAAGCTGGTGCACTCGCGCGGTCATCCCGATATTGACGAGCGGCTGTCCATCCCGCACCAAGTGCCGGCGACCGTTCATTTCAGCGCACCCGGCGACCGGACGGAGCTCAAGCTTGTCGTCGCCAACTACGACCACCGGCACGGCGGCATCCGCACGTCGATCGTGATGGGTACGTCGGAGCAAATTCAGCGGCTGCAGCTCAGGCATGCCGCACAGCAGCTTATTATTATGGGCTGCTTGCTGATGATCGGATTTTACCATCTCGGGCTGTATATTTTGCGTCGCAAGGAGACCGCCAACGTGCTGTTCGCCTTGCTCTGCCTGTGCGTCGGACTAAGGACGGGGCTGATCGGAGAAGGCTTTATCGTTCGCTGGCTGCAGGGCATGAGCTGGGAGACGGCGATCCGGCTGGAATACGCGGCGTTCGTCATGGCGGCGTGGGCGGGTTTCGGCTACTTCTGCAAAATGTATCCCATCGAGCTGAAGAAGGTCTGGTTCAAAGCCGCTACCGGCTGCGGAGCCGTGTTAATTCTCGTTGCCGCCGTTGTGCCGCCTCTGTCGTTCACGTCGTGGCTGATCGTCAACCAGCTCTATGTGCTTCTGTTCAGCGGGCGGGCGCTAGCCGGTTTAGTCGCGGCGGCGCACCGGAAACGGGAAGGGGCGGTGCTGGCGCTGATCGGCGTCGCGGGACTTGTCGTTACGATTGTCAACGACATCCTGTTCTACAACGGGTGGTCTCGTTCAATCGACCTGCTCCCGTTCGGCCTGCTATTCCTGATCGTTATGAATTCGTTCATCATCTCGCGCAGGTTTTCGCTGACCTACGACAGGGCGGAGCAGTTGTCTGCTCAACTGATCGAATGGAACAGCTCATTGGAGAATAGAATCGAGGAGCGGACGGAGGAGCTGCGGCGTTCTTACGTTACGCTGGAGGAAGCCAAGACCGAGCTAGAGAGAATAGAGCAGGCGAGAACCCGCTTGGTCAGCAACATTTCCCACGATTTGAGAACGCCTATAACGCTGTTGCGAGGGTATTTGGAGGCGCTTAGAGACGATGTCATCTCCGAGCCGGAGCAGCGCGACAAGACGATTCGATCGATGCTGTCGAAAGTCGACGGACTGAATTCTCTTATTCAGGATCTGTTCGATCTGTCCTTGCTGGAAGCGAGAAGGCTGGAGCTGACGCTTGAGAATATTCCGCTGTCGTACTGGCAAGAAAGAATAACGGAGCAATACGGTTTGGAAATGCAAAGCAAAGGCATCCTCTTTAGCTGCGAAATTATCGGAGAAGCCGCCGATACGCTTGTAGCGGTCGATGTCCGGCAGATGGACCGAGTGTTCGCCAATCTGCTCTACAATGCGATTCGCTACACCCCCGAAGGCGGAGAGATCGCGCTTACGCTGCGAACGCTGCCGGAGTCCGGGCGCGTGGAAATTTTGGTCGCCGATAGCGGACCCGGAATCGAACCAGCCGACGTGCCGCGCGTGTTTGATCGATATTATCGAAAGAACCATTCCCGCTCTTCCGGTTCGGGAGGCGGAGGACTTGGGCTGGCGATCTCAAAGGAAATCGTGGATCTGCACGGCGGCCGGATCGATGTCCGCAATTCGGAGGGCGGGGGATGCGTCTTCCGTATCGAGCTTCCTGTCCGTCTCTAGCGGCTGCCGTCCGCGCGCTGCTCCCCGCTCAGGAAGTCCGAGATCAACGAAATGGATTGCTTGCGCTGCTCGTGGCTCATCTGCCGGAACAGCGTAAGAATATCATCCGAGCTCGGCGCGTCGGGCGGATCAAGGGATCGTTTCGGCTGCGATCCTTCAATGATATAATCGAGCGAAACGTCGAAGAAGGCGGCAAGCTTGATCAGAGTTTCATAGACCGGCTGTCTATTGTTAATCTCGTAATGGCTGTATGCGGAGCGCGTAATGCCGATATGGCGCGCCACTTCTTCTTGCGAGATTTTGCGCTGCAGCCGCAGCTTGCGCAATCTGTCTCCCATCGTCATTCGTCATATCTCCTTGATCGGAATTAAATGAACCTAAATTTAATTTATGATACAAAATGTATCATGTCAAGAGGAAGGGAAACGTTTTCTTAAGAAAATAGCTTTATTGATAGGTTTAATGAAACATTGCAGGGGAGGTGACGGTATGAAAACAACGATAATTAGCGCGACTATGACCCGGGACGAGGACAACGGTTACGTCGGACTGATCCGCTTCGCAATCGAAAATCACAAACAAGGCTACGAAGTGACGATTCAGAGCGACAACGGTAAAAACAATTGGAGCTATGCGCTGAACTTTAGCGACGGAGCAGGCAGCGAAGAGGAAATACAAGTGGTGGACGAATGGTTGGAGGAGGACGACGCGTTCTTCGAACAATTCGTTATTGCCGCTAAAAGCGCTTATCGCGAATAATCGCAGTACCGTAACAAGGGCTGTCGGCCGCGCATCTGAAAATGTGCGGGGCGGCTCTTTCTTTTTTATCGAGCGCTGTGACTTTCCTGAACTGCAACTTCTTGCTTCCATTCAACGTCCTGATGAGTAAAGAAAGGGGGAGCGAGCAATGCGCAAAACAGCAATAGGCATAGGATTGGCGGCCGTATTGGCCTGCTCCGGCTGCGGCAATCGGGACGAAGGGGCCAGCCCGGAGGTGAAAAGCGAACGGAAGGCGAGTGCCTATACGGCTCAAGATGTCGACCCGGCTCTTGTGCAGGCGTCCAATGGCTTCGGATTGTCCTTGATGGAGAAACTGATGGCCGATACGCCTGGCGAGAACGTGCTGCTGTCGCCTTTAAGCCTATCGTCCGCGCTGTCGCTGGTAGCGACGGGAGGCGAAGGGAAAACCGAAGAAGAGATGAGGGGGGCGCTAGGTCTCGGGGAGAAAACCAAAGACGAGATCGGAGCGGGCTACCGGGTACTGGTCGATTTGCTAAGCCATCCGGGCGAAGACGGCGTGGAGATGAATGTTGCCAGCTCCCTGTGGCTGAAGGAAGGCAAGCCGTTTCACGATACCTTCGTTAACAGAAGCCGCAACGACTTTAGAGCGGAAGTCAGTCGAGTTAATTTTGCCGAGCCGCAAACGCTTGAAACGATGAACGAATGGGCGAAGGAAGCGACCGCCGGCCGAATCGAGCGTTTGCTGGAAGGCGTAGAAGCGGATGCGGCGATGTACGTTCTGAATGCGGTTTACTTTAACGGCGCATGGACGAAGCCGTTTAGCGCCGAGAAGACGACGGACGGGCAGTTCCATACTTCCGACGGAGAGACCGTTCCCGCGAAGATGATGGCCAACGGCGGCTATTATCCGTATACGCAGAAGGAGGAGTACGAAGCAATCCGTCTTCCTTACGGCAAACGCGAATCGGCGTATATGACGATCCTGCTGCCGGGCAAGGATGTCTCGTTGTCCAAAGTAGCGGCTATGCTGGCCGCGGATCCCGACTTGCTTACAGAGGAATACGAAGTCCGTAAGGGAAGCATAGAAATTCCAAAGCTCCGTCTGGAGTATTCGACCAATGTGACGGACGCGCTGCGGCAGGCAGGGATCATCGAGGCGCTTGAACCGACGCGGGCGGATTTTACGGCGATGGCGCCGGAGCCGCCGAACTTGTTCATCAGCAAGGTTGCGCATCGTGCGACCCTCAGCGTAGATGAGCAGGGCACCGAGGCGGCAGCGGCGACCGTAATCGAGATGATGGCAGGGGCGGCGCCTGCCGACGACCCGTTCCAGATGAAGGTCGATAGGCCGTTTATCGCCGCGATCGTAGATCGCGCCACAGGCTGTATTTTGTTTGCCGGTGCGGTATCGGACCTCGGATGAGCTCGATCAATTGAGATAGGAAGAACTGTTTTGTCGATCTTCGCAAGAGGATCGCGGAATAGTTCTTTTTTTTGTCTAGCGCTGCGGAAATTCAATCGGAAAAAATGATATTAAATATATATTGACAGTGACTATCAAAAGATATTATATTTCATTATGTCGGAAATAACGCGAAGGAGGCGGTTGGTAAGATGGAAGGAAGTGGTAAGCGGAAATGGTGGGTGCTCGGATCGCTGACATTCGGCATATTGGCGATCTCGCTGGATATGACGATTTTGAATGTCGCTTTGCCGACCTTGGCGGAGGAGCTGCAGGCTTCGACAGGCGCTCTGCAGTGGATTATTGATTCGTACACGCTGGTGCTGGCAGCGATTCTGCTGCCGGCGGGTATGCTGGGGGACCGATATGGGCGCAAAAAGTTTTTGCTGGCAGCGCTTATCGTCTTCGGATTGGCTTCCGCAGGCTGCGCTTTGGCGGATTCTTCTGCGCAACTGATTGCGATGAGATGTTTGTTGGGTCTGGGCGCCGCCTTTATCATGCCTCTGTCGATGTCGATTTTGCCTGTCCTGTTTGAAGGCGAAGAGAGGACTAAGGCGATGATGATCTGGACGATGGCAAACATGTTCGGCATTCCGATCGGACCGATTCTCGGCGGCTGGCTGCTAAAGCATTACGACTGGGGTTCGGTCTTCCTGATCAATCTGCCGCTTGTAGCGGTTGCATTGTTGGCCGTCGGCATGCTTCTGCCGGAATCGCGCAGCTCTTCGGCGCGACGCCCCGACTTCCCCGGCATTCTTACATCGAGCTTAGGTCTTGGGGGATTTACTTACGGCATTATTCGTGCCGGCGAGACAAACTGGTCGGATCCGCTGGCGTTGCTGGCAATCGCGGCGGGAATGGCGTTGTTGCTTGTGTTCGTTTTGTGGCAACGGAGGGCTTCGCAGCCGCTTATCGAACTTGATTTGTTTCGCTCCTCCCGTTTTACGTGGGGGGCCATACTCTCGACGATGGCCAACTTCGCGATGTTCGGAATCATTTTCGCTTTGCCGCAATTTTTCCAGGCGGTGCAGGGCGCCGATCCGCTGACTACCGGCCTCAGGCTTCTTCCTTTGATTGGCGGTGTCATTCTCGGAGCCAAGGCGGCGCAAAGCTTGTTGGCACGAGCGGGAACCCGCACGATGATCGCTTGCGGCTTTGCCGCCTTAACGGCCGGACTCGCCGCCGGTGCGCTGACGACGGCGGACAGCGGATTCGGCTTTGCGGCGGTATGGACGACGGTAGTGGGTATCGGACTAGGCATGGCTTTGCCGACTTCCATGGATGCTGCATTGGGCGAGCTCACGGCGGAGAGAAGCGGCGTAGGCTCGGCTTTGATTACGGCGCTGCGTCAGTTTGGCGGCTCGTTGGGGGTCGCGCTGCTCGGCGCGGCGCTGAATGCAACGTACCGATCGCGGTTGGCGCTCGGCGATCTTCCGGAGGCGGCTGTGGAGAAGGCTCAGAAAAGCGTTGCGGCCGGGATGGCTGCAGCCCGGGCGGTCGGCTCCGAGCCGCTGCTGCAATCCGTCAAACATTCGTTTACGGGCGGGATGGGGGTCATGCTTGGATTATGCGGCGGCATCACGCTGCTGGGAATCGCAATGGCCCTTGCGTTTTTGCCGAAACAAAGCGTGCGTCTCGGCACTGCCCGGGAGCGGAGCGTCTGATCGGTTGCACGACCGGGCGCCCTCAAGATTTGCTCGTCCTCCTGAAAATGGATACACTTATAAGAAAGCTTTGCGAGTGGACCGGGGGAGGAGACGGAACAGTGAAAGCGACAGATTCGGCCAAGCTGGGGCTTCGAGAGCGGAAGAAACTCAAGACAAGGGCGGCGATCCAGCATAATGCGATCCGGTTATTTCTTGAACAGGGTTATCACGAGACGACTGTAGAGCAGATCGCGGAGGCTGCGGAAGTTTCGCCGAGCACGTTTTTCCGCTATTTTCAGACGAAGGAAGCGCTTGTGCTGGAGGACGATTTCGATCCGATGCTGGTTGAGCTTTACAAGAGCCAACCGCGGGACGTTCATCCGATTCAAGCTTATCTGAACGTCATCAAAGAAAGCAAAGCGCGGATTTCAGCCGAAGCCAGGCAGGAGATACGGACTCGAATGGAGATAGTGGCCAAGGTGCCCGAACTGCAGGCGGCCTTGATGGGTCAGATGAACAATACGCTCGATTTGTTCGCAGAACTGGTTGCCGAAAGGCTGGAGAAAGGGAAGGACGATCTGGCCGCGCTGGCGATCGCTGGCGCGATGGTCGGAATCGTCATGGGGGCGAACGCCTATTTCTTGCGGCAGCCTGGCGTCGATTTTATCGATGCGATCGAGTCGGCAGTGGAACAATATTGCCGGGAAACATTGGGGATCAAGCAGGGTTAACGGAGGCGTCCGCTCGCGGACCGTTTACAATCATAGGGGATGGGAGTATATTAGTAAGAAAGGGCGAGGAGGGCGATCCGCATGAACATATCAATGGAAGAGCATCAGAATGGCTCGGAGCAAGGAGCGGAATGCTGTTCGGACGGAAGCTCGGGTCGCAAAAGCCATCACTCCGACAAAGTCAAAAACAGTCTGCTTAGCCGCTTGAACCGGATTGAAGGCCAAGTGCGCGGGATCAAAGGCTTGATCGAGAAGGATACGTATTGCGACGACGTGTTAAACCAGATTGCTTCCATTCAATCGGCTTTGAACGGAGTGGGGAAGCTGCTGTTTGAGAATCATATGAAAAGCTGCGTCGTAGAGCGAATTCAAGAAGGCGACATGGACGTCATCAACGAATTGATGACGACGATGAATAAAATGATGAAGTAAGCAAACGGGGCTGAGCTACAAGGCAACCAAGCTGCCGGAAAAGATAATCGATGAACAAGGTACAAGGGGATGTACCTCCTTCCGATGCGATACGCTCCTGAAATGGGAAAGGAAACCCAGGACAAGGTCATTCAGGAGCGCATGAGGCATCTACAGGGGTACACCCCTTGTTTATTTATTGGTCAGCTTAAGCAACTATACTTATGGGACAAACCCCTTTTGTTGATGGCACCAAGGTCATCATCGACATTTTTTCAAAAATGGTGTTGACTAAATATAGGGTAGAGGGGTATACTAAGTTCAAGAAAAACAAACACAAACGAAAGGTTGATGAACTTTATGGCTACAACAACATTAAAAGTCGAAGGCATGAGCTGCCAGCACTGCGTAAACTCGGTCGAGGGCGCTCTGAAGGAGATCGGAGCCGAAGGCAAAGTCGACCTGAAAAACGGTTCTGTGGAAGTTTCCTATAACGAAGGCAGCACGACCATCGAAAAAATCAAAGCGGCGATCGAAGATCAAGGATACGACGTAAAATCTTAATCAGCTGCGGATCAAGGAGTGAGCGACAGTGGAAACGACCGCGACAAGCGAAACCAAACAAACGTCTTGGCAAATTACCGGCATGACCTGCGCCGCATGCGCCAATCGGATCGAGAAGGGGCTCGGCAAGCTGGATGGCGTCTCCGCTGCCAACGTCAATTTTGCGCTGGAGCAGGCGAGCGTGACATACGATCCGGAGAAGATCGGCGTCGACCGCATGGAGGAGACGATTCGCAAGCTCGGCTACGATACGGTTCGGGAGGTCGCGCAGTTCAAGCTGGAAGGCATGACCTGTGCGGCGTGTGCCAACCGAATCGAGAAAGGGCTGGCGAAGCTTCCGGGCGTGACCGGCGTTTCCGTCAACTTCGCGCTGGAATCGGCCCGCGTTGAATTCAACCCGGGCACCGTCTCGATCGGCGATATGCAAAGCAAGGTCAAGCAGCTCGGCTATCAGGCGCTTGTTCGCCAAGACGATGAGAATGCGGAAGCCAGACGGGCGAAGGAAACTCGCAAGCAGCTCAATAAGCTGATCTTGTCGGCCGTTCTTTCGCTGCCCCTGCTGTGGACCATGGTCGCCCACTTTTCGTTCACTTCCTGGATCTATTTGCCGAAGCTGTTCATGGAGCCTTGGTTCCAGCTTCTGCTTGCGACACCGGTTCAGTTCTATGTCGGCAAACAATTTTACGTCGGAGCGTTCAAGGCGCTTCGAAGCGGCAGTGCGAACATGGATGTGCTAGTAGCGCTGGGCACTTCGGCCGCCTATTTCTATAGCTTGTACTTAACGATCGATTGGTATGTCGCAAGCGGGATGCAGCATCACGGTCCAGCGCTGTACTATGAGACGAGCGCGATTCTGATCACCCTCGTGATTATGGGCAAGCTGCTGGAGTCTCGCGCCAAGGGCCGCACGTCGGAGGCGATCAAGTCGCTGATGGGGCTGCAAGCCAAGACGGCGCTTGTCGTTCGCGACGGCCAGGAGATGACCGTACCGGTTGAAGAGGTGCAGATGGGAGATATCGTTCTCGTTCGTCCAGGAGATAAAATTCCGGTCGACGGGGAAGTGCTGGAAGGCGTATCTTCCGTAGACGAGTCGATGCTTACCGGAGAGAGCTTGCCGATCGAGAAGAGGGTCGGGGACTCGGTTATCGGCGCTACGATCAACAAAAACGGGGCCCTCCGAGTGAAGGCGACCAGAGTCGGCAAAGATACGGCTCTTGCCCAGATCATCAAAGTCGTCGAGGAGGCTCAAGGCTCCAAAGCGCCGATCCAACGGGTGGCGGACGTCATTTCGGGCATCTTCGTGCCGATCGTCGTCGGAATCGCCGTCGTTGCCTTCCTGGTCTGGTATTTCTTCGTCGCTCCCGGCGACTTCGCCGAGGCATTGGAGAAGGCGATCGCGATTCTGGTTATCGCCTGCCCGTGCGCGCTTGGGTTGGCGACACCGACTTCCATTATGGCCGGCTCGGGTCGCGCCGCGGAGCTGGGCATCCTGTTCAAGGGCGGCGAGCATCTGGAGCAGACGCATAAAATCGACACCGTCGTTCTCGATAAAACGGGGACGGTGACGAACGGCAAGCCGGAGCTGACGGATGTGATCGCCGTTGGCGACGAAACGGAATTTCTCCGTCTTGTCGGAGCGGCGGAGCTTCAGTCCGAGCATCCGCTTGCGGAAGCGATCGTTGCCGGAATCCAGCAGAAAAATATCCGCATCGCCGCTGCCGAATCCTTCGAAGCGATTCCCGGATACGGCGTTGAGGCTGCGGCGCAAGGAAAACGGCTGCTTGTCGGAACGCGAAGATTGATGGAGCGCTTTAATATTGACGCAAGCGGTGCGTACGAGGCAATGTCCGCGCTGGAGGAGTCCGGCAAGACGGCGATGCTTGTGGCGGTGGATGATCGTTACGCAGGAATGGTCGCGGTAGCCGACACGGTCAAGCCGACGTCGGGAGAAGCCGTTCGCAGACTGAGGGAGCAAGGCATAGAGGTCATCATGATTACGGGAGACAACGAACGGACGGCCAAAGCCATTGCCGCCCAGGTCGGCATCGATCGCGTATTGGCGGAGGTGCTGCCCGAAGGGAAGGCGGAGGAAGTGCGCAAGCTGCAAGCCGAGGGCAAAAAGGTGGCGATGGTCGGAGACGGTATCAACGACGCTCCCGCGCTGGCGACGGCGGACATCGGAATGGCGATCGGCACCGGAACGGACGTGGCGATGGAAGCGGCCGACGTTACGCTGATGCGCGGAGATTTGGCCAGCATTGCGGATGCGATCTATATGAGTCGCAAGACGATGAGCAACATCCGGCAAAATCTATTCTGGGCGCTCGGCTACAATACGCTGGGCATTCCGATCGCGGCGATCGGCCTGCTGGCCCCGTGGGTAGCGGGAGCGGCGATGGCGTTAAGCTCGGTGTCGGTCGTGCTGAACGCGCTGCGCTTGCAACGGGTCAAAATTAAACGTATCTCATGATCGTCAGAGGCGGCTGGAAAAATTTAATTGCCGCCTCTATCCCTCATTTTTACAATTTAAGGATTATTTCTAATAGTGTTTTGAGATTCTCCCTTCTATGATATCAATATGCAAAGCATAGGATATTTGTCGCGGGGGGAACTTTGATGAGATCGGTCAGAACAAAGCTGTTGGGATCATTCGCAATCGTATTGGTATTCGTGTTTGCGTTTGGTTGGGCAGGGCTGTCGCAAATTAAGCAAGTAAGCAACTATACGGACGAGGTCACCGATCAATGGCTGTTCGGGACGGAAGCCATCCTGCAGACGAACTTGAAGATTGAGCGCTTCCTCAGCAATTACTATCAGATACAGGCCATTAAAGACGACGCGGAGCAATCGAAGCAGCTCGCCGATGCGAGAGCATTGCTCGTAACCGCAATTGATGAAGATATCCAAAAATACGAGAGTACGATATCGGGAGAGCAGGACCAAGTTCATTACCAGGCGCTGGTTCAGGCGTGGAACCAGTTTCAGAGCGATCTGGCCAGGACGGCCGACCCCAACGCTACCCAAGAAGAAGCCGCTGCAGCAATGGACACCGTATCCAAGTCCTTCGACTTATTAAAGACCCAAATCCAAAATCTTGTCGAGTTTAACCATGAAGGGGCCGTCAACAGCAAGAATGAAAGCGAATCGGTGTATGAAGCAACGTCCAGCGTTCTGTTCTTTCTGGGCATCGGCATTCTGATCGTCGTAGGCGTGCTCGCATGGCTGCTGATTGTCAACCTGACACGGCCGCTCAAAGCGACAACTGCGGTGATGAATAGAATCGCCGCCGGAGATCTTCGGGTCGACTTGCTTCGAAACAATCGTCGGGACGAGTTCGGCGTCATGATGGAGTCGGTAAATAAAACGCTGCTTGCTCTGAGGGACTCAACTCGGCGGATGCAGGAAGCCTCGACTTCGGTGGCGACGGCGTCAGTGCAGCTCAATGCAAGCTCCGAGCAAAATTCGGAAGCGGCCCGGCACGTATCGGAATCGATCAGCCAGGTAGCCGCCGACTCGGAGAAGCAAGCGAATACGGCTGCGGAGAGCGGACGGGTGATCGATGAAATGGCGGATGGCGTTCAAAGAATCGCGGAGACGACGGGAGAGGTGTCAGAGCTGTCTCAGCAGGCGGCGCAGCAAGCGAACAACGGCTCCGCCAAAATTCTCGAAGTGTCGGAACGTATTCAACGTTTGTCCGAAACAGTCGAGCAGGCCGGCGCAACGATCAAGCAGCTAGAAGAGCAATCGGCGAGGATCGGCAATATTTCCGGTTTAATCGGTGAGATCGCATACCGTACCAATCTGCTTGCGCTGAACGCGGGGATCGAAGCGGCCAGAGCGGGAGAACACGGCAAGGGCTTTGCTGTTGTGGCGGGCGAGGTGCGTAAGCTCGCATCGCAGAGCGACGAATCCTCCAAGGGCATTATCGAGCTGATCGCCGAGATTCAGAAGGACACGCTCTTAGCCGCGGAGGCAATGAGGTTGAGCTTGCAGGAAGTGCAGGAGGGCGTCCTTGCCGTAGAGCATGCCGAGCAGGCGTTCCAAGAGATCGTCGTTTCGACGGGAGAGGTATCCACCCGAATTCAAGAAGCCGCTGCCGCTGCGGAACAGCTCGCCGCCAGCTCGGAAGAAGTTGCAGCCTCGATTTCCAGCATGGGACATACCGCCCGGCAGACGGCCGGCATGTCCCAGCAAGTGGCGGCTACGACGGAGGAGCAACTCGCATCGAGCGAAGAGATGACGCGTTCCTCGCAGACGCTGTCGGACATCGCCAATGATTTGCAGCAATTGGTACGGAAGTTTACGGTCTAGAGCGATAGAGTACGAAGAGGCTGTCTTAAAAGTAGGTAAGCTCACTTAAGGCACAGCTCACTTGACCAGATCAGCGCGAAAATGAAGAAATGGCGACTGTAGGGATTTCATCCCTGAGTCGCCATTTCTTCATTTCGTCCCGCTAACACTTTGATACGCATTCACGTTTCCAGCAAAATGGTGCCGGTCTCCGACAGATCGTAGCCTTGAATCGCACGGAGCTCGTTTAAGTAAGCTTCGGACTTTAAGATGTCCAAAACCGCTTCGATCCAGCGAGCGTTGTCGGGAGATTTTCTCATTACGAGATCGTAACGCTCGCGAATCAGCGGTATAAAAGCGACGCTGCCTACGATAGCCGCCGCTTTTTCGATGCCGATGCCGACGTCCGCTTCACCCAGTCCAACCTTACCTGCGACGGCCAGATGATTGGATTCGATCGTGTCGTATCCGAGCAAGGAAGAAGGGGCGATCCGATGCAGGCGCAGCTGTTCGTCCAGCAGCACTCTAGCGCCCGAGCCGATCTCGCGATTGACGAGGCGCAGGCCGGGCTTGTCTAGATCCTGCCAGCCTTTAAGGCCGAACGGATTGCCTTGCCGCACGTAAAACCCGGCTTGCCTGGCAAGCAGGTTAACGACAATGTAAGAGGACCCCACCAGAATTTTACGGATATACGGCAAATTATATTCTCCCGTATCCCCGTCAAGCAGATGAGTGCTGACCAGATCGGCCTGTCCCTGATACATCGAGATCAAGCTGTCGAGCGATCCGGCGAAGGAACGCAAGGCTCGAAAACCGGCGGCCTGTTTCTCGATATGTTTCGATAAAATATCGAGGCTCATATCTTGCCCCGTAATGACAAGAGGACGGACGCCCGCGAGCTCTTTCGTCGCAGAACGAACGTGGGGAGGCTCGTCTGTCGAAGCGGCAGAGAGCCCGACGCCCCCCTTGGACTGCCGCTTATAGGCTTCCAGATCCGTTGCGTCCACTCGCATCTGTTTGCCTACCCGATAGGCAGGGAGCTTGCCTTTTTTGATCAGGTCGTAGACGGTCAGCTTTGATATTTTCAACAATTGGGCGATTTCTTCGGTCGTATAGGATTGATCGCTCGACATTTTCCGCGCAGGCCTCCCGTAAGGGCATGATTCACTTATTGTAACATATGGGAGCACAGCACGGTCTTCGGTTCTTGAACGAGGTAGGGGACCGGCTCGCCGTTAATTCTCCTCCGATTGCGCGAGCTTCAGCAGATTCTGCCGTACGTTTCCTTGGTACAGACCGCCGTGATAGCAGACGACCGTCGTAATTTCATAGTCGAGCAGCTTGGTCAACGAATGTCTCGCGAGCTCCGGATCAAGCGTCGTAACCGGGTCCGGTCCGCATAGCTCGCCCGCATCGTTTACCGTTAAAGCGTCGGCTGCAATTAGCGTTTTGCTGGCGCGGTGATACAGACTGAGATGTCCCGGCGTATGACCGGGGGTTGCGATGACAACGATGCCGCCGCAGATGGGCAGCTCTTGACCGTCCTCAAGAGTTTCATGAACGGGAGAGCTTGGCGGGTGCTCGAGCGAATGCCGAAACGCCTGTTTCCACTGGTCGGATACGTTCGCTGGAAGAGAGTTGACGGCTTGCTCAATCGCTTCGGGCGTTATTCTAAGCAGACGAAGGTTACCTTCAATGTAGGGTTTTTCGAACGGGCTGGACATGACCGCGATCTTACCCTCGGAACGTTGGACAAGAACGGGCAGCGAGCCGATATGATCGATGTCTTGGTGAGAGAGGATGATCCGACTTAGGCCGGAAGAGGGAAGGGCGTATTTCTCAAGCTCGGCGCCGATTAAATCGGCTTGGCCGGGATACCCCGTGTCGACGAGAACGGCCTCATGTTCGTCCCATAGCAGAACGGGATAAATCGTGTTCGGCTTGCCCATAATGACGGCGGTTAGTTCAATTACAGCGATTCCTGGCGATAAAAGCATCGGTTGACTCCTCTCGTTATCGCTCCGCATTCGCCTTTGCCGTGAACCGGCTTGCGAATGGCGGGTACTCGTAAAGATAACAGAGGAAATGAGGCATGTAAATAGTATAAATAATTATTATAACACAAAAATAATTATTTGTCAAGGTATAAAATCCATAGAAACAAAATGTAGCGGTCGAAACGCGTCGAAGCCTGATCTCTCACCGGATGAACGGCGCTTTTTCGCTCAGTGCAAGCTTTTACGGCGATAAATAAGGGGCGATACGCCGGAGTGGCGCTTAAACGTTCGAGAGAAATGAAATTCGTCGTAAAAACCGAGTGCATTCGCAATTTCCTTGACCGACATACTTGTCGTTTCGAGTGAAACCTTTGCAGAAGCCAGCTTAAGCTCCAACATATAGCGATGAGGAGATTTGCCGGTCATTTCGCGAAATCGCTGAAAAAAAGCGGTGCGCGACAAGCCGGATCCCAGGACGATTTCGTCGATTCGCAGCGTCATGCCGATGTTGCGGTGCATCAGGTGAAGCGCTTCGTCCAGCTCCGGATAACGGGTGCCATGGCCTCCGTACCGTTCCTGCGCGAGAAGCAGCATGATTTCCTGCAGGCGAAGATGCGCGCTGTAGCGGAAACCGGCAGGCTGGACGATTAACCCGTCAATCAAGCTTTCGCACAGACGGACGATCTCGGGCATTTTCCCCGTTATCATCGTCTCGCCGAGCGGCAGCTCCAAATGGCGGGCCATTCCGCTGTCGCGAAAGTCGATAAAGTAAAACCTCCAATCATCGTTCTCGCAGCGATAGGAGCATGGAATGTCAGGCTCAACGATGACGACGGTGCCGGCGGCAAGCTCGACCGCGCCCGAAGGAAGCTCAATTCGGCCCTGTCCCGCGAACGTCACGAACATGCCCGAATCCGGAAAACCGCGCGGATGGCGAGGTTGATAGGCGTCGTTAGCCTGGACTTTCCAGATCGAGCGAAATCGGCATTCTGGAAGCTCTTCCCTATCTTCCAATGCGTAGGGGATATCCATGTATGGTTTATGGTTCATGCGATGATCCGCTCCCTTTGATGTTCGATTATACATGTTAATTCGAATTAGTGGTGCTTTATTTTATTTGTCTTGTACGATTATACATGTAATAAACACGGCGATCCATGGCTGGCGAACGCTCGGCCCCCTACAATGGAAGCATCAACCTTGAAGGAGTGCTGGATCTATGATGGTGAAAGTCGGCAATCGCGAGTTGGAATTGGGAGGAGAACATTTAACGTCATTAAGAAGCTCGAACGAGCTGTTGGGGGATATCGAGGCGCTGCGAGGACGGTTGGCGGAAGACGGCTATTTGCTGTTGAGGGATTTTCATGATCGGGATCAGGTGATGAAGGCGAGAAAGCGCATTTTGGAGAAAATGGATCGGATGGGCAAGCTTGATCGGGACACGCTGCTGGAGGAGGGTTACATGGCGGACGGCAGCAAAACGATTTTTATGGGGGGAACGAACGAGGATTTGCCGGAGCTGCTTGAAGTGCTGAATGGCGAACGAATCATGCGCTTTTTCGACGAGCTGCTCGGAGAGCAATCGCTGACCTATCATTACAAATGGTTGCGTGCGGTCGGCAAGGGGGATTTCACAGGTGCGCATTACGACATCGTTTATATGGGCAGAGGAACGCACAATTTGTACACCGTCTGGTCGCCGTTAGGCGATATCGATTATGCGATGGGCGGTCTGGCGATCTGTCTCGATTCCCATAACTTCGAGGAACTAAAGCGATCGTACGGCATGAAGGATTCGGATCGAGACGCTATCGGCCTCGGCCACTATACGGACGACCCGCTGCTTGTAACGGAGAAATTCGGCGGCAAGTGGGCGACTACGGAATATGGTGCCGGCGACGTCTTGATCTTCGGTATGTTCCTTATGCACTGCTCGCTCGAAAATACGACCAACCAATACCGTCTTAGCGTCGATACCCGATATCAGTCGGCAAGCGAGAAAGTCGACGAGCGCTGGATCGGAAAAAAGCCCCGAGGACATTTCAAGTAACAGTCGTACGAGTGGAGATATAGACCGTCCTTCGTTTCGGAGGAATAGAAGGCATTCGACTAATACGAGAAGGTTCATAAGTTGGCAACATTTATTTGCTATACTTGACCCATTAACGAATAAAGGAGCTTTGTCGTTGACGGGTGCAATCAAGGTGCTGGCAATTGAAGACGAGGAGTCGATTCGCGATATTCTCGTCTATTCGCTGCGGCGGGAAGGATTTCACGTCAAAGCCGCCGCGACGGGTGAGGAAGGCATGGAGCTGCTTGAGCGCTTCGCGCCGGACGTCCTTCTGCTGGACGTCAACTTGCCCGACGCGGACGGCTTTGATCTGTGCAAAAGGGTTTCTTCGAACATGCGGATTCCGATTCTTCTGCTGACGGCCCGCCATGATCTGGTAGATAAGGTGCTTGGCCTGGAGTTGGGTGCGGACGACTATATGACCAAACCGTTCGAAATTCGCGAGGTGATCGCCCGCATCAAAGCGGTGCTGAGAAGAAGGGATATTGAGCGGAACGGGGCCGCGCGGCCGCTTGGCCTTATCTCGCTGTCGGACAGGCTGGAGCTGGATCGCTCAGGCCATGCGGTATACAAGGATGGGCAGCCGGTCAAGCTGAAGCCGAAGGAATACGAGCTGCTGCTGCTGTTCCGCGATCACCCTAACCGGGTGTTTTCCAGGGAAGAGATATTGGATCACGTCTGGGAAATGGACTACGACGGGGATTTGCGCACAATCGACGTTCACGTTCAGCGAATTCGGAAAAAGCTGGAGGAGTCTCTCATCGAGACCGTGTTCGGCGTCGGCTATAAGTGGCGGGGGAGGAGCCGGTCATGCTGACGAGGAAGCTGCGGCCTATGCTGTCCGGCGAACTGCTTCGTATGTGGCGGGATAAGCTGTCTCGCAAGCTGCCCCGCAGGTCGCGCCATAAGCCGCTTCGCAAGCTGCGCGAAGGCCGCAGCCTTCTACGGCGCAAATTTCTGCTTGGCTTCGCATTGCTGTTCTCGGTGGCGGCTTTCGGCTTTTACGGTTATATGTCCCATCTGCTAAAGCAGCATACGCAAGCGGCAATCCTCGATGAGATGAAGCGGCTGCAATTGTTCGTCTATGATCATATCGAGTATTACTTGGCGCTGAACGACGTTCGACCAAAGACGGCATCCGGGTATCCGGAGGAGCTTATTCGCGGGCTCAGTCTGAACGGCAGCGTTCGGACGGCTTATTATGATGCGAACGGGACGTTCCGGGCGGAAAGCGTGCCGATGGACGGCGGGTATGTGCTTGTGCAAACGAAGCCGTCCCCGGTGCTGCTGCGATCGGGAGAGGCCGATCTGGCCGCCGCCGCACGCAACCAGTCCATCGTGAGCATCCATCATGATCGCGAATCGAGCATGGCTGTGCTCACGCTTCCGCTGTATGCGTTGGACGAGACGACCGGGTTTCTGCGCTTGACTGCGGATTACACCGGGACGTTCCGCAAAGATGCGGTCGTGCTGCAAGGCTTGATCGGTTTCTCGCTTGTGCTGTGGGCGCTGTTGGTCGCACTCGCCTGGTCTTTCGCGCGCCGGTTAACCCGTCCGCTGTCGGAATTGGCCATCGCAATGCGGCAGTTCGGGGAAGGACAGGTCAGTTCGCTGCGCATCGCTTCCTCGAACAATGAAATCGCGGTGCTGACGAACAGCTTCGAGGAGATGAGAGCGAAGCTGGAGGAGCAGATGGAGGCGCTTGTGTCGGAGAGGAATAAGGTCGTTGCGCTAGAGAGCAACCGCCGGGATTTCTTTCGAAACGTTACACATGAATTAAAAACGCCGCTAACGACGATCTCCGGCTACGCGCAAATCTTGCAAGCGCCCGATTTCGACGATGCGGAATTTCGGCAGAACGCTGCGAGCCGCATTCATCGGGAATCCGGACGGCTGCACCGGATGATGCTGGACATTATCGAGCATTCCAGACGGGAGTTCGATGCGGACAGTCGCCGCAACGACGTTGTTCTGCTGGAAGATTCGTTCGGCGATGCGGCGGAAGACCTGCAGTTGAAGGCGCAGCGGCGCGGTCAGCGCATTCGCTGCCGGATGGAGCCGCTGACCGTCAGCGGAGACTCCGACGAGCTTCGCAAAGTATGGGACAACCTGCTGGACAATGCGATCAAATACGGCAAAACGGCCAGCGTAGTCGAAGTCGGGCTGTTTTCCGACGGAACCGAGGCTGTTCTGACGCTCGTTAACGAGATCGACCCAAGCCACCGCTTCGAAGCGGACATGGCGTTCGAGCCGTTCTATCGCAGCGGTTCGGCAAGCTCCAAGGAGCAGGGAAGCGTCGGACTTGGGCTGGCGATCTGCAAACGCATTGTCGAACTGCATCGCGGCTCTATCGTGCTGCAGCTTCATTCTTCCGCAGTCGTTCTTGAAGTCCGGCTGCCCCTGCGGACACAAATCGGCAATAACTCCGCCTAATTTGTCCATATCTGCGCGGTAGATTGAAGATGCGGCTGGCAGCGGACGGATGTTCGACTCACGCCAATCGCCGCAGAGGATGCCAGAAGGGATGGATAAAAATGACTAAGGGTTACAAACCACAAGGCGCGCGCGGACGCCGCATTGGCCGGTGGATGGGAGCGGCCGCAGCTCTGGCGCTAGTTCTCTCGGGATGCACTGCACAGGCGACGGGGAATACAGGGGAGAGCAGCTTTATTCTGAGCAGCGACGTCAAAGCGGAGCTTCAGGCGAAGAAGCTTCCCTTGATTCAGGGAGAGCAGATCGCGATGAAGGAACAGGTGCGATTCGCGGACTTGCTGAACGTTCGCGAGGGCATTGTGCTGTACAACCGTGAGGACGGCGTATACAGAACAAGCTTGGCGAGCTTGGAGCAGGCCGAGAAGCTGACCGGCGCGCGCGCCGAGGAGGTATCGGCAAACGGGCGAAGAGCGCTGCACAATCAGGACGGGCGACAGTACGTCGGCGATCTGGAGAGCGGGATGGAGTACGCGCTGGACGACGTGGAAGCGAACTCCCATTGGGTTTTCGCGGACGCGGCGGGCGAATATGTCATCGGCGGCGTTCCCGGAATGATCGGTCTGATCCATGTGACAACCGGACAAGCGAAATGGTTGAATGTGAAGGAGCGTCTCTATAAAGGGGAAAACGGATACAGCTATGGGAATCCTCGTTATTATGGCGGCGACATCTATGTGGACGGTTCATTTGATGACGAGGAAAACGCGATTTATAAATACTCGCCGGAAGAGAACAAGGTGGAGCTCTTTCTGGATTTTCCCGGAGGCAAGAAACGCGATTCGATCAATCAATATCGCTTTTTGCCGGACGGCAAGCTGCTGTTCGACGGAACCTATGACAGGCAGAACGGATTGTTTGTTTACGATCCGCAGACCAAGGCGGTCACGGCGCTTGTATACGGCACAATCGTAGACAATCTCTCCGTTGGCGTCTCCTACAGTCTCGCTCCCGACGGGAAAAAGCTGCTGTTTCATACCAGGGATGAAAACAACCATCACTTATATCAAGCCGAGCTGGACGGGACGCAATTGACGAACAGCCGCTACATTTTGCGAGATGAGCTATACGCCTCTGTATCGAGCCTTGCGTACTGGAACGAGGACTCGGACTCCTATTATTTGAAATACGTCCCTCCCGGCGGAACGGTCGAAAGTATCGTCTCTTACAAATTCTAAAGGGATAGCCCCCTATTGCGAGGAGCCGACACTTGATATACTAATGTTGGCGGCAGTGCCTCCCTGTATGGCGGGGAGAGCGTCCTAAGTCGGATAGGGAGCGTGAAAGCATGGCAAATGAACGGAACTGGGCCGGAAATTACACTTATGGCGCTTCGGAGCTCTATGTTCCCGACAACGTCGAACAAATCCAGGAGTTGGTCGCCCGCAGCGACAAAGTCAAGGTGATCGGCACGCGTCATTCGTTTAACGGCATTGCCGATACCGAAGGCAGTCATCTGTCGCTTGCAAAGCTGAATCGGATCGTCGGTCTGGACCGGGAAAATAGTACGGTTACAGTCGAAGCGGGCATTCGTTACGGCGAGTTGTGCAGCTATTTGCACGATAACGGCTATGCGCTGCACAATCTGGCCTCGCTGCCGCATATTAGCGTGTCGGGCGCCTGCGCGACGGCGACTCACGGCTCGGGGGACGGCAATGCCAGCCTCTCGGCGGCAGTGAGAGAGATGGAGCTTGTCGCCGCGAACGGGGAGACGGTTAAGCTGAGGCGCGGTGATCCGGACGGCAGCTTCGAGGGCGCGGTCGTCGGGCTTGGCGGCTTGGGGGTGGTGACGAAGCTGATGCTGGACCTCGTTCCCGCCTTCGAGGTCAGCCAGGTCGTCTACGAAAATCTGCCTCTAGCGAAGTTGGAGCCTCATGTCGATGCGATCTACGCCTCCGGGTACAGCGTCAGTCTGTTCACCAACTGGCAGGATGCGGCGATCAATCAAGTTTGGGTGAAGCGCAAGCTGATGGACGGCGCGGCGGCGGTTTCGATCGAACCCGAGCTGTACGGCGCGAAGCTGGCGACGAGTCCGCTTCATCCGGTGCCAGGACATCCGGCTCACAATTGCAGCGAGCAGATGGGCGTTCCGGGACCGTGGCACGAGCGGCTGGCGCATTTCAAAATGGAATTTACGCCAAGCGCGGGGGAGGAGCTGCAAAGCGAGTACTTCGTCCCGCGCGAGCAAGTATACGAGGCGATAGCCGCGTTGGCGGACTTGAGGGAGCGGATTGCTCCGCTGCTCTTCGTGTCCGAGGTTCGTACGATCGCGGCGGACGAGCTGTGGATGAGTCCATGCTATATGCAGCGCTCGGCGGGCATTCATTTTACGTGGAAGCGGGATTGGGAGGCGGTGCGGCAGGTGCTGCCGCTGATCGAAAGCAAGCTTGAGCCGTTTAAGGCTCGTCCACACTGGGCCAAGCTGTTCACGATGGAGCCGTCTCAGGTGCAGGCTCACTATCGCATGCTGCCTCAATTTCGGGAACTGCTTGCGCGTTTCGACCCTGAGGGCAAATTCCGCAACGCCTTCCTAAATCGATACATTTGGTAAGGGCTGAATGCAAAGACGCAAGCTTGAAGGGGGCTGCCCCCGACAAACTTGCGTTTTTTTCTACAGCTGACCAATTCGCATACATGAACTCGAAGGAAGAATGAAACACCACTCGAATAGAACTCTTCTGCTGCCCGGTATGCCAATACGTGAGTAGATTCGTTACGTCTGTTAGTCGCTGCTTGCGAGGCCAAGAAAGTGTCTCCATGCTCCCCCAGGCGCGGAGCGAAGGCCAAGAAAGTGCCTCCACGCCGCACCAGCAGGGGAATGAAGGCCAAGAAAGTGCCTCCAGACACCCCAAGCGCGGGAGTGAGGGCCAAGAAAGTGCCTCCAGACACCCCAGGCTCGGGAGTGAAGGCCAAGAAAGTGCCTCCACGCCGCCCCAGGCGCGGAGCGAAGGCCAAGAAAGTGCCTCCACGTCCAACGGACGGGGACTCGCAAAGTTCGATGACAATATTGGTTCTTCTCTTGCCGCCCAGCGAACCGTTACCCGAGAAGACCAATGTATGCCGATTGGTCAGTCGTAGTTTTTTTGCTTTGCAACCGTCTATTTCAAAATTTCTTCGATGCGGCTCAGAACGTCATCGCTAAGCTCGATGCCGGACGCTTTGGCGTTCTCCGTCACCTGCTCCGGACGGCTGGCGCCGACGAGCGCGCTCGCCACGTTGTTCAGCCGCAAAATCCAAGCAAGAGCGAGATTGCCCACGGAAACGTCCAGCTCCTTCGCAATGCCTTCCAACTGCTTAACCTTGGCGATTTTCTCCTCTGTAATGCCTTTGCGCACCCAATCGAGCTTCGCGGCGCGGCTGTCCTGAGGGATGTCCGATGCGGACGTGTACTTGCCGGTCAGCAAGCCTTGAGCAAGCGGGGAGAAGACGACTTGGCCGATGCCGGAGCGCTCGCTGAGCGGAACGACTTCCTTCTCGATGTAGCGCTCGAACATGTTGTACACCGGCTGGTTGACAACGATGCGATCGAGCAGGTAACGGTCGGCTACGCCGAGCGCTTCCGCGATCTGGGAAGCTTGCCATTCGCTGACGCCAACATATAGTACCTTGCCCTGACGAACGAGATCGTCAATCGCGCGCAGCGTTTCGTACAGCGGTGTCTCCGGATCGTGACGATGGCAATAGAAAATATCCACGTATTCGTGACCCAGACGCTTCAAGCTGGCGTTGGCCTGCTCGACGACGTGCTTGCGGGACAAGCCGCGATCGTTCGGACCTTCGCCCATCGGCCAGAAAGCTTTGGTCGCCAGCACGTACGATTCGCGCGGATACTCCTTCAGCGCTTTTCCTACCAGTTCTTCCGCCGCACCTCTTTCGTATACGTTGGCAGTATCAAAGAAGTTGATGCCAAGATCGTATGCCGTCTTGATCGATTGCACCGCATTTTCCCGTTCCACGTAACCGCCATATGTAAGCCAGCTTCCCAAGCTGATTTCGCTGACTTTAAGTCCGCTGCCGCCTAATCTGCGATATTTCATTTTAACAGCCTCCTTGGATTGTTGTTGTCACCTTCTCATTCTATAAAAGTTCGTATACAATTTGAAGAAGTGAAATCTTTTTCACTTAATTATATCCAGATTAGCAACTATACTTGAGTATAGTTACAGGCATAGGGGGACCGCATTCATGAATACGGTTAAAAAGGCAAGCAGCTATATTCCGAAAAACCCGGTACATATCGAGTGCAATATCGAAAAAACGCTGGACGTGCTCGGCGGAAAGTGGGCGTTTCTCGTCATCCGCGAGCTGTTCTGCGGCACTCTGCGCTTTGGAGAGCTGCAGCGTAAAATTCCCACCGTCAGCCCTCGCGCCTTGACCAGTACGCTGCGTCACCTGGAGGAAAAGGGCGTGCTCGAAAGAATCGTATATCCGACCGTCCCGGTAACGGTGGAATATACGCTTACTCCGAAAGGGCAAGATCTGCATGTTATTTGCCACGAAATGAAGCTGTGGGCGGCCCGGTGGACTTAAGCGGAGAAAACGGGTTGCTCGAAGTTTTGCGATACGTCCTGCGCCTCGAGTTGAGGCATGGCATGGCGGATGACAATACTTGAAAAATAATCGGGGGAATGAGCAATGCAAACGATTCGCCGGATGATGGATCACTTATACTGGGCCAATAAAGAGTTACTGAAGGGCCTTCGGGAGCTGCCGAACGAGAGAGGGGAAATTGGCAGGCTGTTTCGTCATATTTTAATTGCCGAGCTGGTATGGGCGACACGATTGGAGGGGGGAAGCAGCGCTCATCTGACGTTATGGGAGGAGAGCGACATCGCTTCGCTGGAGCAGCTTGCCCGGGACAACGAGCAGCGCTACAAACGCTATATTGACGGATTGGCCGAATCCGATCTGGATTGTACATTCGAGTACGCGAACCAAAGCGGCGTCAAATTCCGCTCTTCGATTCGTGATATTCTGATCCACGTCGCACTGCACGGCCAGTACCATCGCGGTCAGATCAACGCCGCGCTGAGGCGGCAGGCGGGGAGTCCGGTTGCTCTCGACTACATCTTGTTCTCCCGCCTGGACGAAATCCCGAATTCCTAAGTGAAGGAGCGTCATTATGAATTTCAAGCTGGAACAGGCTCTCGAAATTTTGGAGCGAACGCCGGCGACGCTGGAATCGCTGCTGATCGGCTTGTCGAATGACTGGTTGGTCTGTAATGAAGGAGAAGGAACATGGAACGCTTCCGAGGTCGTCGGACATCTCATTGAAGGAGAAAGGACGAACTGGATTCCCCGGCTGGAATGGCTTCTTTGGGAAGGGGAGAGCCAACCTTTTCCGCCGTTCGACCGCTATTCTCATTTAAGCGCGGCTTCAACCGAGTCGATCGAGTCGAAGCTGAGCGAATTCAAGGCGATCCGGCTGCAAAATACGGCCAAGCTGAGAACGCTGATCGATTCGGAGGAGCTGCTGGAGTCAGTCGGCGCTCATCCCGCCTTCGGTGCGGTCAAGGCGAGAGAGTTGGTGGCGACATGGGCTGTGCACGATCTGACGCACATCGCGCAGATCGTGCGCGTTTTGGCCGAACGTTATCGGCAGGATGTCGGACCGTGGGTCGCATATTTGGGCATTCTGAACAGAAGCTGATCGGTCCAAGGTCGGCAATATATGGACTCAAGTCCCTTATCGGCCTAGCAGCCGACAAGGGCTTTTTATTTTACAACTGACTAATTTGACGGATATCAGACGGATACCAGGCCACTTTGAATTTTACTCACAACGGTCTGGGAGACCGTAAAAGGCAGGCAAACGCTCGAATCCGCCTGCGTAACGGTCTGGGAGACCGTAAGAGAGAGGCAAACGCACGAATCCACCTGCGTAACGGTCTGGGAGACCGTAAGAGAGAGGCAAACGCTCGAATCCGCCTGCGTAACGGTCTGGGAGACCGTAAGAGAGAGGCAAACGCTCAAATCCGCCTGCGTAGCGGTCTGGGAGACCGTAAGAGAGAGGCAAACACTGAATCCACCTGCGTAACGGTCTGGGAGACCGTAAGAAAGGGCGAATTCGAGGGGCGTTACACGATCTCATTGTGTAATCCGCCTTTGGGAAGCCCTCCAAGGTATGTGCTCCGATAAGTAGATCGATCGATTATATTTAGATATAAATTAATATAATTGACATGGTTATAGTGAGGGGGATCACTTCTATTTTCAGATAAATGATTAAAAATAGAGTTCAGGCCGACAATATGCGCATGGCGTGGAGAGATGGTTTATCCAACTTGGGGAGCTTGCCGATCACAGGCTCCTAATCGAAGGGGGGCAATCACCTAAATCGAGACGAATTAACCTGATTTACAATCTATTTGGGCAAGCGTATAATCATCAATTATGTCTATTTATAACCAAATATAGTTATGGGGGAAAGGGTATGTACAGATTTGCTAGAAAAAGCACGGTTTTGTTGTTGGCAGTCGCCGTATCCATTCTGGTTGCCGCATGCGGCTCCAATTCGCAATCGTCTTCGGCGAAGCAAACCGAACTGACCGTATCGGCGGCCGCGAGCTTAACCGACGCGCTGAACGAAATCCAGCCACTATTCGAGAAGGCGCATCCGGATATTAAGCTCGTATTCAACTTTGGCGCATCGGGAACGCTGCAGCAGCAGATCGAGCAGGGAGCTCCGTCGGACCTGTTTCTCTCCGCGGCTGTTAAGAACATGACGGCGCTGGCGGACAAGCAGCTCATTGACGAGGCTCATCAGACGAATTTATTGAACAACGAGCTGGTGGTCGTTGCGTCGACGGACGGCAAAGCCGGCATTACGGGCATAGCGGAGCTTGCCAAAGAGGAGATCAAGAAAGTCGCGATCGGCATTCCCGAGAGCGTGCCGGCCGGCAAATACGCGCAAGAGGCGCTGACGAACGCGCAGCTGTGGGACGGGCTGCAACCTAAGCTGGTGCAGGCGAAGGACGTTCGCCAAGTTCTGCAATATGTAGAGACCGGCAACGCGGAAGCGGGCTTTGTCTACAAGACGGACGCGCTCACCTCGGACAAGGTTGGCATCGCATTCGCGGTTGATCCGCAGACATACTCGCCGGTCGTTTATCCGATCGGAATCGTCAAAGCGACGAAGAATGCCGAGCAAGCCGGCGTCTTGTACGATTATTTGCAATCGCAGGACGCTCTGGACATTTTTGTTAAATACGGATTCTCCGTGCCGGTGGCGAAATGATCGGAGAGGTGGACTGGCAGACGTTCTGGTCGCCCATTGCGCTGTCGCTGCGGGTCGCGCTCTTGTCCAGCATCGCGGCGATGGCGTTGGGCGTTGGGGCGGCAAGGTGGATGACCCGGCGTTCCTTCGCCGGGAAGACGCTGCTTGAGACGGCGTTCATGCTGCCGCTCGTCTTGCCGCCGACGGTCGTCGGCTTTCTGCTTCTCGTCGGCTTGGGAAGAAAAAGCTGGATCGGGCGCTTTGCGGAGTGGCTGTTTGCCGCTCCGATCGTCTTCTCCTGGTGGGCGGCGGTAATCGCTTCGGTCGTCGTCGCTTTCCCCCTCGTCTACCAGACGATGAAAACGGGATTCTTGTCCGTCGACAAAGGTTTGGAGGAGGCGGCGCGTTCAAGCGGAGCGAACGAGCGCCAAGTGTTTGCTTACATTACGCTTCCGCTAGCCTACCGTTCTTTCGTAACGGCATACGTGCTCGGGTTTGCCAGAGGGTTCGGCGAATTCGGAGCTACGTTGATGATCGCCGGCAACATCCCCGGCAGAACTCAGACGACGCCTACCGCGATCTATCTGGCCGTCGATGCGGGCAATGCGACGATGGCATGGTTGTGGACGTTGTCCATGATCGCCGTTTCCTTTCTTTTGCTTATCTTCGCCAGATCCAGAAACGACTAGCTTTGTCCGCTTGCGGCGAGCCGGTCGTTTTTTTGTCCGTTTTATGAACGATCCGGGCCGCAAAGCGGAACGCAAACAGCCAGGTGACCCGAATCACAGTGCGCCGCTTCCTATCGATGGTACATTGAATTACAAATTCGATCAGGTAGGCGTATAGGAGGGGTTGCGCGAATGCAAGACGTAAAAAAGGTTCAATTGCCGCTGCAAACGGTAAGCCTGGTATTAGGATTTATGGTATGGGTAATCTTGTCTTCCTTGATGCCTTACATCAAAGAAGACATCCAGCTGACCTCTTCTCAACTCGCTTGGGTGACGGCAATTCCGGTTCTGGTCGGCTCGCTTATGCGTATTCCGTACGGATATTGGACGAACCGCCATGGGGCGAGAAAGCTGTTTATGATCAGTTTCTTGGTGCTGCTTGCGCCCGTTTTCTGGGTTAGCCAGGCGGACTCCTTCGCCGATTTAATTGTAGGAGGCGTATTCCTAGGAATCGGAGGAGCCGTATTCTCCGTCGGCGTCACGTCTCTGCCGAAGTATTATCCGAAGGAGCGGCATGGCTTCGTCAACGGAATTTACGGGATCGGGAACCTGGGCACGGCCATCTCCGCTTTCGGCGCGCCGGCGCTGGCCAGCTCGATCGGCTGGTCGAAAACAGTCATGCTTTACAGCGCAGTGCTGGTCGTGCTCGCCGGATGCAATTTCTTGCTCGGCGATCGCAAGGAAACGCCAGTCCACACGCCGATTATGGAGCAGATCAAAGCGGTATCCCGGAATGAGAAGCTATGGTTTCTTTGTCTGTTCTACTTTCTGACGTTCGGCTCTTTCGTTGCGTTTACCGTGTATTTGCCGAATTTCCTGGTAAGCCACTTCGATCTGGATAAAGTGGACGCGGGTTTGCGCACGGCCGGTTTTATCGCGTTGGCCACTGCTATGAGACCGATTGGAGGCTGGCTCGGAGATCGTTACAATCCGTTCAAAATATTGATGCTCGTATTTTTGGGATTAACCGTATCGGCGATCTTGCTATCGTTCTCGCCCTCCATCGCGCTCTATACCGTCGGCTGCCTCACCGTGGCGCTGTGCTCGGGAACGGGCAACGGAACGATCTTTAAGCTCGTTCCGCTCTACTTCACCAAGCAAGCGGGGATTGCCAACGGCATGATTTCGGCGATGGGTGGCTTGGGCGGCTTTTTCCCGCCGTTGCTGCTTACCGCTATCTACAGCTTAACTGGACAGTACTCGATCGGCTTTATGGCGCTTGCCCAAATTGCGCTGGCCAGCTTCGTGCTTGTCAACTGGATGTTCTTCCAGGACAAGCTCGCACTGTCCGCCCGCATTCTGGAAAATACGATCGAAGCGATTTTGATTACGGACACGAACGGCGTCATTACTTCGGTTAATCCCGCTTTTACCGCGATTACCGGCTACACGCCGGAAGAAGCGATCGGCCGCAAGGCGAACCTTCTAAAATCCGGAAAGCAGGATAAGAGCTTCTACGATGAAATGTGGCGTTCCTTGAAGGAAAAGGGATATTGGCAAGGAGAGATTTGGAATCGGCGCAAAAACGGGGAGATTTATCTGGAGTGGCTAAGCGTTACGGCGATCAAGAACGATGCCGACGAAGTGAAAAACTATGCGGGAATGTTCAGCGACATCGGCTCGAACCGGCAAGCCGCCGGAATCTGACCGCTCACACGGGGGTTGGAGGAGACTATGCCTCCTATTGCTCGATCGAGGATATCATTATCGCGTTCCCCCGATGAGCGCAACGATAAATGGGGCTGTCCGGGACAGCCCCATTGGATCTGCTTTTGCTATGGCTCAGAAAAATCCGAGCATTTCTTTCGCTTCCGTCGTCATCATGCGCGGAGACCATTTCGGCTCCCAGACGATGTCGATGTCGACGTTCTCTCGGCCGGTCCGTTCCGCAAGCGCCCATCTGACGCCGCCGGCGATCGTATCGTGCAACGGACAGCCGGGCGTTGTCAGCGTCATTCGGACGTAGATGCGATCCGGTTCTTCGCGAACTTCATAGATGAGTCCGAGATCGACGATGTTGACGCCCAATTCAGGGTCGTAAACTTCCTTTAGCAGCTCACGAAGCTGCTCTTCGCTGTGTGCCATTGCAATCCACCTCGTTTCATAGGTTAGCGGGAAAATACGAGCGAGATCAACGAAATATAGGCGATAGACAGTACGGACAATGCCGTTCCGGCAATCCCGATCAATGCGGACGACTGCGCCGCAAGGCCCCCCAGAAGGACGAGACTGAAGGCGGCAATGAAGGCGAGCCCAACGTTTGTTTTCTGCTCGCTCAGCAGGTCAGCCATGACCGGAGTGCCTGGCTTACCGGCCTGCTTGCCGTATTTGTACGTCCACCACAGGAAAGGAACGATTTTGGAGGCGTAGCCGAGAATGGTGAACGATACCCAGCCGCCCAAGTAAGCCCAGCCTGCCACGGCAATGGCGGGGCCTTGAAGCGCCTGCTGCGGATAGATAACTGCATAAACAAAAGCGGTAATGGTCGTGCAGGCAAAGGCTTGGCTCGCGTACACCGTCCATTTGATCCCTGAGCCGGGAGTGCGCTTATGCCGTTTCTTTTTAATTTGCAGCAGATGAACGTTGTAGAGAACGACCGCAACCGCCAGCAGGAGGAGAGCCGTCTGAATTGCCCATTCGCCCCAATCGGCCAAAAAAGCCAACGCTCCGGCGACAACGGAGGCGCTCCACAGCGCGAGCACGGCGGTTTGCAGCCTAGTCGGGTAGTCGTGCGCAAGATAGAACATCGGCAGCATTTTGTAGCTGAAGCCGGTAATGAGCAGGCCGAACCATCCGACCGTCCCGAGCCAGATGTGGGCGCCGAACAGATTGTCGTGATAGTTGGCCCAAATGCCGGTTGCGAAGTTCAGTCCCATCGCCATCCCGGTTACACCGGTCAGCAGCAGGAATACGACCGAGCTGGCCGCGCTGAGCGTAATTGCGTTCCATCTCGACGCGCGAACCAGAGTCGCGCCGATATTCCATGCAAACACGGCGATTCCGCAGAACGCGAGCGAAGCGAAGGCGGCGATCCAATAGATTTCGCCCCGAATGAAGCCGATGAGCAGACCCGACAAGCCGACGGTGAACAGCGCGTAATGAACATAACCTAAGCGTTCGCTGTACAACGAGGACTGCAGAATGACGTTAATCAACTGATAAACCGCGCCCATAGCCAGCATAGTCGACCAGCCGAGCACGAACAGATGGATGTGAAACCAACCGCTCGGACCGCGCAGTTCCTCGCCCAGCCAACCGGACAGCGAAAACAGCGAGAGCGCATGGAATAGCACGAATCCGGCAATTCCGGTTACGATAAAAAGAAAGGGGAGACGGGACATCGTTCTCGCCTCCTTACGCTTTTTGTATTTTGACTTTGGCCGATCCGTCCGGCTGCTCCTCTACGGTATAGGGGTAGCCTAGGCTGTGCAGCTCCTCGATCAGGAACATCGGCACGCGGTCGTTATGAATGTGCACCTCGTCTCCCGGACGGCAGCGGTCAAGCGCGGACAGCGTGCGGATCATCGGCTGGGGCGGCTCCAAGCCGCGGTTGTCCAATGAGACCACTTTTGCCTCTCCATCCGGCACGGCTTCGCTTCCTGTTCCCTGAGCTTCATTTTCCCCGTTGTCCTCACCTTCGCTTGATCCGTCGAGCCAGCTTTTATTTTTCTTGTTCACGAAAGTGGAAATCCAATGCTCGGGACCGATTCGTTCGGCTTTGCCCGCCAAGCCTTTCATCTTAAGCACGCCGAAGAGCGGCGTCGGCTTGAAGGTGGCGTGCAGGACGAAGATGTCGTCCTTGTCGAGACTTTTTACGGAATCCATGATCAGTTGAAACGGCTCCAGCTTCTTGCGAAGATGGGGCCTGACGTCCAGTTCGACAACTTTGGCGTCTTTGCGTTCCATGCTCGTTCACCCCTCGACAGTTAAAGTCTCCCGCCGTTTAGCCTCTTCGTACAAACCCGCCATGCCGCCGTACAAGGAATAGAAAAAAGAATCGGGCGCATCGAGGGAGAAGGAGGTGTAGTCCTTCGGATCGACGCCGAGCATTCCTTCGAACAGACGGGCCGAGTCATAGGCGTAGAAGCAGAAACACGTATAGTGGAACTCGGGCATTTTCTCGTAGATGGTCACAATCTCGGAGGCATAGTCGTCAATCCGCAGGGAGGCTTCCCGAACCATCGAGATCGCATCCTCCAAGGCGACCGTAATTTTGATCGTCTTCTCATCGAGGACATCGACGCGAGCCATCAGATTTTCCCGATTCTGACCTGGAACACAGCAGGTCCGCGTTCGATGTAGTCCCACGTAAAACGCTCTGCATGATTTGCTTCAAACTGATAGCGGAGAGGGATCGGATCGTGATCGTTCACGAGCAGCATCGCCTCGTTTGGCGCCAGATTCCCGAACGTTTCGAATATGACTTTGTGCTTCAGATGCGGCGGGTACTCCGTGGCGTTGACGATAGCGGCAAATTGACTCATTTTACATTCCTCCTCAGGAGTGAATAGCTTTACGTCCCCGATTATAGAGCAGGAGATGTAAGGGCTGTGTGACCGCGGTCACATATAGGGCGGATTTTCGCCAGTTCTGAATTGTCTGTGACAGATGCGTTATCGCCGTGCGGCGGTGATGTGAATCACAGCTGTCGAGGGCGCTCCTGCCTATACTTAGGAAGCCTAAGGGGAGTGAAGCGAGTGGAGAATCGATTGATTGACCGGTATGGCAGAGTTCACGATTACTTGCGGATATCGGTAACGGATCGCTGCAATCTGCGCTGCGTATACTGCATGCCGGAAGAAGGGATGCAGTTCGAGCCGGGACATCGCATTTTGTCTTACGAGGAGATCGTCGAAGTCGTGGCGACGCTTGCCCCCCTCGGCGTAAAGAGGCTAAGGCTTACAGGCGGAGAGCCGCTGGTCAGAAAGGAGCTTGACCGGCTGGTAGCCATGCTGTCCGCGATTCCGGGCATCGAGGATATCGCCCTGTCTACGAACGGGATTTATTTGGCTGCATTCGCAGAACGTCTGAAGAAGGCTGGAATTACTCGCGTGAACGTCAGTCTCGATTCGCTTGACCCGGACAGATATGCGGCCGTCACGAGGGGCGGCGACGTTCGCAAAGTGCTGGCAGGCCTTCAAGAGAGCCGCCGCGTCGGCTTCGATCCGATCAAGCTGAACGTCGTGCTGATGAAGGGGACGAACGACGACGAAGTTGAGCGGTTTTTGCGCATGACCCAGGAGGAATCGATTCACGTCAGGTTTATCGAATACATGCCGATCGGGTTTGAGAGTCCGAGCTGGAAAACGGGATATTTGCCGTTGGAACACGTTCTGGACACTTGCCGGAGGAAGGGGTGGAGCTTCGCACCTTGCCGGGACGTGTACGGCAACGGACCGGCGAACAGCTACCGTCTGAATGGCGCGGTCGGCACCTTCGGGCTTATCCATCCGGTCAGCGAGCATTTCTGCGGAAGCTGTAACCGTCTGCGGCTTACGGCCGACGGGAATATCAAGTCGTGCCTGTACTGGTCGGACGAATACAACGTTCGCAAGCATGCCGGCGATCCCGCCGCAATCGAGGCGCTGTTCCGACGAGCGCTGGCCGCGAAGCCGGAGACGCACGAGATGGCTGCGGCGCTGGACGGAGCAAGCCGGTCGCGAACCCCGACGGCGAGGAGGATGTCGCAAATCGGCGGCTAAAGGAAGTTGGCTTTTTCAAGGGAGGTGACGACCGTCACTGCTTGTCGAATTCGCCCGATGGTACATTGAACTACAGTTACGATCGGATCATCCGAGGGGAACCTTCGCATCCGGACAAGGAGGAGAACTATGGGCAAGTCGAGAACGCCGTTATTTCGCAAGCTCAAATATTTCGCCAGACGGGAGCAGCATTCCGAGGGCTGGAGCGAGGTGTCGCCTGCCAGTCGCGATTGGGAGGACGTATACCGCCGACGGTGGCAGCATGACAAAGTCGTGCGATCGACGCACGGCGTCAACTGTACCGGCTCGTGCAGCTGGCAAATTTACGTGAAGGACGGCATCGTCACTTGGGAAAACCAGGCGACGGATTATCCGTCCACAGGCCCGGATATGCCGGAATTCGAGCCGCGCGGCTGTCCGCGAGGCGCGAGCTTTTCCTGGTATTTGTACAGCCCGTTGCGTGTGAAATATCCTTACGTGCGCGGCGTGCTGTTGGAATTGTGGCGGGAGTCGCTGCGCCGGGAGGGCGGAGACCCGGTAAGGGCCTGGGCAAGCATCGCGGACAATCCCGAGCTCGTTAAGAAGTATAAAACCGCTCGAGGCAAAGGCGGCCTCGTCCGCGCCTCCTGGGACGAGGCGACGCAGATTATCTCCGCGTCCATGATTCATACGATTAAGCAGTATGGTCCCGACAGAATTATCGGCTTCTCACCGATTCCGGCGATGTCCATGGTCAGCTATGCCGCCGGCTCCCGTTTTCTATCGCTAATCGGCTCTCCGCTGCTCAGCTTCTACGATTGGTATGCGGACTTGCCGCCGGCCTCCCCGCAAATTTGGGGCGATCAGACCGATGTGCCCGAGAGCAGCGACTGGTTTAACTCCGGCTATATCATCGTATGGGGCTCCAATCTGCCGATGACGAGAACGCCTGACGCCCACTTCTTGGCCGAGGTTCGCTATCGCGGGACGAAGGTCGTTTCCGTCAGCCCCGACTACGCGGAGTTCGTTAAATTCGCGGACACGTGGATGTCGGTCAAACAAGGCACGGACGGCGCTCTGGCCATGGCGATGGGCCACGTCATCCTGAAAGAATTTTACGTGGAAAATCCGACCGCTTACTTTATTCAATATGCGAAGCAGTATACGGATTTCCCCAACCTGGTGCTGATCGAGGAGCAGGATGGAGCTTACTCCGCCGGACGTTTCCTTGTCGCCGACGATCTGGGCGAGAAGGGCAACAACATGCCGTGGAAAACGGTCGTGTACGACGACAACAGCGGAGCTCTTGCCGTGCCGAAGGGCAGCCTTGGCTTTCGGTGGGGCGAGGAGGGCACATGGAATTTGCGAATGGAGACGGCGGACGGACAGCGACCGATCGATCCTCGGCTATCCCTGCTGGGCGTTCATAACGAGACGACGACGATCCGGCTTCCTTATTTCGACGATGACGGTCGCCATCTGATGGAGAGGACGATCCCGGTCAAACGCATTGTGAGCGGCGGCAAAACGCTTATCGTCACGACGGTCTACGACCTGGTACTCGCCAAGTACGGCGTAGATCGCGGACTGGATGCGGGAGGAGCAGACCTGGACGAGGAAAGCAAGCCGTTCTCGCCGGCTTGGCAGGAGAGCATTACGGGCGTCGATCGGGATGCGGTCGTACAGATTGCGCGCGAATTCGCCCGCAACGCCGTCGAGACGCAAGGCCGATCCATGATTATCGTCGGAGCGGGCATTAACCATTGGTACAATTCCGACGTTATTTACCGGGCGATTCTTAACCTAGTCGTAATGACGGGCTGCCAAGGGGTTAACGGCGGGGGCTGGGCGCATTATGTCGGACAGGAGAAGCTGCGTCCTGCGGAAGGCTGGCAGACAATCGCGTTCGCCCGGGATTGGGGAGGACCTGCGAGATTGCAGAACGGAACGTCGTTCTTCTATTTTGCGACGGATCAATGGCGCTATGAGGAAATGTCGGTAGACAGTCTGGTTTCGCCGCTGGCGGACAAGGCTCGGTATGCGCATGTGGCCGATTATAACGTGATGGCCGCAAGATTGGGCTGGCTGCCTTCCTATCCGCAGTTCGACCGCAATTCGCTTGAGCTGTATCAGGACGCCCGCAAGGCTGGAGCCGTCACGAACGAGGAGATTTCCGCCTATGTGGCGCGGCAGCTTCAAGAGAAAAATATCAAGTTCTCGATCGAGGCGCCCGACGATCCGGTTAACTTCCCGCGCGTGCTGTTCGTGTGGCGGGCGAATCTCATTTCCAGTTCGGGCAAGGGCCATGAGTACTTCTTAAAGCATTTGCTCGGAACGACCAACGGGCTGCTGAACGACGATGCCAACAGCTTCAGGCCGGAAGAAATCGCATGGGCCGAGCAAGCCCCCGAAGGAAAGCTGGATTTGATGGTTAATCTCGACTTCCGGATGGCCGGGACGGCGCTGTATTCGGACGTCGTGCTGCCCGCGGCGACCTGGTACGAGAAGAGCGACCTGAGCAGCACGGATATGCATCCTTTCGTTCATCCCTTTAATCCCGCGGTGAATCCGCAATGGGAATCTCGCTCCGATTGGAACATTTTCAAGGAGCTGGCCCGGACGTTCTCGGAGATGGCCAAGCAGCAATTCGATCGGCCGCAGCACGACATCGTCGCGACTCCGCTGCTGCACGATTCGCCGGACGAACTGGCGCAACCGCTGGGTCGCATCCGGGATTGGAGCAAGGGGGAGTGCGAGCCGGTTCCCGGGCGCACGATGCCGCATTTCCATGTCGTGCAGCGCGATTATACGACCGTCTACGAGAAAATGGTTGCGCTTGGCCCGTTAGTCAGAGCCAAGCCGATTGGCACGAAGGGAATCTCGTGGTCTGCCGCGCCGGAGTACGAGAAGCTGAAAGGAATGCTCGGCACGATAAGGCAGGGGCTGGCAGAGGGCTGTCCGGATCTGAGCACCGATCGCCGCGTGGCCGAGGCCATATTGACGCTGTCGTCCACGACGAACGGTCATATGGCGGTACGGGCGTGGGAGTCGTTGGAGAAGAAAACAGCCCTGCAATTAAAGGATTTGGCGGAAGAGCGCGCGGAAGAATGCTTTACCTTCGAGGAAATTACGTCCCGTCCTAAGACGGTGATTACCTCCCCCGCATTCAGCGGCTCGGAGAAGGGCGGGCGCCGCTACTCCCCGTTCACGACCAATGTGGAGCGGCTCATTCCTTGGCGCACGCTGACAGGTCGTCAGCAGTTCTATATCGATCACGAGATGCTGCGCGAATTCGGCGAGACGCTGGCGACGTTTAAGCCGACGCTCAAGCATACGCCGTTTAATCGGAACAGTAAACGGCCTATCGAAGGCGGCAAGGAAATCGTGCTGAATTACTTGACACCGCACAACAAATGGTCGATTCACAGCATGTATTACGACGCTTTGCCGATGCTGACGCTGTTCCGCGGCGGTCCGACGGTATGGATGAACCACGAAGATGCGGCTGAGGCCGAAGTGGTCGACAACGACTGGATCGAGTGCTTCAACCGCAACGGCGTCGTCGTCGCCCGCGCCGTCGTCTCGCACCGGATTCCGCGCGGCATGGCGTTTATGTACCACGCCCAGGACCGGCATATCAACGTGCCGGGCACGCCGATTTCCCAGACGCGGGGCGGAACCCACAACAGCCCGACCCGAATCCATGTCAAGCCGACGCATATGATCGGCGGCTACGCGCAGCTCAGCTACGGCTTCAACTACTACGGTCCAACCGGCAATCAGCGGGACTTGCATGTCATCATTCGGAAGCTGCAGGAGGTGATCTGGCTTGAAGATTAAAGCGCAGGTCGGCATGGTCATGAATCTGGACAAATGCATCGGCTGCCATACGTGCAGCGTAACGTGCAAAAATACGTGGACGAACCGTCCTGGTGCAGAGTACATGTACTTTAACAACGTCGAGACGAAGCCGGGCATCGGCTATCCGAAGCAATGGGAAGATCAGGAGCGCTACAAAGGCGGCTGGGAGCTAAAGAACGGCAAGCTGGAATTGAAATCGGGCGGCCGAGCCAAAAGGCTGCTGAACATTTTCCATAACCCGGACCAGCCGACGCTTGACGACTATTACGAGCCGTGGACGTACGAATACGAGAAGCTGACGAACAGCCCGGCCAAAAAACACCAGCCGGTAGCCCGGCCGAAATCGACGGTGACCGGACGTTATATGAATATTGAATGGGGGCCGAACTGGGAGGACGACCTGGCTGGCGCGCATGTAACCGGAATGGAGGATCCGAACATGCGTGGCTTGGAGGAAGAGATCAAGATGGACTTCGAACAGGTGTTCATGATGTACTTGCCGCGCATATGCGAGCATTGCATCAACCCGTCCTGCGTCTCATCCTGTCCATCGGGAGCGATGTACAAGCGGGAAGAGGACGGAATCGTGCTGGTTGACCAGAATGCCTGCCGAGCGTGGCGGTTTTGCGTATCCAGCTGCCCGTACAAGAAAGTGTACTTCAATTGGCAGACGAACAAGGCGGAGAAGTGCACGCTCTGCTTTCCGCGCATTGAGGCCGGCTTGCCGACGATCTGCTCGGAAACCTGCGTCGGTCGCATTCGGTATCTTGGGCTGATGCTCTATGACGCGGACAAGGTTGAAGCCGCCGCTTCGGTCGAGAACGAGCAAGACTTGTATGAATCGCAGATGGGCATCTTTCTTGATCCGCACGACCCTGAAGTGATCAGGGAAGCGCGCAAGGAAGGCATCCCGGAGGATTGGATCGAGGCCGCGCAGCGCTCGCCGATCTATAAAATGGTGATGGAGTGGCGGATCGCTCTGCCTCTGCATCCGGAATACCGGACGCTGCCGATGGTGTGGTATGTGCCTCCGCTCAGCCCGATTACGAATCGGATCGAAGGGCAGGGCAGTGCGCTGGACCCGAACGACATTTTCCCGGCGATCGACAGCATGAGAATCCCGGTCGACTATTTGGCCAACCTGCTGACCGCGGGAGATTCGAGGCTGATTCGGGAAGTCCTGCGCAAAATGGCCGTTATGCGGATTCATATGCGCAACAAGCAAACCGGGCGCGTCAGCGATCCGGCGATGCTGGAGGCGATCGGGCAAAGCGCCCAGACGGTGGAGGATATGTACCGGCTGCTGGCGATCGCCAAATACGACGACCGTTTTGTCATTCCGCCGGCGCATCGCGAGCAAGTTGCCGATTTGTTTAACGAACAGGGCAGCTGCGGGCTTGATTTCGTGGGCGGTCCGGGCGCGTGCGGCGTATTTTGACCAAGGAGGAGCTGCGGATGGATATCGAGACGAATCAGACGGCTTGCGGGATTCTATCCTATTTGTTTCAATACCCCGATCGGGCGTGGCGAGACCAGCTTCCGCTCTGCCGCGAGGAGGCGGAAGCCCTTCCCGATGCCGATGCCGGCCGAATTCTGATCGCCTTTCTGCAAGCGGCGGAGGAGACGGACGATATGCAGTGGCAGGACAGTTATGTGCGAACGTTTGATTTCGGCAAGGCGTCCAACCTGTATTTAACCTATGAGCAGCACGGCGAGGAACGCGACCGCGGACCGGCCCTGCTGGAGTTAAAGCGGCGTTATGCCGCGGAGGGCTTCGAGCTGGCGGGGAGCGAGCTGCCCGATTATCTTCCTCTGATGCTCGAATTTGCTTCGGCCGCTCCTTGGGATTCGTCGGGGGCGCTGCTTGCAGCGAGAACGAAGGAGCTGGAATCGATTCGGCGAAAGCTGGCGGAGGCGTCCAGCCCGTATGCGGCATTGATGGAATTGCTCTTGCGAATGGTTCCCGCGATGCCTTCGGATGAAGCGCAGGAATCGATATTATCGGCGAGAGAGGGAGGATAGATGATGGAGGTACTGCTGTGGGGCGCGCTCCCTTACGTGGTTCTGACGCTTTGTATCTCCGGATTAGTCTGGAGGTACGTTACCAACCCGTTCAGTTGGACGTCCAAATCAAGCGAAATGCTGGAAAAACGCAAGTTGAGATGGGGCAGCCTGTTGTTTCATTACGGCGTTCTGGCCGTATTCTGCGGACATATCGCCGGCTTGCTCATTCCGGTTGAAGTGTACCGGGGGTTAGGAATCAGCAATGAGGCATACCATCTTGCGGCGATTGTCGGCGGGATGCCTGCGGGCATCGTCACGTTTGCCGGATCGCTTCTATTGCTGTATCGCAGATATGCCGATGCTCGCATTCGTGCAACCAGCAGTCTGGGAGACCGGGTGGCGCTGATCGTGCTGATCGTCGTTCTGTTCACCGGACTGGCGGCGACGGCGGCCAGCTCGATGAGCCATGGCGATTTCGATTACCGGACAACGATCAACCCGTGGCTGCGGGGAGTACTGGCGTTCCAGCCGAACCCCGAGCTTATGGAGACAGTGCCGATCGGGTTCAAGATTCATATTTTGACGACGTTTGCGCTGTATCTCGTGTTCCCGTTTACGCGGCTCGTTCATGTGTTCAGCTTGCCCTTGGGCTATTTAAGAAGAAGTTATGTGCTGTATCGTCGTAGATAATCGACATTAAGGTGAAAGGGGCATGTACCTCCCTTCGCTGCTAGACGCACCTGAAATGGCAATGGGTAAACCCGTTGCATAGTCATTTCAGGTGCGTATAAGGCAGTCTCCGGAGAGGTGCATCCCCTTTTTTTAGTCTATCGATCATCTCAAGCAGCTCTGCTTATGGGATAGCCCGTTGGTCGATTATCCGTCCGTTGTCCGCTGGATTTACATCCGGCACAAGTTCTTGGGGCACAATTCGCACCGACACATCGCTTGCAGGTAACTCAAATTCGTAATGGTGATCATTCCGTCGTTCATGAGAATGGCGCCCGCTCTGCGCAGATCTCCGAGCATCCGGTTTACGCTTTCCCGCGCGCAGCCGATATAGTCGGCCAATTCGGAATTTGTCAGCTTCATAGTAATATGGATGCCTTTCTCGTCTTTACGCCCGTAGGTGTTGGACAGGCGAATCAAGGTGGAGCAGAGCGCGCCGGGCTTGCCCAGCATGACGAGGTCGCGGAACTTCGTCTGGGTCAGCCGATGCATGAAGCTCATCCAATTGACGAATTCGATCGCTAAATCGCCGTGCTGCCAGAGCAGCACTTCCAGATCGCTCTTTTGAAATACGCCTACGACGCACTTCTCGATCGTTGCGGCGGTGAACTGATGGAACGCTTTGGGGGAAGGGTCGAGCTGGCCGAAAAAGTCCCCTTCATGAAACAAGGACATAATGTATTCCTTGCCTTCCTCCGACAGCTTCGTCAATTTGACCTTGCCCGATTGAATAAAATATAGACTCCCAGCGGAATCTCCTTCGCGGAATACGTTAACGTTCGCGTTCAGATTTTGGAAGTACATAATTTGCTGCAGTTTCTGCAGATTATCGTCGGAAAATAAGGAAGAGTTGCAGATCGAGCGGCATTCGGTTTGCTGGTGAGCGGTAGTCACATAAGCCACCTCCAAGATACGTTGGAGCAAGTATAGCAAAGGAATACAGCGTCAAGTGTGATACATCTCACATCTTGAGCCGTCCGGGCCGCTAAAGTGTGTTCTGCGTCACAGAGCAGGGCGGCGGTTATGCCTATACTGGGGGTGAACCTATAGAAAATGAAAGGAAGGATCGGATATGAGCCAGCAATTTAACGGAGAAGAGAAAATCGGCGACATTGTGGCCGATTTTCCGGGAGCCAGCCATCTGTTCAAGGAGACGAAAATCGATTTCTGCTGCGGCGGGGATCGCCCGTTGGCGGAGGCCGCTCGCGGCCAGCAGCTGGATTTGGACGAGCTTTTGCGCCGCTTGAACGAAAGCTATGAGGAAGCAGCCGCGAGGAACGTAGCGGCAGAGGCGGACTGGAAGACGGCGCCGATCGCGGATTTAATCGATCATATCGTTACCCGCCACCACGGGTATTTGAAGAAGGAGCTGCCGTTGATCAGCGAACTGCTGACAAAGGTGCTCCGCGTTCATGGCGCAGGGCATCCCGAGCTCGCCGAATTGCATAGACAGTTCCATCAAATGAAAATCGAGCTGGATCAGCATCTGATCGCCGAAGAAGAGGCGCTTTTCCCTCTGCTGAAGCGCTATGCGGCCGAGCCGAGCGAGGAGGCGCAACAGAAAGCGGTCGAAGGGCTGGACGACCTGGAGCAAGACCACAGCGTCGTCGGAGACTATCTGAAGGAAATGAGAGCGAAGTCGGACGGTTACGCGCTGCCTGCAGAAGCGTGCACAACCTATTCGCTCGCATTCGGCAAGCTGGTCGAGCTGGAGGCGGACCTGTTCGAGCACATTCATCTGGAGAACAACGTGCTGTTTCCAAGGGTCGAGCAGGGGCGAGTCTAAAAGCGCCACGAGGATTGGCGCTACTTGATCTCCTTCTGCTGCTTTAACGCTTCAAGATCGATAATGACGATCCGGCTGCGATCGACTTCGAGCAGTTCGTCTTTGTTGAACTGATTGAGCAGCCGGTTAATCGTCTCTCTCGTCGTTCCGATGGAGTTGGCGATCTCCTGGTGCGTCATCGGCAGATTGATCGTAATTTTGTTGTCCTTCATGTCCCCGTGATGCTCCGCAAGCTGAAGCAGGAACGACAGCACGCGATGTTTGACGTCCTGTCCGGACAAGACTTGAAGCTTCTCCTGCAGCTCCCGAATCTTGTCGCCCATGACGCGCATCATCTTGATCGCGATGGACGGCGTATTCATCATCAACCGCTCGAACATTTTGACGGGAATCGCCAGCAGCTGCGTGTCGACGATCGCTTCGGCCGTTGCCGGATACGGGTTTTGATTGAAAAAGCCGGTATGCGGGAACATGTCGCCGGTCTTCAGGAAAGATACAATCTGCTCGTGGCCGTTTTCGTCCGTCTTGAACGTCTTTACCAGACCGTTGCGGATGAAGTAGACGGCCTCTTTCTCGCTGCCTTCGGTGAAAACGACGGACCTTCTCGAGATGGAACGGGATATTGTAATTTCCTCGACTCTCGCCATTTCCTGCGGATTTAAATCGTGAAACAGCGGAACCTGATGCAGGAATGCGGACGCTTTATCCTTGCTCATGAACATCCTCCTTGCGAATCGGATTAACGAAACGGCGCGAATGACGGCGTTCGGCCGAACGTAAGGCGGGCAATTGTTTCTAGTTTAAATTCTAGCGAAAATCGAATCAATAGCTATCCGTTAATGAGATCGATTTTCAACAGAATAGCGAACTTTTGCCCGCAAGGCTGTGAGTTATGTCATAGAGGAATCGATTGGCGAGGACAATAATGGGAGAACGGGGAAGAAGCGCAATATTCCATAGAAATCCGGAGGAATGCGATGTTGGATACGACCGATCGATTGCCGATTGACGAGCGAGCCTGCCTCTCCGGAATCATTCTGGCCGGGGGAAGAAGCCGGAGAATGGGAGGCGTTCATAAGGCGCTGCTGCCGTTTCGCGAAGAGAAGATGATTCATCGCCAACTGGGAAAGCTGAAGGAAATCTGCTCGGAGATTATACTGGTCACGAATGAACCGAGAACGTTTCTTCCTCTTGTCGACAACAATGTCAGAATCATTACCGACTTCTATCCCGATAAAGGCCCGCTCGGCGGGATTCACGCCGCATTGTCGCTTGCTTGTCATACTAACGTATGGGTCGTAGCTTGCGATATGCCGTTTATCTCTCCGCAAGCGGCCCGAACGCTGCTGGCTGTCAAGACCGAGGGAGACGGCGAGGCGGCGGTTCCGTACTTCCACGGACAAATGTATCCGTTTCACGGCATTTACGACAAAAGCTGCGTCGAACGAATTCCGTATCTATTCGGCAGAGGACAGTTTCGGGTCAACGGTTTTCTGGACGCGATCCGCTGCGTGAAGGTGGAGGAGGCCGAATTCAGGCGCAACGGAATCGATTCCAGGTTTGTTCTGAATTTGAATACGCCGGAACAGTACGAGAGCCTGCTTGCGCTCGATACGCAGGAGGCTGCGGACCGGTGACGGGGGAGTGGCAATGAAAAAGAAGAAAAAACTGGTGATTCCTCACGAACACGGAGGATGGGCGATGGTCAGCGTGCCGTTCTTGACCGGCATGGCGGTCGCAGCTCCGCAGTGGATTCATGCGCCGCTCTTCGTTGGGTGGCTGCTTCTATATTTGGCGTCGTATCCGCTCCTGCAAGCGGTGAAGCGAGCGTCTAACAGAGCTTATATGTTGAAGTGGGGCGCGGGTTATGCGCTGGGCGCGCTCGCATGTCTAATTGTGCCGCTGATCGATCGTCCGCAGCTGGCCTACTTCGGAATTCCGTTGGTAGCGCTGCTGGCCGTGAACGTCTGGCACTCGAAGCGGAAGACGGAACGAGCCTTGTTGAACGACCTATGCGCCATCGTCAGCTTTTCGCTTGCCGCCGCTGCCGCTTACTTGGCGGGAGGGGGAGAATGGGGCGCTAAGATGGCTGCGCTCACGGCATTTAACTTGATCTATTTCATGGGGACCGCCTTTTTCGTCAAAACGGTGTTCAGAGAACGGCAGAACTCCCGTTGGACCGCTTATGCGCGTATCTACCATCTATTGGCTTTAATAGTTCCCTTGGTGTTGGGCTCCCCGTTAATGACGATTCCGTTCGTATTTCCGGCCGTGCGAGCGTTCGCCTACGCCGGCAAAGCGATGAGGCCGGCCAAAGTCGGCATCATGGAAATCGTCGGCGCTTTGCAATTTCTAATCCTGACCGTCCTTCTATTTCCTGAATAGCGAAGAGGCCCGATTCCGCCGCATGAAGATGCCGGCAAGTCGGGCCTCCTTGTTTTTGCTGCCGCTTACTGAAGGGTTTCCTCCTTCAGCCGTTTGCGCGTATTCCAGTCGAAGCGTCTTGCCTTGCTCCAGAAGTTGAACTGCCCCGAGTAGCAGCCCTCTTCGTCAACGCGGATTTTTTTGCGAGCGATCATTTTAACATAGCCGATCACCCTGCTATATGTCGCCAGATCGTCGCTGCCGCATACGGGGCAGGTCTCGAGATTTTTGCCGTCGTCGGCGACGATCTGCCGGTTGCAGGCCAGGCAACTGGTCAGAGTCGGGGTCAAGGTGATGTACTGGATCGGCTTATCGAAAATTTTCCGCAAATAATCGGCCAATCGCTCGGGAGACACTTTACTTTCCAGGAAATGGTGCAGAATGCTTCCCGAAGTGGCATACGCTTGAAACTCCGCGCTATTCTCGATCTGCCGGGTAAAGTCATCTTCGCTAAAGGGCAGCATGCACCCCGACGTCAAGTAAACGTGATCTCCGGAACCTTGCACGAAGATGTCGCGGTCTCGGCTACGGGCCCACTTGACGTCGTGGCGGGCCAGCTTGATCGCCGCGTTCTCCCCAGGCGCGTACTCGATGCCGCAGGCTACGCGATCCCGCACGATAAATTCGTTGATCCGTTCGGTAATAAACTGCATAATCCGATGCGCCAGCCGCTTGCCGGCCTCACTGCTCATACCGCCCGTATATCCGCAGTTAATCAGGCCTTCGTGCATGCCGGCAACGCCGAACACGTTGAAATAGTTGGACAGGTCGCGATTAAAGGCAAAGAAGGTCGGATACAGCTCCTTGTTCCGCTCGATCCATTTTCGCTTGGCCATATGTCCTTCCTGCATAACGTTCAAAAACTCGGCGATCTTGGAGAACAGCAGATCTTCGTTATGGCCGTATTCGAGCAGCATCCGATTCAGGTTCAAGTTCAGCACCTGCACCGCGCCGGTCGAGCCGGTCGAGCTGCCGAAGATGCCGCTGCCGACTCTGGACAACACGTTCAAGTCGATCTGTAGACGACAGCATAGACTGCGGCTCGCCTCCGGGTCGCGCGGCTTCATGAACGGGTTAAGCCGTCTGTAGCGCTCGTCTTGAAACGGGGCGGTACGGAAATTCTCGAAGTAGACGCCGCCCCAGCGGTACATGCCGTCGAGCAGCTCCAGAAACAGCCGGTTGCCGTAGTCGAATTCATCGTCGATCGGTACGGTGAGCAGCGGGAAGGTGAACGGAATGCCGTTGCCCGTGCCTTGCTTCATCACTTCGATGACGGCGCTGTTGATCCGGTCGAAGTAATCGGCGGGAATGTCCCGATAACGAATGTCGAGCGGCGCTCCGCCTATGATGACCAGTTCGTCCTTGATCTCGTCGGACGGTTTGCCGAATTCGAGCGTGATGTTGGTGAACGCAGACTGGGAGCCGCCGCGCAGCGGCATGTTCATCTCCCAGATCAAGCTCTGGAATAGCTGTATCAGCTCGTCCACCGTGAAGCGACGGCCGTGGATGCATTCCTCCGCATACAGGTAGGAGGCGGAGATCGTCGTCATCTGCGACAGCATAACCGCTCCGGACACCTGCTGGGACATGAGCACGACAACGTTGCTGAAATGCCGGAGCAGCGTATCCAGCTTGCGAGTCGGCTTGGAGCTCATCATATTTTTGGCCAGCGTGGGGATGCCTTTGGCGGCTATATCTTTGCACGATACGCTTAGGCAATAAGGGCTGAGCTGCTTGTCGTGGATATAGACGACTCCGTCCCGATACAGCTCGGTCAGCTTGGCTGGGAGCACGCGTTCCAGAAGATAGCGCTCCTCCGAAAAGTTGGTCAGATTGTGCCGTAGAAGCGGAAGGGAGTAGACGAAATTGCTGTTCTCTCGTTTCAAGTAATCGGCTTGCTTGGTTTCCGACGGGGAAGTAAACGTATCGATAATTTCTTCGGTGCGGTTGAACATGGATATCCCTCCAAATTAATGGTGCTGATGCGGCCGCTTCGATTGCGGCGGATGGTACGGATTGAGAAAGTAAGGAACACGGCTGCCGTGCTTGGCGTTTAATCCGTTCACATAAGCGCGAATCCGCTCAAAATATTCATCGCTTAACTGCGGATACCGCACGGTTCGCACTTGACTGTTCGCGCCGTTGTGCCGGATGACGGCTTCCACGGATTCCAGCATGTTCCGGCACAAGCTCCGGGATGGAACCGTTCCGATAATCGTTTCATAGATGTCGGAGTCCTCGTCGGGATCCAGCAGATGATAGGGCAGCTTCATATCGATATGTACGCCGTCGATCAGTCGCCAATCCAGCAGCATTTGCAATTTTCGCGGATAGGTGCCGTTCGTGTACACGATAACGGCGCCCTCGAACGCATCGCGGACACGACGGAAGAAGTCGGAAAGGTCGGAGGCGTTGTTCATTAGAAGCTCCCCTCCGCTGACGAGCAGTGCGTCAAACAAACCGGCATTGGCATGAATGCGTTCGACGGCCTGCGTCGCGGTGAGCCGACGCGCATCCGGCTTGGTCGCGATCAACTCGTCGTAATTGTGGCAGCCGAAGCAGCGCATGTTGCAGCCGTTCCAGCTATGGATCAGCAAGGATACGCGCCCCGGGAGATCGTCGAACGTACGAATGAAACCGGGATAAAACGCGAGCATACCGAAATCACTCCTTTAATAGTATTGCGATTAACCGCATCACCTCCTGTTTTTACTTTCTATATGTGGGTGATGAAATGAATTTTAATACAATATGTAGTGTTTATTAAGTGATTTTAATCACAATGCGGGCGGTTTTCGGTCGATTTCCACAGAATGTTTGTTTCCGTCCTCCAAAGTGACTTTTCTCACTAACCGGAATTTCTTTTCTTGCTATAATTTAGCAGTCCTTAATAGTCCAATTCTATCGGAGGGAATTATGAAAGCCGGGATCACTGGGAAAATGACCGCTATCGTCCTGTCCATCGTCCTTGCCAGTTCGGCCATCGTCATCTTTGTCAGCTACTGGAACAGCTACAATCAGATTAAGGCCGCGGCAGGAGAGGAATTGATCGGCTGCGCCAACATTACACTCGGCATTTTCTCCTCCGGCGAGGTCAAGCGACTGGCGGACGGCGATGCCGCCCCGCTCGATCGGGTGCAACGAGACATCGGCTGGACGATTGCGCACAAGCCGATCTTCAAAAATCAATATATTTTGTCGCTGGACGGTAAGGTGTTGGCGGCAGATGCAGCGCTGCAAGCGCAAGGCGTAAAGGCGGGGGACTCCTTCTATCTGGATGAGAAAGCGCTTGATATGATCCGTACGATGAAACATCCCGCTTACTCCGATGTGTACGAATTTGCCGGCAGCAAGCGAATAACGGGCTATGCGCCGATCTTCGAAAATAACGATCCGAACGGGACGTTGATTGCGCTGAACGCGATCGATTTCGACGCCGCCATTTTGAGCGAGCGGACGTGGACAATGATCAAGGACTTAATGTTAATCTGTTTGGCGCTGCCTTTTGCGGCCGCGGCGATCACAATCTGGTTCGTGCGAAGAACGATCGCGCCGCTCAAAATCGTCAATGAGGAGGTCCGACGCGTCGCGGAAGGAGATTTCACTGTGATGACGGGAAAGATCAAAAGCCGGGATGAAGCCGGGCAGTTGTTCAAGAGCTTCGGCAGCATGGTCGGCGACTTGTCCGCATTGGCACGGGGGATGATGCAGACGTCGGCGCAATTGTCCGATGCCAGCCGCGAATTGACGTTGACGGCCGCCCATACGGGCGAAGCCTCCCGGCAAATTTCTCTGGCCGTGGACGAAGTTGCGGCAGGAGCGATGCGGCAGTCGGAGCGGGCCGGCTCGGTTATGGAGCTGGTGGTGCGCGCCAAGCGCGAGATCGTGAACGGGGAGGCCAAAGCCCGCACGGCCGCTTCCGTCGCCGGCCAGTCCACGGAAGAGGCGAAAAGAGGCGAATCGGCGATCGGGGAAGCCGTCGCGCATCTTGACTCCGTTATGGAGTCTGTCAAACGGTCCGTCGGTTCGATTCATACGCTGGGCGGGCGATCCGAGGAGATCGGCGGGATCGTGACGGTTATCTCGCAAATTGCCTACCGGACGAATCTGCTCGCGCTGAATGCGGCGATTGAAGCGGCTAGAGCCGGACAGCAGGGCAAGGGCTTTGCGGTAGTGGCCGGAGAAGTGCGCCAATTGGCGGAGCAATCGAAAGCATCCGCAGAGCAAATCGCGGACATGATTGGAGAGATTCGGGAAGAGACGGCGCTTACCGTCGCCGCGATGGAGAACACGCTGATCGCTGTCGAGCGACAGACGATTTTTATGGTTCAAGGGAGAGAAGCGCTTGCTTCGATTACGGATCAAGTGCTTAGGACGGAACGAAGCGTGACGGAGCTGCAGCAAATATCGGAATATATCGCGCGGTTTATTGAGGAGGTAGTCGAAGCGACGACGGAATTCGTTCATTTTATCCAACAGACGGCCGCGTCGGCTCAGCAAGTATCGGCGTCGGCTCACGAGCAGTCCGGTTACGTCGATCGAATTGCGACGCAGGCCGGCGTACTGGAGCAAGTATCGACCGGTCTGACCGAGAGGGTTCGCAAGTTCAAAGTGTAGCCCACAATGTCAAGTCGCACCGAAAGAAAATCGATGTTAAAGGTGCAAGGCGTATTTCCCTTCCTCTGATGCTATACGCTCCTGAAATTGGAATAGGAAAACCCGTTACAATGTTTCAGGAGCGTATGGGGCAGTCTACGAGCTAATCATGATCCTTAACACTTCCAGATAATTTCCAATAGTTATCCGTATAATCATCGAAGACGCTTAGTGACGTACAACCCTTGGGTATTGGTCGCTTTGTACGGTTTTTCGAACAAACGTCGTCCGTATAAGCCTGAATGGAGTTGCATTGTACGATTTTTCGGACAAACGTCCGCCGTATAAGCCTGATTGAAGTGGCGTTGTACGATTTTTAGGACAATCGTCCGTCGTTTAAGCCTGGTTTAAGCTGCGGTGTACGATTTTCCGACTACCTCCCTCAAGGAAGTCTCTTCGCAGGGCATAAATTCATGTGTGCAAATAGGGCCGCCGTAAAAAGCTCGATTTCCAATCAATTGGAATCGTTGTGGGTCATGATTAGGGTCTGCGAGAAGTATATGGCTTCTTTTTTAATCGATCATCTTAAGCAAGTCTGCGGTATGCGGTATGGTGGGGAATGCAAGATCGCCTTTAGTGCCCGTGGCCGCTGCCGCAGCTGCCTCCGCAGCCGCAATCGCCCTTCTTGAGGTCGCCCGGCTCAGGCAGACGATCGAGTTCGACCGTTTTCGTAAAATACTGGCTGATTTTGTTGTGCAGTTGACCGAATTCGCGCTGGGCGTACAAAAACTTGCGAATGATCGGGTTCTCATACAACGCGCGTTCTTCTTCCTCGTAGGCGGAAACCTCTTCGGGCGTCAGTTCCGCCTCCGCGTCCTCCTTCTGACGGAGATGCTGATGCTTCTCCATAAAGCGTTCATATTGCTGCAGCGACTGTTCGTCCGAAGCGAAATGGTCGATTGCATCGCGCAGTTCCTTGTATGCTTCTTGCCCGAGCAACGTCTCGCAGAGCTCTTTCATTTTCTCCATAATCGGATCGCTGTCCAGCTTAATAATCATAGGTTGTCCTCCTTGTCGTCCTGCTCTTTCTCACTTTAATCCAAACGTGGACGATCGACTGTGACGACCCTCACACATCGAAAGATGGCAGGATGTTATGATGACGTGAATCACAGTGTTGTCTGACAGGACACGCCCTGGCGAATCAGTGGGCGACCGCATCGCAGCTGGCAGGCGGACAGAAGCAGCAGGGCGGCCATCGCGAGCGCGCTCAAAGAGTAGCCGAAACGAAAGGAGCATTCTCATGTCGTCGATCGTTCGCGAGAGAGATTACAATGTCAATCCGTTTATCGTGATCTGGGAAGTGACCAGAGCCTGTGCTTTGAAATGTCTGCATTGCCGGGCGGAAGCGCAGTATCGCGCCGATCCGCGTCAATTGACCTTTCAAGAGGGGACGAAGCTGATCGACAGCATTGCTGAAATGGACAACCCTTTGTTCGTGTTCACTGGGGGAGATCCGCTGATGCGCCCCGATCTGTTCGAGCTTGCCCAGTATGCGATCGAGGAGAAACGGCTTCCTGTCTCGATGACCCCGAGCGCTACGCCAAGAGTGACGCGCGAGGCGATCCGTAAAGCGAAGGAGGTCGGGCTGTCGCGCTGGGCGTTCAGCTTGGACGGATCGCGGGCGGAAATCCACGATCATTTTCGCGGCACCAAGGGCTCCTACGATCTGACGATGAGAGGAATCGAATATTTACAGGAGATGCAAATTCCGATCCAGATCAACACGACGGTCTCGCAGTACAATCTTCATGATCTTGATGCGACGGCCGAGAAGGTGAAGGAGATGGGCGCAGTACTGTGGAGCGTCTTCTTCCTCGTACCGACCGGGCGCGGCATGGAGAAGGACATGATTTCCCCCGAGCAGCACGAAGAGGTGATGAAGTGGCTGTTCCAGGTGCAGCAGCGCATGCCGTATGGCGTGAAAGCGACGGAAGCGCCCCATTTTCGCAGGGTGTTTATGCAGGAGAAGCTGCGTGCGGGAGCGGGACAGGAGCAGGCGGGGGCAAAAAGAGCCGATTTGCTCGGGCGCGCGCACAAAGGGGTTAACGACGGGGACGGCTTCGTCTTCATCAGCCATATCGGCGACGTGTATCCGAGCGGGTTCCTGCCGATCTCCTGCGGGAACGTTCGGGAGCGGCCGCTGCCGGACATTTACCGCACCTCGCCTCTGCTGCAGCGGCTGCGCGATAAATCGCAGCTCAAAGGGAAATGCGGGGTATGCGAGTTCAAGGAGCTGTGCGGCGGCTCTCGGGCAAGAGCGTACGCAACGACCGGAGATGAGCTGGAAAGCGATCCGTACTGCGCTTATATTCCGAAGAAATGGCGGGAAATCAGCCCGGTCGTTTGAAGCGTTCAGCGACGGATGAAGAAAGGCGGGGACGCGATGGATGGGAAAAGGCTGAAGATCGTCGTGGCGGGCGGAGGAATTACGGGAATGAGCGCGGCCTTTTATGCCGTTAAATACTTTGCGGAACGACAGATGCCGGTCGACATCGTTCTAGTGGAGAAAAGTCGCAGGCTGGGCGGTCATATTCGTACGATTCATCGGGACGGCTTCATTATCGAGCAGGGTCCGGATTCCTTCCTGGCTCGCAAAGCTCCCGTCATGAACCTGATTCGCGAGTTGAATTTGGAGGCGCGTCTGGCGGCGACCAATCCGGATCCGCAAGCGAAAAAAAACTACATCCTGCATAAAGGGAAGCTTCATGAGATGCCGCTGGGGCTCGTGCTCGGCATTCCGACAGCGCTGGCGCCTTTCGTCAAAACCGGCCTCGTATCCCCGCTCGGCAAGCTCCGCGCCGCGATGGATTTGCTGCTGCCGCGAAGGAAGGACGAAGCCGACGAATCGTTGGGCGGTTTTATCCGGCGCCGGCTGGGCCGGGAGGTGCTGGACAACATTACGGAGCCGCTGTTGGCCGGCATATACGCCGGAGAAACGCAGTCTCTGAGCCTGGAGGCGACCTTCCCGCAATTCCGCCAGATCGAGCGAGATTATCGCAGCCTGATGATCGGAATGCTGGCAGGCAAGAAAAGCGCGCCGACCGCATTGGCGGATGGGCCGGAGATCGCGCGAAAAAGCCTGTTTCTAACGTTCGATCAAGGTTTGTCGACGCTGGTGGAACGATTGGAGCAATCGCTGCCGACGGTCCGGAAGCTGACGGGAGAGGGCATTAATCGGATCGAAAAGGATGCGGAGGGATATCGACTGCTGCTAGAAAGCGGAGATGCTCTGCATTCGGACGGCTTGATTATGGCACTCCCGGCCGCGGAGGCTGCGAGACTAATGCCGGATGTTGCCGAGACCGAGTGGTTAGGGCGCATCCCGTATGCTTCGGTAGCGAACATAGCTCTGGCCTATCGAGCTGAGGACATCCCCGGCAAGCTGCAAGGCTCCGGTTTTGTAGTCCCTCGCAGAGAAGGCAGACTGATTACGGCTTGTACCTGGTCGTCTTCCAAGTGGCCCCATGCCGCTCCGCCAGGCAAAGCTCTGCTGAGAACCTATGTCGGAAGGGCGAATGCGCAGGAATGGCTGCTTCTGTCGGAAGAGGAGCTGATCGCGAGCGTTCGGGCGGATCTTCAAGCGACGATGGGCATCGTCGCCGAGCCGCTGTTCATCGAAATCAGCCGCTGCCATCGCTCGATGCCGCAATATCCGGTCGGGCACCGCGAACGTTTAAGGGAGCTGCGGGCTAATCTGGCGTTGGAGAAGCCGGGCGTATGGCTGTGCGGGGCGGGCTATGAGGGCGTCGGCATTCCCGACTGCATCGAGCAGGGACGACGAGCCGCCGAACAGGCGGTGTCGTACGCGCTGTCTTAATTTCCATGCAGAGCGCCCGAAATTGCGCTATGCTAGAGAAAGAAGGAAGAGACAGTAGAGGGGAAGAAGCAGGATGAGCGCGATCGAGTATCCTCAAGCGTACATCGATTTTTTGGCCGAATATTACGGCTCGCGGGATTATTTCGAATGTCACGAGATTATGGAGGAATATTGGAAGGAGGATGCGCTGCCGGCTTATCGCACGTGCTGGCTAGTGCTGATCCGTATCGCGGTGTGCCAGTATCATTCCCGCCGGGGAAATTGGGGCGGCGCGATCAAGCTGATGAGCAAAGCAGCGACGGAAGCGGAGCCCGCGCTGTTCGACCGACTGGGCGTCGACGGCGGCCAGCTGGCCGAACTGCTTAAGCGCACGGCGCTGGAATGGAGCGGGCCTGGAGCCGCTTATCGCGACATCGATCTGCCGATTCGCGATGAGCGCTTGCTGGCCGCCGCGCGCCGTCGCTGCGCCGAGCTAGGCTATACGTGGGGCTTGCCGGGAGCGAGAGCGGGAGAGGATATCATCCACCGGCATCTGACGCGCGATCGGGAGGAAGTCGTCGCCGCGCGGGCGGAGTCGGCAAGGCGCAAGGCGCTCAGTCGCGAGCTTCCAGAGCCTGGTAGCCGTCCGTAACGACCTCGAGCTCCCCTGTATCGGGATGAATGATCAGGCCGTGCACAGGCGTACCCGGGGGCAGAAGCGGGTGGTTGCGAACGATTTCCACGCTGTTCACGACGCTCTCGCGGACGCTGTCGAAGCCGGTCAGCCAGCGATACAGGTTGATGCCGGAGTGGCGAAGCGTATGGATGACATGCTCGGGAATGCCCCGCGCCTGCATATGTTTGACGACCTCGTTCGGATCGATGCCGGTCATGCCGCAGTCGTGGTGGCCGACTAGAAACACCTCGTTGGCATGCAGCTCGTACAGCGCTACGAGCACGCTCCGCATGATGTTGCCGAACGGGGAAGTGATGATCGCTCCGGCGTTTTTAATAATTTTGGCGTCGCCGTTCTTCATATTCATCGCCTTCGGGAGCAGCTCCGTCAGGCGCGCGTCCATGCAGGTGACGATGATGACTCTCTTCTCGGGAGGTCGATTAGTCGTCAAATATTGCTCGTAATCTTTGCCTTCGACGAATTGTTTGTTGAAGGCCAATATCTCATCCATTTTGCGCAAGCATCATTTCTCCTTCGTATGCTATTAATAGGCCGCCGTCGCTCGTCGATCCTCCAGCCGAAGCCGGTTGCTGTAAATCTGGCCGTCGCTGGCCAGCTTAAACGCCCGCTTGGAAGGGTCGTATGAAACCCGCATCCGCTCATCGAAAAATACCTCGTGACGCTTCTCGTACCATACCTCGACACCGTTGCTTTCCGCCTGTAAATCTCCTTGTTCAGGTTCCTCGATCAGCCACAGCGCCGCAACTCCGTTCATCGCGCAGCCGCAGCCCTCGGAATCCGATACCAGCTTCCAAATACGCGCCTCTGGACCATACCGCGTCACAATCTCCGCCAAGGCGGCTTCGCTCCACTCCACGATCATGTCGTTTCCTCTTTTCTGAAATAAACGGTAAAGTTGATTATAAAGATAGCGGAGAGTATGATCAAGATGACAATATCGAGTCGAGAAAGGTTGTGCCTATACGATGAGCAACGCAGAGCTGACCGTATCGTCGCCGCTGAAGCGGTTTCGGGAATTGACGGGTCAAATTAAACAATACGAGGAAATTCTGGGTCTGGTTTATTGGGATATGAGAACCGGAGCGCCGCGCAAAGGCGTCGAGCAGCGCTCGGAAGCGGTGGGAGCGCTGTCCGCGGAGACGTTTAAGCTGTCGACGTCCGAGGAGATGGGCGAGCTGTTGCAGCAGCTCAACAAGCCGGAACAATTGGCGGAGCTGGGCGAGATCGACCGTCGGCTCGTCGAGGAGACGACGAAGGATTACGAGCGCAATCGGCGCATCCCTCCGGATATGTACCGCGAGTATGTCGTACTAACCTCTCAATCGGAGTCCGCATGGGAAGAGGCGAAGGCGAACGACGATTTCGATAACTTCGTTCCTTATTTGGAGAAAATCATCGACTTTAACCGCAAGTTCATCGAGCTGTGGGGCGTAAAGACGACTCCGTACGATACGCTGCTGGATATGTACGAACCCGGACTGACGACGGAGGAGCTGGATCGGTTGTTCGGCGAGCTTAGGGCGCGGCTTGTGCCGCTGGCCGAGCAAATCGCTTCATCGGGCAATCGGCCCGATACCTCCTTCCTGGTCGGCGAATTTGCCAAAGAGGCCCAGAAGAAGTTCAGCAACCTGATTTTGAAGGAAATGGGCTACGATTTCGAGGCCGGCAGGCTGGACGAGAGCGTGCATCCGTTCGCGACGGGCTTGAACAAGAACGATGTGCGCATTACGACGCGTTATTTGCCGGACGATTTGACGAGCGCGCTGTTCGGTACGATTCACGAGTGCGGCCATGCGCTCTATGAGCAGAACATCAAGGACGAGCTGGCGACTACGCCGCTCTGCACGGGAACGTCCATGGGCATTCACGAATCGCAATCCCGTCTGTGGGAAAATATGGTCGGACGCAGCTTCGGGTTCTGGTCGCAATATTTGCCGGCTCTGAAGGCGCATTTTCCGGGGCAGCTTGACGATGTGTCGACGGAGGCGTTCTATCGAGGCATTAATGTGGTGGAGCCGTCTCTGATCCGAATCGAAGCGGATGAACTGACCTACAACCTCCATATTATGATCCGCTACGAGATCGAGAAGATGCTCTTTAATGAAGGTTTGAATCCGCGCGATCTGCCGGAGGTGTGGAACCGCAAGTACGAAGAAGCTTTGGGCGTTACGCCTCCGAGCAATGCGCAGGGCGTTCTTCAGGACGTGCACTGGTCGGGCGGGGCTTTCGGTTATTTTCCGTCCTACTCGCTCGGCAATATGTACGCGGCGCAGATTGTGGACATCGCGCGCCAAGAAATTCCCGATCTGGACGATCAAATCGCCTCCGGGCAATTGTTGCCGCTTAAGGACTGGCTGACCGACAAGGTATACCAGTACGGCAAGCTGCAGCGTCCGGCCGAAATTATCGAGCGAATCAGCGGGAAGCCGCTGCAATCCTCGTATTTGTGCGACTATCTGGAAAATAAATACCGGGATATCTACCGTTTGGAGTAGGAATGCCGAGCCGTACGCAAATAGGCCGATGAGTAGACTCCATTCATTTTTCATATGAATGAGAAAAAACGGAAGTCAATTTCCGCCCATGCGATCATACAATGAAACGAATAAGTTCAAGTCGGTGCATGGATACATTTTTGTCACTCTAGACGAATGTCCTGCATAGACTTTAAGTGACTTGATCGTATGGAGGAGGTCTATCGAAATGGCTATTGCGGATAAACGGCTGCAGCGCAGGGAAATCATCACGAAGGCAGTTTGCGGCAAAGGCCGTAAGTTCTCGACGATTACCCACACCGTAACGCCGCCGCACCACCCGACCAGCATACTGGGCGCGTGGATCATCAACCACCAGTATGAGGCGGTGAAATCGGGGAACGGAATCGAAGTCATCGGGTCTTACGATATCAACATCTGGTACTCGTACAGCAAAAACTCGCAAACCGACGTAGCGAAAGAGACGATCTCCTACGTGGAACACGTTCCTTTGTCTTACGTCGACCCGAGGCACCGCACTTCCACCGAAGAGGTTTCCGCGGACGCAACGCAGGAGCCCAACTGTGTGGAAGCGACGGTCAGCTCTAACGGGTCTTCCGTCCTGATCCGCGTCGAACGGGAATTCGCCGTGGAAATGGTAGCGGAGACGAAGGTATACGTCATCGTCGATCCGATTGGGGGAGACGACGACGGCAAAGACGTCGAATTCGGCGTGGGCGAGGATGCGGATTACGAAGACCTTGATTCCGATCTTCTGGAAGACGATTTGTGATCGGTTCGGTCATCGGCCGGTACTTAAGTCTATGCGGACGCAGATCAAAAGTCGAGGGCGGATGCCCTGTCGGATCAACGGGATAAGCCTGATTGCAGCAGGGGCAAACATGGGGAAGGGTCATTCGGCTTCGGCGTTTACGCGCCGCCTGCGGGACGGCCCTTCCCGTGTTTGAATGGAGGGAGCCGGATGGCGCACGGAGCCGGAACGTTGAAAATGTGGATTGCCGGCGGCGCCGGGGCGAATGCGTGGAAGGAGCTCGCTCGCGAAGCGGGTATTCCTCTGCTGCGGACGCCGGAGGAGGCTGGGCCGAACGATTGCGTCGTCTTGACGGGGACGAAGCCGTTCGGAAAATCGGCCGCTTTGCCGCTATCCCCTTGGCTCATGAACGCGGCGGCAACCCGGCTGGCGGAACTGGATGGCCGGGAGCTGGAAAGACGGCTGCGTCGCGAAGGCATATCCGCGCGGATCGGGGAGAAAGGCAGTATGATGCTGACCGTATCCGTATGGGGCTTCCATGCGCTTGAAATGCGCAGAGACTTCGCCGGCGACAGCATGGGATATGGAAGGAATCGGCTGCAGGACGCAACCCGGAAAATGACAATTGCGCAAGAGCACGCGTTCTGGAAACCCGCTGAAAAAATGGCCGTTCGGGCGGTCTATGCACTTGGGCTCGATTTTGGACAAGTTGAGCTTAGAGTAAGCGACCAGGGCAGGCTCGCCGTCATCGCTGTTGATCCCCGGCTGACGCTGCATACGCTTGAAGCGAAGCAGAGATGGCGGGAGGCGGTGGAAATCTTCTCTGCCGGCTGGAGAGCCGAGACTGCATCGGCAACGAGCGTACGGGCGATGCTTGGGGCGGACCCGGAGTTTGTGCTGCTCTCGAGCGCCGGTCGGGTCGTGCCGGCCTCTCGCTATTTTCCGTATGGGGGAGAAGCGGGGTGCGACTCTATTCGCGTGCGCGGCGAGAAAATATGGCCGCTTGTAGAGCTGCGGCCGCGCCCGTGCCCAGAGCCGGCGCAGCTGACGGCTGAGCTGCATAGCTTGCTGAGGGAGGCGGCCGGGCGCACCGCCGGCGCCGGCTTGTCGTGGCGCGCCGGGGCTTTGCCCGTGCGAGGCTTGCCGCTGGGCGGGCACGTCCATTTAAGCGGAGCGGCTTTGCACGGCGAGCGGCTGCGCGCGCTCGACAATGCCGTTGCGCTGCCGCTTCGATTGCTGGAGCCGCCGGGAGCGGGAAGCCGCCGCCCGCGCTACGGCGCGCTCGGCGATGTGAGGCGACAGCCTCATGGCGGCTTTGAGTATCGGACGCCGCCAAGCTGGCTCGTATCGCCGCGACTCACGCTTGGCGTATTCTCGTTGGCGAAGATGGCTGCCGAGCATTCGCGAGAATTGGCGGCTTGCGGTCGTCCTCTGGACGAGGAACAGGTGCGCGAGGCATTTTATGCAGGGGATCGGGATACTCTGCTGCCCGCCGTTAGACGTGTGTATGAGGCGATTGCCGGGACCGCGGGCTACGAGGCGTATCGCGAATCGGTCGATTTTGTCTTTGACGCGATCGAACGGGGGAAAAGCTGGAACGAAGGGGCCGATATCCGCGTGAAATGGCATATTCCTGTGCGCTGACGAGAGATCGACGAGACGTGCGAGAATGCGAGCTAGTTGCGGATGAGGGCAAGAGCGTTGCAGTTGTAGCGGATGGAATATAGAGCTGCGGCTATCAAATTTTGATGGAATAGGCGGTACTTGTGGCGCAACTCCGGAAAAGCGCGATTCTATCAATAAGTCTCCAGTTAGACTGCGACCCTTCATCGCGTATGGCAACTTATCGGCATTAAACAGGATTTTAGCCGAGCTGTCCCCCCGGGGTGTCCCGGTCCGTCTCGATTTGATATAATGAGATATTGAACTTTGCACTGCTGCAAAATATCGGGAGGAAGACCATGGCTGGATATACCCCCATGATGGAGCAATATTTGTCGGTAAAAGCGACGGCGAAAGATGCTTTGCTGTTTTTCCGTTTGGGCGATTTCTATGAAATGTTTTTCGAGGACGCGATCACGGCGTCGAGAGAGTTGGAGATTACGCTGACTGGGCGGGGCGCGGGCATGGAGGAGCGGGTTCCGATGTGCGGAGTTCCGCACCATTCAGCCGAAGGATACATAGCTAGATTGGTAGAGAAAGGCTATAAAGTCGCCGTGTGCGAGCAAGTCGAAGATCCGGCCAGCACGAAGGGCGTCGTACGGCGCGAGATCGTCCGCATCGTGACGCCGGGAACGGTGATGGATGCGAAGCTGGTCGGCGACGCATCCAATAACTTTATTGTCGGAACGGCGTCGCAAGGCGGTCGTATCGGCATTGCGGCGTGCGACTTGACGACCGGGGAGCTTTATTTGACCTCGTTCGGTCAGTCGTCGGAGGCGATCAACAATGTGCTGAACGTATACCGTCCGTCGGAAGCGGTCGGCGACGAGGCGGCGATCGCGGCCATTCGCGAGACGCTGCATCCGGCCGGCCGCGTTTTGTCGACGACGGTGCGCGAGGACGCTGGAACGGACAAGCTGGCCGAGCAATTTCCGGAGGAGCGATGGGACGCGCACGAATCGGTGCGTCAGCTTGCGGTGTCGCGTCTTGTCTCGTATTTGGAGGAGACGCAGAAGAGGTCGCTTGCGCATCTGCGCACCGTTAAAGCTTACGACACGGAAGCTTATATGTCCTTGGACGCGTTTACGCGGCGCAACCTCGAGCTAACGGAGACGATACGCGACCGTTCCCGCAAGGGTTCGCTGCTCGGGCTGCTTGATCGCACCCGCACGGCGATGGGCGCGCGTCTGCTGAAGCGCTGGATCGACCAGCCGCTGCTCAGTCGCGAGGAGACCGAGCGCAGGCTGGATGCGGTCGAAGCGCTTAACAAGGACTGGATCAAGCGCAAGGAGCTGCGCGACGAACTGGGCGAAGTGTACGATCTGGAGAGACTGGCCGGAAGAATCGCTTACGGAACGGCCAATGCGCGCGACCTGAACGCGCTAAAAAATTCGCTCAGACGCATTCCCGCCGTCCAGGAGCTGTGCGAGAGCCTCGACGCGGTTCCGCTTGATTCTCTTGCGCAAGGGATGGACGCTTGCGAAGATATCGCGGATGCGATTGAGGCGGCGATCGCGGAAGAGCCTCCGACCACGATTAAAGACGGCGGCATTATCCGTTCGGGCTATAGCGAGAAGCTGGACGAGCTGAGAGAGGCAAGCCAGAACGGCAAGCAATGGATTGCCGAGCTGGAACGCCGCGAGCGCGAGGCGACGGGCATCAAGTCGCTCAAGATCGGCTTCAATAAAGTGTTCGGCTATTACCTGGAGGTGACTCGGGCGAATCTTGCCAGCTTGCCTGAGGGTCGCTATGAAAGAAAGCAGACGTTGGCCAACGCCGAGCGGTTCGTCACGCCGGAGCTGAAGGAGAAGGAAGCGCTCATTCTGGAAGCGGAGGATCGAATGTTCGATCTCGAATACGAGACGTTCATCGCCCTGCGCGATCAGATCGCCGGGCAGATGTCGCGGCTGCAGCGTCTGGCGGAAAGCGTCGCCGCGCTCGACGTGCTGCAGTCGTTCGCCGAGGCGAGCGCAGAACGACGCTATACGCGGCCGGGCTGGACCGACGGCGCAGGCTACGACCTGTTAATTGAAGAAGGGCGCCACCCGGTCGTGGAGTCGGTGAACGAGAACGGCGTGTTCATCGCCAACGAAACCACGCTTACGGAAGACGGAGGCTCGATCCTGCTGATCACCGGGCCGAATATGGCTGGGAAGAGCACGTACATGCGTCAGGTGGCGATGATCTGTCTGATGGCCCAGATCGGCTGCTTCGTTCCGGCGCGCCGGGCGGTGCTGCCGTTTGTCGACCGGATATTCACCCGGATCGGCGCGGCCGACGATCTGGTCGGCGGTCAGAGTACCTTTATGGTGGAAATGAAGGATATTCAGATTATGACCGAGCAGGCGACTTCCCGCAGTCTGATTATCATCGACGAGCTGGGACGCGGCACCTCGACGGACGAAGGAATGGCGATCGCTCAGGCGGTCATCGAATACGTGCATCATCATATCGGCTGCAAGGCGCTGGTCTCGACCCATTTTCACGAGCTGGCTCATCTCGAATCGTCCTTGAGCGGCCTTCGCAACGGCTGTATGGCAGTCAGAGAAAGCGCGGACGGAGTCACGTTCCTGCGCAAGCTCGTACCTGGCGCAGCCGACTCCAGCTACGGCATCTACTGCGCGGAGCTTGCCGGATTGCCGGAGACAATCGTCTCCCGCGCGTATTCGCTCCTGAATGATCGGGATACGGCGCCAGTCGCTGTCGCGCAGATGAAGTCGGAACCGATTAGCCCGCAAGCCCAAACGGTCAGAGAGACAGCGGCGACCGGCGTAGAGTCGTCCCCGCAGTCGATCATGCAGCTCAGCCTGTTCGCCGAAGAAGCGCCCCCAGCCAAGGCGGCAAAGCCGACTTCGGCCGACAAGGTACTGGACAAGCTCAGGAAGCTCGACGTGATGAGAATGACGCCGATGCAGGCGTTGGAATGGCTGAACGATGCAAGAAACCAATTAACGGAGAGCGGGGGCGCGTCATGAATTTGAATTGGGTCAGAAAAATCAAGCACTCTGTCGTACTGCTGCTTACGTTCTTGTTATTTTTCGTTTATATTCCTGCGGCGCTGGGCGCAACCGCTCAGCAGACTGAGGAAGTAAGAGAGCTTCTCGAACAATATCATTTGAAAAATCCCCAGGATACGGATCTCGCGAACAAGGAAATCGACGAAATGGTCGATTCGTTGAACGATCCGTATACGGAGTATTTCGACGATGACGAATGGTCGGCCTACAGCTCCGAGCTGGAGCAGACTTTCGTCGGCATCGGCATCGTCATGAGAGAAGACAAAGGCGGCGTTTACGTAGAGGATGTCATCGCGGAGAGTCCGGCTTCGTCGGTCGGCATACTGGCGGGAGATCTTCTCGTCAGCGCGGACGGCAAATCGTTCAAAGGAAAATCGATGGCCGACATTCAGAAGGAAATTCGCGGCGAAGAAGGAACGTCCGTAGCGCTAACCGTGTCTCGCAGCGGTAAATCTCTGAAATTCAAAATTACGCGCAAGTCTGTGCATGTGCCGGTCGTTTCGACGAAAATGCTCGATCAGGGAATCGGCTACTTGGCGCTCTCCAGCTTTACTTCCGAGGCGGGCAAAGAGGTGAAGCGGGAGCTGGAGAAGCTCGAGAAGAACGGCCTCTCTTCCCTTGTGCTGGATTTGCGCAATAACGGCGGCGGCTACGTCGTCGCCGCGCAGGAAATCGCCGGGCTGTTCGTCGAAAAGGGCGTGCTGGCGCACATGAGAGATCGTACCGGACATGACGAGCCGTTGTCCATCTCCGGAACGAAGAGGCCTTACGAGGTCGTCATCCTCGTCAACGGCAATACGGCGAGCGCGTCGGAATTGCTGTCGGGCGCGCTGCGGGATTACGGAGTCGCGCAGCTGGTCGGCGCTAAAACCTACGGTAAAGGCGTCGTGCAATCGCTGATGCCGCTAAGCAGCGGAGGCGTGTTGAAAGTGACGATTCAAGAATATTACACCCCGAAGGGGAAAAAGGTGGACCAAGTCGGCCTGGCGCCGGACCTGGCGCTGAGCGGAGCCGCCGAGCAGCTGATCGGCGCTTTCCGTCTCGCGGGCGGCAAGAAATTGGCCGCAAGCTGGCAGAATGGCATTCTGACGGTTAATGGCATACGCATGTCGCAGCCGGATGCCGCGCGCAAAGAACAGAACCTGTGGTACGTCAATTTGAAGCTGGGCGCCGAAATCGCGGGAGCCAAGCTGTCGTACGATGCCAAGAACCGCACCTATACGCTGGCAAAAGGAAATCAGAAGGAGACGATCAAGCAAGGCGATTCCCGCATCCTAATCAAGGACGGGCGCACGAGTCTCGATGTTCGTCTGCTGGCGAAATGGTTCAAAGGCGTTACGTTCTCGACATCCGGAGATACGTTGAAGCTCGGCTCGCGATAATTAAACGGAGTTATGAGGAATAAGGAAAGGGGGAGAAAGAGATGGGAATCATACGCCCGCTTGACGAGCATTTGGCGAACCAGATTGCCGCGGGAGAGGTCGTTGAACGTCCGGCTTCCGTTCTGAAGGAGCTGATCGAGAACGCCGTCGACGCCGGGGCCAGTCGAATCGACGTATCCGCGGAAGAGGGCGGTCTGCAGTTGCTTAGAGTGGCGGACAACGGCGCCGGCATACAGCCGGACGATATGCTGACCGCTTTCCAGCGACATGCGACAAGCAAAATATCGACGGATAAAGATCTGTTCCAGATCGTGACGCTCGGGTTTCGCGGCGAAGCGCTGCCCAGTATCGCGGCGGTGTCCAAAGTGAAATGCGTCAGCGCGACGGACGACAGCGGGCTCGGCAGCCTGCTTGAGATCGAGGCCGGAACGGTGACAACCAATCGCGAGACGAATGCGCCAAAGGGCACGGAGATGGTCGTCAAGGAAATCTTCTACAATACGCCTGCGCGGCTGAAATATATGAAGACGATCCAGACCGAGCTGGGCCACTTGTCCGATATCGTTTATCGGCAGGCGCTGGCGAGGCCGGACATCGCGTTTACTTTTTCGCACAACGGCAACGTGCTGCTGCGAACGCCGGGAACGGGCGATCTGCGCCAAGTCGTGGCGGCGATCTACGGAACGGCTTCGGCGAAGGCGATGATCGAGGTGCAGGATGAGAACCCGGACTATTCTCTGAACGGCCTGACCGCAATGCCGACTGAAACGAGAGCGAACCGCAATGCGTTGACCGTACTTGTCAACGGTCGTTACGTCCGCAGCCAAGCGGTCGTGCAGCCGCTGCTTCAGGCATACCATACGCTGCTGCCGCTGCACCGTTATCCGCTTGCCGTGCTTAACCTGCGAATGCATCCGACGCTTGTAGACGTCAACGTCCATCCGGCCAAGCTGGAGGTGCGCTTCAGCAAAGAAGTCGAGCTGCGGGCTTTCGTAGAGGGCGCGATCAAGAAAGCGGTAGGCAAGACGGCCTACATTCCGTCGGGAACGGCCGTTCGGTCTCCGAAGACAAACTCGTGGGTACAGGAGCAGATTCGTTTTCAGCTTCCGCCGGCAACGGAGGTGGCCGATCGTGAGCAAGCGCCGCTGCCTGAACCGCCGGAGGAACCGACGCGGGAGCCGCTCGGCCGACAGCAGACCGACTTCGTGAAGGAGACGGCTGCGTCCTATGAACGGAGCGAAGCTTCGCAGACATCGGCCGCGCCCTTCGAGCGGGGGGAAGCTTCGCCTGCATCGTCTTCAACCTACGATCGCCGGGATGTCTCGTCAGCAACGTTCGCATCCAGTCCGTCTCAGGCGACCGCAGTGTCGAATGCTTCCTCTCGGCCGCAGTCCGGCCAGCCGCCGGCGCGTTCGTCGACTGCATGGCCTGCGGCGACCGGCGCTTCGGACCCGATTCCGTCCGAGGTATGGAAGAGCGCGTTCGCCGCGCCAGCCGTCCAGCCCGGGGTTCCGGAGTTTCCGGAGCTCGGCTGGGTCGGACAGCTGCACGGCACGTATATCGTGGCGCAAAATCCGAACGGGCTGTATTTGATCGACCAGCACGCCGCTCACGAGCGGATTAACTACGAGTATTATTACGACAAATTCGGGCGGCCGGAGGAAGCGAGCCAGGAGCTGCTGCTCCCGATGACGCTGGAGTTTGCCCCGGATGAGTGCGCCCTGCTTCGCGGACGATTGGCTGCCTTCGAGAGCGCCGGGGTATATATGGAGGATTTCGGGGGAAATACCTTTATCATAAGGGCGGTGCCTCACTGGTTCCCTTCCGGCGACGAAGCGGCGATCGTCCGCGAAATGGCGGAATGGATCATTCAGGAGAAAAGCGTCGATTTGCGCGTGCTGCGGGAGCAGGCGTCGATTATGTGTTCTTGCAAGGCGTCGATCAAGGCGAATCAGGCGCTGACGCGGGAATCGGGAGAGAAGCTGCTGCAGCGGCTGGCCGCCTGCAAGCAGCCGTACACTTGCCCGCACGGAAGGCCGATCGTCGTCAGCTTCACAACCTACGAGCTCGAAAAAATGTTTAAGCGGGTGACGTCTTGATCGTAACGACTTCGCAGCGGCCTTCCGAGGAAACGGTCGAAAGGGCCGTCCGGTTGGCCGCAGAGTTGGGCGTTGTCCGCGTTGCAAGGGAAGGTCGGACGATCCGCTCGCTGCAGACAACGACGGATGACAGAGAGGTACTGGTCGTCGGTCCGCAGGATATTCGTCTGCACGGCGAGGGCGAGCAACCGTTCTATTTTCATCCGAGCATGGCGCTTGTCCGAATCAAGGGCCTGCTGGCCGGAGGCCGCGATTCGCTGCTTGAGGTATCGGGCGTCAAGCCGGGGGATACAGTGATCGACTGCACGGCGGGATTGTGCGCAGACTCGCTCGTATTCAGCTGGGCGGCGGGAGCGGCGGGCAAGGTCGTGGCGCTGGAAGCGGTGCAGACGGTGCATGTTGTCGTGCGGGAGGGACTGAAGACGTATGAGACCGGCCTTCAGGATGCCGATCAGGCGCTGCGCGCCATCGAAGCCGTGCATGCGAGCTGCGAGGAATGGCTTCCCGGGCTGCCGGACGACAGCGCGGACATCGTCTACTTCGACCCGATGTTCGAGAAGCCGGTGATCGCTTCGAGCTCGCTCGTCCCGCTGCGGACTCGCGCCTTTCACGGGCCGTTGACGCCGGAAACGGTGCGGGAGGCCAAGCGGGTCGCTCGCAGGCGAGTCGTTCTTAAAGACCATCGCGACAGCGGAAGGTTCGAACAGCTCGGCTTCCGGCTGGCCAAGTCGTCCTCGTCCGCCGTCGCTTACGGAGTGATAGATGTTGAGTCATGCAGAAGAGGATAACCGCCCGTCGCTGCTCGTGCTTGTCGGGCCGACGGCGGTGGGCAAAACCGCGCTCAGCCTGAAGCTGGCCAAAGCGTTGAACGCGGAAATTATTAGCGGCGATTCGATGCAGGTATACCGGGGAATGGATATCGGCACGGCCAAGCTGATGCCGGAGGAGATGGAGGGCGTTCCGCACCATCTCATCGACATCCGCGAGCCGGAGCATCCCTTCTCCGTATCGGAGTTCCAAAGCGTATGCGCCGATGCCATCGACGAAATTCATAGCCGCGGCCGCCTGCCGTTTATGGTTGGAGGGACCGGATTATATGTGGAATCCGTCTGCTACGGTTTTCGGTTTCAGGATTTCGGAGCGGACGAGGCGTATCGGACCGAGATGAGAGCGTATGCCGCCGAGCACGGCGCGCAGGCGCTGCACGACAAGCTGGCCGCAATCGATCCGTCTACGGCAGCCAAGCTGCATCCGAACGACGAGGGGCGGATCATTCGCGCGCTCGAGGTGTTCCGTCTAACGGGCAAGCCGCTTTCCGAGGCGCAGAGCCAGTCCCGCGGCGATGTCAAGCGTTCGCCCTATAAGCTGTGCCTGATCGGGTTGACGATGGACCGGGAGGAGCTTTACGGAAGAATCGACGCGAGAGTGGATCTGATGCTGGAGGCCGGACTGGTGGAGGAAGTGCGCCGATTGCTTAATGCCGGGGTGCCGAGAGGCGCCGTATCGATGCGCGGTCTCGGCTACAAGGAGATCGCCGCTTACTTGGACGGGGAGACCTCTTACGAGGAAGCGGTGACGCTTCTTAAGCGGGATACGCGGCATTTTGCCAAGCGGCAGCTAAGCTGGTTTCGCCATATGCAGGGGCTCGAATGGGTGGATGTAAGCGACGCTGCAAAAAACAGCGCCCTTTTCGAAAGTATATGTGCTATAATAGCAGGAAAGTTTCAGATTGATATTGAATATAATTGTTCATAAATATTAGTGGCGATGGGGGTTTACGGCCAATGAACAAGTCCATTAACATCCAGGATACCTTTCTCAATCAACTTCGCAAAGACAGCATTCCGGTCACTGTTTATTTGACCAACGGGTTTCAAATTCGCGGCATCGTTCGCGCGTTTGACAACTTCACCATCGTGATCGACAGCGAGGGACGCCAACAAATGGTGTATAAGCATGCGATCAGCACGTTTATGCCGCAGCGCAACGTCTCTCTCATGCAGCAGGACAGCGGGACGGATAACTGACCCGCCGTCTTCACGGCAGCGGTCAAGTGAAACTTTTCCCCAGCCATATGCGTCTAAGAGAATAGGCCGGCACATGAGCAACCCGCTAACCGGGTTGTTCTTTCTTTGTAGTGCGCGTTCAAAAAGTTCAATTTTCAGCACCGAGAAGGTTGAATGAAGACCGGGTATGAGGAACGTAGTAAAGCGTAGTGGAAGCTACGTGAGCACCGGAAGAACCGGCTGAGTTCAAGATTCGATGTCGAGTCTACTTCCTGGGATGCTTCGTGATCAAAAGCGGACTTTTTGAACAACCTCTAATAGGCTGGGTAAATTAGAGACAGAGAGATATGGATAGAAGGGGAGACACAGATGAACCAACCGACAGTTCCAAGCCGATCGAGCAGCGCGGAGAGAAGCGGCAAGAGCGGCAGCAAGGGAAAAGGCAACGGGAATGGCGCAGGAAAGCGCCCGCGCAAGGGCAAGAAGAAGCTTGCGCTCGTGTGGCTGTTCTTCATCGTATTGATAGCAATCGTATGCGCGGTCGTCGGTTATTTGCTCGTTATTTTGAACGGGGAACGTATTCTTAACGCCAATATCAATAAATTGAATCTGGATAAAGCTTCGATTGTCGTAGATCGCAATGGCACCGAGGTTGCCAAGCTGTACAATGCCGAAGGCAATCGGGAGTTCGCGCCGATCTCGACCATTCCGAAGGTCGTGCAGGATGCGTTCGTCGCAACCGAGGACAAACGCTTCTACGAACACAACGGCGTCGATCTGCTCGGCATCGGCCGCGCGCTCGTCAAGGACGTCATCGCCCGCAGCGCGGTTGAGGGCGCCAGTACGATTACCCAGCAACTCGCCAAAAACCTGTTCCTGAACGCGGACAAGACGATTTTCCGTAAAGGCACGGAAGCTTCCATCGCGCTCGCGCTTGAGCAGAAAATGACGAAGCCGGAAATTTTGGAGCTGTATTTGAACCGGATTTATTTCGGAAAAGGCCAATACGGCGTCAAAACGGCGGCGAAGTACTATTTTGACGTGGACGATCTGGAGGAACTGGAGCTGTGGCAGATTGCGACGCTGGCCGGCATGCCGAAGGCGCCGAACACGTACAACCCGATCCGCAACCCGGAGAAGTCGATGGAACGGCGCTCGGTCGTGCTGAAGCTGATGTACGATCAAGGGCTGATTACGGAGAAGGAAAAAGAAGACGCAGCGAAAAAAGTATACAAGCCATCCAAGGCGAGTCAGGTAGATGACAAATACTTGGCATTCCTTGATTACGTGCTCGACGAGGCGCAGGAGAAAACGAACCTCACCGAGGAAGAGCTGCGCAGCGCCGGTTATATCATTACGACAACGCTGGATACGAAAGCGCAGACGATCGCAGAGAAGGAGTTCGCCAACGCCGAACGATTCGAGAAAAGCGTGGACGAGCAGATCGTCCAGGGCGCGATGGTCATTATGAACCAGCATGACGGATCGCTTGTGGCGATGGTCGGCGGCCGAGACTACAAAGCGCAGGGCTGGAACCGCGCAGTGAAGCAGAGACAACCTGGTTCATCGTTTAAGCCGATCATCGACTACGGACCGGCGCTTGAAACCGGCAACTACTTCCCGTGGTCGACCGTTCAGGACGTGAAGCAGTGCTTCGGCGACTACTGCCCTTCGAACTCCAATCGCAACCAGTATCTGGGCGCTATCCCGATGAGCCAGGCGATTAAGGAATCGCGCAACGTTTCGGCGGTCTGGCTGCTGAACGAAATCGGGATCGGCAAAGGATTGGAATTCGCCAACAGGCTCGGTATCGAGCTTGGCAAAGAAGACCGCAACCTATCGATCGCGCTTGGCGGTCTGACGCACGGCGTCACTCCGCTCCAAATGGCGAGAGCTTACTCGGCGTTCGCGAACGGCGGCAAGCTTTACGAGCCGCATAGCGTCCTCAAAATCGAGGACGTCAACGGCAAATCGATCTACGAATTCAACGAGAAGCCCGAGCAGGTCATGAAAGAGACAACCGCGCATTATGTGACGGAGCTGCTTTCGGGCGTCGTTCAGAAAGGCGGAACAGGCACGCGGGCTGCCATCAGCGGTCGCACCGTGGTCGGGAAGACGGGTACGACGCAAGCGGGTATTCCGAACCTGAGAACGAGCAAAAACCGCGATGTCTGGTTCGTCGGGTATACGCCGGAGCTGACGGCGTCCGTCTGGTTCGGCTACGATAAGACGGACAAGGATCATCTGCTCGACGGCAGCAGCGGTCAGGCCGCTTCGATGTTCTCCGCGGTCATGTCCAAGGTGCTTGAAGGCTACAAGAAGAAGAGCTTCCCCGTGCCTTCGGGCGTGCAGGAGGAAGAGGAGCAGAAGCTGGACGCCGTAAGCGGTTTGATGGTCTCGTACTCTCCGGAGACGGTCAGCGTCGATCTGCTGTGGACCGCGGTGCCGGGGGAAGAAATTACGTACCGCATCTACCGGAAGGAAGCTGCCGAGCAGGAATTCAAGATGATGGCCGAAGTCGAAGGGACGACGTACGACGATATGGCTCTGCTGCCGGATCAGACGTACACGTATTACGTGACGGCATATCAAGCGTCGAAGTCGCTTGAGAGCGAGCCGTCCGAGCAGCAGACGATTACGGTGACTTCCGGCATGGAGACTACGCCTCCGACCGGAGAGGAAGGCGAGGAGACGATTCCTCCAGTGGAGACGGGCGAACCGACCGAAACGACGGAGCCGCCGATCGAGGTGCCGGGAGAATCGCCATCGCAGACCCCGACGCCTTCGGAGGGAGTTCCGCCGCCGGAGACGAGCGAAAGTCCGAGTCCGGACATTCCGGTCACCGAAGGCGATGACGGAACCGTTCCGCTGGTCGGCACTTTCCCGCAATAAGCTTGATACGCAAGGACGATCTCGGCTGCATGATGCCGGAATCGTCCTTGTTTCATATGCGCCCGATCGGATCTGCAGGGGGCAAACTGGTTCGTAAAGGCAACTTGTGGTAAGCTTTTTATATGTAGAGTTGTCTTAAGGCAACGCGAGTAGGACTTTAACGACACTGTGTGAGCATACTAGGCTTACAAATGTTGAACGGACGGAAAGGAAAGTCGTGATGAAGCGTAAATTTTCGGATCGGGCCAACTGGCGGCGGATTTTAAAGAAAAGCTATGCATGCGTACCCATGGATGAGCCTCAGTTCAGAGGTTTCGTAACGCTGTACCGGATTCACGAGCTGCGCGACCCTCTGTGGAAGGAGTACAACGGGAAAAGAATGTGTTTGGCGGATCGCGGATATTTATGGATGCAGCATTTTCCTAAAGGAGAGCATTTCGTCGTGACGACGATGTTCGACGATCAGGGCCAAGTCGTACAGTGGTACATCGACATCTGCAAAATTCAAGGGTTAACCGATCAGCAGGTTCCATGGTTCGACGATCTGTTTTTGGACATTGTGGTGCTTCCGACGGGGGAGAAGCTGCTGCTGGACGAAGACGAGCTGGAAGAGGCGCTGGAGGAAGGGGAGATCACGCCCCGCGATTCCGCTATGGCGCGCAAGACGGCGGCTCGGTTGATGGATTTGATCAAGCAAAATAAATTTCCGTATTTCGACTTGAGCTTACAGCATCGCCGAATGCTGCTAAACAAGCTGGGCTGGGATAAGAGCCCGATATGACGCTCGGTCGGCAGGGAGAAGGGAGGTCGTCGGGCATGGAGACAGCCTTCGAACCCGTTAAACGCGGCAAGTGGAAAAAGAGAGTGCTGCGGCTGTTGGCGCTTGGAGCGGCAGCACTGCTCCTCTGGTGTCTGACGATTTACGTGATTGTCGTTCGGTTCGACGGCATTCCCGGAGAGGGCAAACCGACTCCTTCGGACGTCGGCATCGTGCTTGGAGCAAGACTTTGGAACGACGAGGCAAGTCCCGGGCTGAAGGAACGGCTCGATCTCGCTCTGGAGCTGTATGAGGAAGGCGCGTTCGCCAGCTTCATCGTTACTGGAGGATTGGATGCCGGCGGTGCGACGATTACCGAAGCGGAAGGGATGCGCAACTATCTTACGGCCAAAGGCGTGCCCGAATCGGCCGTACTAATGGATACGCTGTCCCGAAGCACATATGAGAATTTGCTTTTCGCAAAGGACATTATGGAGAGCAATGGCTGGAACTCCGCAATTGTCATCACGCACAGCTATCACGGCTCAAGGGCGGCGGACATTGCGCGGAAGGTGGGCATTTCCCCGTTGCAAGTCAGCGTTACGGATTCCGAAGTGCTGAATGTGCCGTATCATCAAGCGAGAGAGGTGCTGGCCTACACGAAGTGGCTTGGCACGAAGCTGTTCCTATGACTAGGGATCGGACGAACGGAATACATTGGTATTGCGGCTAATCGTCGACTCGAGTTCACGGGGTGAAGCTTGATGAACGTTAAAGCGGGAGCGCCTGAGGCCAAGATGGCTGCTGCTTCGTCTTCCCGTCCGTCCCGGCAAATCAATATTGTTCTGCGCAATGCGGACCAGGATACGACGGCCGGCTATGCAAGCGCAGCCGATCCTTCGGGCAGTCTAAAATCGTTGCCTCAATCCGGCCCGTGGGCGGAATGGCACAAGGAACTGGATCGTCTGGTCGGACTGGACGATATCAAAGAACTCGTCTACGAAATTTACGCGCTGTTGCAGATTATGCAGTATCGCAGCGAGGCGAGCCTGCAGGCGCAGGCTCATGTGTACCATATGATCTTTAAGGGCAATCCGGGCACAGGCAAAACGACGGTAGCCCGTCTGCTCGCGAAGCTGTTCCAGAGCATGGGACTGCTCGCCAAAGGCCATCTGGTCGAGGTGGAACGAGCCGATCTCGTCGGAGAGTACATCGGACATACGGCGCAGAAAACCCGCGATCTGGTCAAGAAGGCGCTGGGCGGCGTGCTGTTCGTGGACGAAGCGTATAGTTTGGCGCGAGGCGGAGAGAAGGATTTCGGTAAAGAAGCCATCGATACGCTGGTTAAGGCGATGGAAGACTACAAGAATCAATTCGTCCTCATTCTCGCCGGCTATACGCTGGAAATCGACTCTTTTCTGATGACGAATCCGGGGTTGCCGTCCCGTTTTCCGATTCAGATGACATTTCCGGATTATTCGGTCGATCAGTTGATCCAGATTGCCGAAGGCATGGCCAAAGATCGCGAGTATACTCTGCTTCCGCAGACGATTTACAAGTTCAGGCAGCTGCTCGTCCAGGAAAAATCGGAAGCGATCTGCGATTTCAGCAACGCTAGGTTTGTCAGGAACGTTCTCGAGCGGGCGATCCGCTATCAGGCGGTACGGCTGCTGTCGCAGCATCCGGGCTCGTCGCCGGGGCGTCAGGAGCTGATGGCGCTAAGGCCGGAGGACGTTCGCGGATTGCAACACTAACGGAATGAGGGGACACAGATGAGACAAAGCGCATACGAGACGGAGGCGGCTGGCCTGGAGAGAGCTTTGCTCGTCAGTCTGGTCACGGACGAGGTAAAAAGATCCGGAGCGGACCCTGAGCATTCGCTGGAAGAGCTGGCCTCATTGGCAGAGACGGCTGGAGTCGAAGTTATCGGTTCCGTAATGCAGAATTTGGACTCGCCGGACAACAAATATTACGTCGGCAAAGGCAAAGCCCAGGAAATTCGGGACATTGCGCTGCGCGACGGAGCGACGACGGCGATCTTCGACCAGGAGCTGACCGGCACTCAGGTTCGTAATCTGGAGGAGACGCTGGATCTGAAAATTATCGATCGTACGCAGCTCATTCTCGACATTTTTGCCGGACGGGCCAAAACAAGGGAAGGGATTCTTCAGGTTGAGCTCGCCCAGTTGACCTATCTGCTCCCTCGGTTGTACGGGCAGGGCAAAAACCTGTCAAGACTAGGCGGAGGAATCGGCACGCGCGGTCCCGGCGAGACGAAGCTGGAGACGGACCGTCGTCATATCCGGCGGCGGATTACCGAGCTTAAGCGGCAGCTGGAGGCCGTGACGGCTCACCGTAATTTGCACCGAGAGCGCAGGCGCAAGGTCGGAGCCGTGCAGGTCGCTCTCGTCGGTTATACGAATGCGGGCAAGTCCAGCCTGCTAAGACAGTTAACCGATGCAGACGTATTGGCCGAGAACAAGCTGTTCGCGACGCTTGATCCGACTTCGCGCAGCTTGGAGCTGCCAAGCGGGAAGACGGTCGTATTGACGGACACGGTCGGCTTTATTCAGAATCTGCCGCACGATCTGGTCGCGGCGTTCCGCGCGACGTTGGAGGAGGCGGCGCAAGCCGATCTCCTACTGCACGTCGTCGATTCTTCGTCTCCGATGAGGGAGCGTCAGATGGCGGTCGTAGAGGACGTGCTGCGCGAGCTTGGCGCGGGCGGCAAGCCGACGCTGACCGTGTTCAACAAGATCGATCTGTTGGTTGAGCAATCGGAACGAGTTCTTATCGGCGGCGCCGACGCGATTCGGGTTAGCGCCTTTGATCCCGAGGATATGGCACGGTTGCGTGCGTCGATTGAGGATCGGATACTGGGGGAGATGGCGACGTTCAGAATTCCGGCGTCTAGAGGGGATTTGGCGTCGCTCGCTTACCGGGTCGGGGAAGTAACCGGGCAGGAGACGGACGAGGAGCATTTGCTTCTGTCCGTACGGCTGAATCCGGCGGATATGGAAAGATCGGGACGCGAGCTTGAGGAGTATCGCGTATTTCATACACAATAGCACATTGGCGGAAATAAAGGGGAGCATTATGCAGGCAGCTGAGATCGCGGATTTCGAAAAGCAATGGGAGCAATGGGAGGATGCGGCGGAGGAGCAGGTTCAGGGCGTGTTTCGCAAATTGGACCGCGTCGCGGAAAATAACCAATGGAAGGTCATCCGGGCATTCCAGAAACATCGAGTGAGCGACTTTCACTTCGCGACGTCCACGGGCTACGGTTACAACGACAGCGGAAGAGAAGTGTTGGATCTCGTCTATGCCGACGTCTTTGGGGCGGAGGCCGCGATCGTCAGACCTCATCTCGTATCGGGAACGCATACGATTTCGGCGGCTTTATTTGGTTGCTTGAGACCGGGAGACGAGCTGCTGTTCGTCACGGGGCGTCCTTACGACACGCTGCACAAAGTGATCGGCAAGCCCGGAGACGGGCTTGGCTCGCTTGCGGACTGGGGCGTGACGACGAAGATCGTGCCGCTGCTGCAGGACGGCAGCGTGGATTGGGACGGTGTGGCCGCAGCGACGAGCGAGCGAACGAAGGTGTTCGCGATTCAACGTTCCCGCGGATACGATTGGAGGCCGTCGTTCACGATCGAGCAGATCGCCGCGATGGCTTCGCGCCTCAAGGAGCTGAAATCGGACGCGATTGTATTCGCGGATAACTGCTACGGGGAGTTCACCGAGGAGAAGGAGCCGACAGAGGTCGGCGTCGACTTGATTGCGGGCTCGTTGATCAAAAACCCGGGCGGAGGTTTGGCTGCCAGCGGCGGTTATATTGCCGGCAGGCAGCGTCTGGTGGAACTGGCCGCGTATCGGATGACCGCTCCCGGAATCGGCGGGGAGGTCGGAGCGATGCTTGGAACGACGCGATCGATCTACCAGGGACTATTCCTTGCTCCATTGCTTGTCGGACAAGCCGTGAAGGGCAGCGTATTTGCTTCTGCTATTTTTGCGAAGCTGGGCTTTGAGACGCATCCGCGGTGGGACGATCCGCGAACCGATCTGATCCAGGCGATCAAGTTCGCGGGAGCGGAGCCTCTGATTCATTTCGTGCAGGCGATCCAGAAGGCGGCCGCCGTCGATGCGCACGTCGTACCCGAGCCTTGGGACATGCCCGGTTACGAGCACCCGGTCATTATGGCGGCGGGGACATTTATCCAGGGGGGCAGCTTGGAGCTGTCTGCCGATGCTCCTGTTCGCGAACCGTACATTGCTTATATGCAAGGCGGGTTGACTTACGCTCATGTGAAGTTTGCCGTCAAGATGGCGCTGCAAGAGCTCCGCATACGCGGATTTTTGTAAATGAACGCTTCCAGAAACCTTACATTCCTTGACACGTTTTGGGGCCGCAGGTACAATGAAAGTGATTTCAAAGTCAAGCTGGAAGGTTGGGTACGAGATGGGTGACGAGATTCGCAGAAATATGGCGTTATTTCCGATTGGCATCGTCATGAAGCTGACCGACCTGACCGCCCGCCAAATTCGCTATTACGAGCAGCACGAGCTCATTCAACCCGCCCGTACGGATGGCAATCAGCGATTGTTTTCTTTTAACGACGTCGAACGACTGATGGAAATCAAGTCGCTGATCGAGAAGGGCGTCAATATTGCGGGCATCAAACAAGTGATGAATCCGGTCGGTCAGAACGAGAACGAAGGCACGATCATTAACGAAGTGTCCGAGGTAAAGCGGAGGGAGCTGAGCGATTCCCAGCTGCATCGGATGCTTAAGCAGGAATTGCTGCAGGCTAAGCGTCCGGGTCAGGTTTCTCTGATTCAAGGGGAGCTCTCCCGGTTTTACAAGAACAAGTAATTACTCATCCGCTTTAGGAGGCTGTCATGACCTACACACGTGAAGATATTACTCGGATCGCCAAAGAACAGAACGTTCGTTTTATTCGACTGCAATTCACCGATTTGCTCGGTTCGATCAAAAATGTGGAGATTCCGTTCAGCCAGCTGGAGAAAGCTCTCGACAACAAAATGATGTTCGACGGATCCTCGATCGAAGGATATGTTCGCATAGAGGAATCGGATATGTACTTGTATCCGGATCTCAGTACCTGGGTCGTGTTTCCGTGGGTCACCGAGAATAAGGTCGCGCGCTTGATTTGCGACATCTACATGCCGGACGGCACTCCGTTCGCAGGCGATCCTCGCGGGATCCTGAAGCGTGCATTAGAGGACGCCGAGAAAATGGGTTATACGACGATGAACGTTGGCCCTGAACCGGAATTTTTCTTGTTCCAGACGGACGATAAAGGTTATCCGACCGCAGAGGTGAACGACCAGGGCGGTTATTTCGATCTCGCTCCGACGGATCTCGGCGAGAATTGCCGTCGCGATATCGTGCTTACGCTGGAAGAGATGGGCTTCGAGATCGAAGCGTCTCACCATGAAGTGGCTCCCGGGCAGCATGAGATCGACTTCAAGTACGCTTCCGCCGTCAAAGCGGCCGACCAGATTCAGACGTTTAAGCTCGTCGTGAAGACGATCGCGCGCCAGCACGGCTTGCATGCGACGTTTATGCCGAAGCCGCTGTTCGGCGTGAACGGGTCGGGAATGCACTGCCATCTGTCGCTGTTCAGAGGCAACGAGAATGCGTTCTACGATCAGAGCGACAAGCTGGGCTTAAGCGAGGAAGCCCGTCATTTTATGACTGGCATTTTGAAGCATGCGCGCGGCTTCGCGGCGATTACGAATCCAACGGTCAACTCCTATAAGCGTCTGGTTCCAGGTTACGAAGCGCCGTGCTACGTCGCTTGGTCCGCAAGCAATCGCAGCCCGATGATTCGCATTCCGGCGTCCCGCGGCCTCAGCACGCGGGTTGAAGTTCGTAATCCGGACCCGGCTGCAAACCCTTATTTGACACTTGCCGCCTTGCTGAAGGCTGGTCTTGACGGAATCAGCAGCAAGCTGCCGACGCCGCCTCCAGTAGATCGCAACATCTATGTGATGAGCGACGAGGAGCGGATCGAAGAAGGTATTCCGAGCTTGCCAATCGATCTAAAAGAAGCTCTGTCCGAGCTGTTGCGGGACGACATCATCTGCGAAGCGCTTGGCGACCACGCCCTCAGCCACTTCTACGAGCTGAAGGAAATCGAGTGGGATATGTACCGGACGCAGGTTCACCAATGGGAACGGGATCAGTATTTGACGCATTATTAATTGGGAAGATTGTTGTAATATCAGGGGTTTAGGAGATTTAAGGTTTGGGGGCAGGAAGGGGTTTAAGACGGTTATTCTATCGTCGCCCCGAAACGCCCCCTTATTTTTTATTTTTGCCAACAACAAGAGTAACAAGCCCATAATGAATAACCCGGGAGCCTAGGCCCCCGGGTTATTCTATTTAAGAAATCCCGCACTGCCAGTGGCCAGGCGGGGATTTGCATATCAAAGCTTAAAGCCCGACAGTTTATCTAGGCTGGCTTTGGAATTTCCAAGTCGAGGGGCAGGTCCGGCATTTTTGTTCGCCTCGTGCTCGAGGTTTCTTAGGCGATGCAATATCTCGCTTTGGTATTCCAGAATTAGGCCAATTGCAAAAAAGACGATGCCGGAAACAGCTCCGCTGATCCACCAAGCAACTGCAATGCCCCATCTGAATTCTGATACATAGCTGTCAGTTTGGTTTGCCTGAATAAACCCGGCAATAACAGCAGTCAAAAATGTAGCGATGGCCAAGCCTTTTAATATCTTATCCAACAATATCACCTGATGACTTCCCCATCGGATGGGGGATTTGCTATATTTTCATGTTCACATCATTTTACATCAAACGACTTAGTTTGGCGATATGTGGAATCAAATCAAATAGCCGAGGATTCAGGCTCTTGGGCTACATCTGTCGAGGGCAGCCCGCATAAAAAAAGAACCTCAATCGCCACTTAAATGGAGGGTGAGGTTCTTTCGTATGCGTAAGTATAGTTGTTCTCGTACTATGCGAACACTTCGAGATCGCCAATCATCACCGAGTATTAGTGAAGCGAGCGGATCAGGCCGATAACCTTGCCAAGAATGCTGACGTTGGAGAGGCGAAGCGGCTCCATGCTGGCGTTCTCCGGCTGCAGGCGAATGTGGTCGCGTTCCTTGTAGAACGTCTTGACCGTTGCTTCGTTGTCTTCCGTCATCGCTACGACGATGTCGCCGTTCACGGCGGTCGGCTGCTGGCGCACGATCACGTAATCTCCGTTATGAATGCCCGCTTCGATCATACTCTCGCCCTGGACGGACAGCATGAATACCGGCTGTTCTCCTACCATGGAGATTGGAAGCGGGTAATACTCCTCGATGTTCTCGGTGGCCGTAATGGGCACTCCCGCCGTTACTTTGCCTACAAGCGGGACTGTGCGAACGGAAGCCGAAAGTCTGTGCATCTGATCGTCTTCGTCGCCAAGAATTTCGATCGCGCGGGGTTTGGTCGGATCGCGCCGAATCAGACCTTTCTTCTCCAGGCGATCGAGGTGACCGTGCACGGTAGAGCTGGAAGCGAGTCCTACCGCTTCGCCGATCTCGCGGACGGAAGGAGGATAGCCCTTCTCACGCACTTCGGTTTTAATAAATTCAAGTATGGAATTTTGTCGGCTGGACATCTTGGTCACGCCAAAACCTCCCTATTAAAATAGCTCATGATGACAAATTATAGCACAGAACCCGAGTTCGCACAAACACTCGTTCTAGAGAACGAACGTTCCTGAAATCGTTGACATGAACATGTGTTCGTGTTACGATGTGATCAGAACAAATGTTTGGGGTGAGCGGAATGGTTCATACATGGGTTTCTACTGGAGCAATTTCTGCAACGAAGGCACACAACACGGCTCAGATGACATATAATCGCGATGTGAAGAATAAGGAAGGCTCTTTGAATTGGAGAGCGGCCAGAGGGCTGTTTGTGCTCGTGGCGTTCCTGCTTCTATTCAGCGGCTTTACGCTGATGCGCTCGTTCGCTTCTACCGGAGAGTTGGAGCCTGCCTCGAACGATGAAATCGTAATTTCCGTTGACAGCGGAGATACGTTGTGGGAGCTGGCCCGTACCTATAAGGACCCTGCGCTCGATACGCGCCAAGCAGTCCATGTTCTAATGGAGCGCAACAGGCTTTCCTCTCCTGCTTTGCAGAGCGGACAAGAGCTGATCTTTCCTGCGGATATATTGCCTTGACTTGATGATATAGAGGATACAAGAAAGATCGGCGAATCATTATGCCGGTCTTTTTTTTGATGGTTAAGCAAAGCTTGTCCAGACAAGGCATTGATTCTTGACAAGCCCTCGGCGAAAGTGGCAAAGTAGAGAAGATGCGAAAAGGGGAGTGAGACACCGATGGAGATGGAACAGTTGATTAACCGTATTAATGAATTATCCCGGAAGAGCAAGAGCGAAGGCTTAAGCGAGCAAGAGGTCGCGGAACGGGACCGTCTGCGCAAACAATATTTGTCGGTATTCAAAAGCAACTTCCGCCAAGAACTGGATCGGATCGAGGTCGTCGATCAGCCCCAGATCAAGCATTAACGATAGATATGCAGTCGGAAGAAACCGCAAGATGACGCAGAGGGAACCGCAAGCTGATGGAGGAAGTTCCGACACAACTAGAGGTTCAGAGCGTCGTCCGTAATGTGACGAGGAGGAAGGTTATGTCCCGCTCATGGGAACGAATGGTGACGAAGAACACCAAGCAGATCAACAAAAAGCGCAAAAAAGAAGGCAAACAGGGGATTGCCGCCAATGCCCCGCAGATTGACCGGTTTCAGGGACGGAACTATGTAATACCTTCGCTGTTAGTATTGTTGATTTTGTTCTATATTTTGTTGTCGCAGCCCTGGTCGGATAAATTCCTTCAGGATCCGACGCTGTTTTGGGTGACGATCGGGTGCTACGTTCTGCTTGCGGTGTTTTACTATTTCAGGCGGCCCTATTTGGCTGTGAGTCGGGATACGCTCGAGACGCGTAAATTTACGGGCTACAAGACGTTGCGTCCGTCGGAAATCCGTAAAATCGTCGTTCAGCCCGGTTATGTCCTGATCGAATCCGTCAAAGGAACGAACTGGGTATTTTCCAAGATCATGAACCGTTATCCGATCAGCCGAATGGCCGAGCGGCTTAAAGTGTATGCGGAAGTGAACCGGGTAGATTACGAGATTAAAACAAAGTGAGGAACGGAAATGTCGATTAAAGCGGTGCTGTTTGATTTGGACGATACTTTGCTTTGGGACGATCGGAGCGTAAGCGAAGCATTCCGATCTACATGCCGATATGGTGCCGAAGCGACGGGAGTGGACGAGCAGGAGCTGGAAGCAGCCGTGCGCCGCGAAGCAAGGGCATTGTACGAAACTTATGAGACTTTCGGATTCACCCAGATGATCGGCATTAATCCGTTTGAAGCGTTGTGGGGCAAATTCGAGCGCGGAGAGCATCCGATGTTCCGTAAGCTTCAAGAGCTCGCTCCCGGCTATCGTCAGACCGCCTGGACGAAAGGGTTGGCTGCGGTCGGAGTGGATAATCCCGGGCTAGGGTCTCAGCTTGCGGAAATGTTCCCGACGCAGAGAAGAAAACTCAAATATGTGTACGACGAAACGTTCGAAGTGCTTGAAGAACTGAAAAAGTCGTACAAGCTGCTCCTGCTGACGAACGGTTCTCCGGATCTCCAACAGGAAAAACTGGACGGAATGCCCGATCTGATTCCCTATTTCGATGCGATTGTTATTTCCGGCAATTTTGGCGAAGGCAAACCTTCCTCTAAACTGTTCGCGCATGCCATGGAGCAGATCGGAATTTCGGCGGAAGAGGGCGTCATGATCGGGGACAAGCTTACGACAGACATTCTCGGCGCTAACCGGATTGGAATGACATCGGTGTGGATTAATCGGCATGAGGCCGTTCGCAACGACGATATCGTTCCGTCCTACGAGATTGAGAGCTTGACCGAGCTTCCTGAATTAATTCGTACATTAAATTCGCGCTAAGCGTTTTTTAGTGACTTAGTCACGGTGAACGAGACCGATTTCACCTAAGCTGAAATAGAATTCACTATTTCATGCGGAGGGATCGGAATGAAAAACGTGGGAACCGTTGATAGAGTATTGCGCATTCTTGTCGGCCTTGGCGTGCTGTCGCTCTTCTTCCTGCTGGAAGGCGGAGTCAAATACGTCGGCTTGCTGGGGCTTGCGGTGCTGCTGACGGGACTGGCCGGGAGCTGTCTGATGTATAGAGTGATGGGCTTCAACACCTGCAAGCGCTAGACGAAGTGAGAGATGACACGGCGAAAATAAGGGCTATCCCCTCTGATCGTAAGATCAAGGGATAGCCCTTCGTCGTATCTAGCATCTATTTTACGAATGTCGGATCTTCGAACGGATCCGCCACCCAGCCTGCCGGCTCAATAAACAGACGGACCGCTACGATCGCTTTATTTTCCATTAGGGTGAAGAAATGCGGTTGGCCTTCCGGAACGGAGATGACGTCGCCGGCGCTCAGCTCGACATCGAAGTATCCGGTCTCGTCGTCGCCCTTGATGATGAAAATGCCGCGTCCGGCCGTAATGGCGCGAACCTCGTCCTCCGTATGCGTGTGCACCTGTTCGAACTTTTTGAGCAGCTCGGGCAAGTTCGGCGTTGCTTCGGAGAGCGCGACGATGTCCCACACCTTATAGCCGCGACGTCCGGCAAGATCGCGAATTTCCGCGTCGTAAGTGGAGAGGAGCTGGGCTTTCTCATCGTCGGAAAGCACAAACTTCTCATGCAGCTCGGAAGGGAGCTTGCTCGTATCCCAGTGCTCGTACAGTACGTTTTGCTTTGTCAGAAACGCACGAACCTCATCTTCGCCGGCAATTCTTTCATTCGTGTTGCGGATGCGAATTTCTGCCATGTTAATTCCTCTTTTCCCAATGTGAATTAATGACTTTATTATAGTCCAATTCCGTAAACCTGTCGATGTGTATCTTTCCGTCCACTGAGGATTCTGTTACTATAGAATTTAATGATTTGACAGACAGGGGAAGAGACTCAATTATGACTTTAACGCAAAATAAACCGTCCCTGCAAGAGGCTCTGGGCTCCAGAATTCTTATTTTGGACGGGGCAATGGGTACGATGATTCAGCAAGCGGATTTGACGGCGGAGGATTTCGGAGGCGAAGAATTCGAAGGCTGCAACGAACTGCTTGTATTGACGAGGCCGGACGTGATCCGTTCGATTCATGAAGCGTATTTGGCAGCGGGCGCGGACATTATCGAGACGAATACATTCGGTTCAACGGCTGTCGTGCTGTCCGAGTACGATATTCCGGAGAAGGCTCGGGAGATTAATCTGGCCGCCGCACGACTGGCGAAAGAAGCTTGCGAGAAATACTCGACTCCTGACAAACCTCGTTACGCCGCAGGCGCGCTCGGTCCAACGACCAAAACGCTGTCCGTTACGGGAGGCGTTACGTTCGATCAACTGATTCAGGACTATCTGGATCAGGTCGTCGCTCTTATGGAGGGCGGAGTGGATTGCATTCTGATCGAGACGTGCCAGGACACGCTTAACGTGAAAGCGGCGAGCATTGGCGTGCGAGAAGCGTTTAAGAAGATGGGGCGCGAGCTGCCGATTATGATCAGCGGAACAATCGAGCCGATGGGAACGACGCTGGCGGGTCAAAATATCGAATCTTTCTATATTTCGCTGGAGCATCTGAAGCCTGTGTCAATGGGACTGAACTGTGCGACCGGGCCGGAGTTTATGCGCGATCATATCCGTACGTTGTCCGGGATTGCGAAGACGGCTGTCAGCTGCTACCCGAACGCAGGATTGCCCGACGAGAACGGACACTACCATGAATCGCCGGACTCTCTGGCCAAGAAGCTGCGCGGGTTCGCGGAGCAAGGCTGGCTGAACGTCGCCGGTGGCTGCTGCGGAACGACTCCTGCGCATATCGCAGCGATGGCCGATGCGATGAAGGATATCGCTCCGCGTAAAATCGAAGGCGAGCATCCGCCGGCGGTTTCCGGCATCGATACGGTTTATATCGAGAACGACAATCGTCCGTATATGGTCGGAGAGCGGACGAACGTGCTCGGCTCGCGTAAATTCAAGCGCCTTATCGCCGAGGGCAAGTACGAAGAAGCCTCGGAAGTCGCCAGAGCGCAAGTGAAGACGGGGGCGCATGTCATCGATATTTGCGTACAAGACCCGGACCGCGATGAAACGGCCGATATGAAGCAGTTTTTGGACTTCGTTACAAAGAAGGTCAAGGTGCCGTTCATGGTCGATACGACGGATGCCGCGGTTATCGATCTGGCGCTGAAATATATTCAAGGCAAATCGATTATTAACTCCATTAACCTTGAAGACGGCGAGGAGAAGTTCGAGAAGGTCGTGCCGATTTTGCACCGGTACGGCGCGGCGGTCGTTGTCGGTACCATCGATGAGAGAGGCCAGGCGATTTCGCGCGAGGACAAGCGGGATGTGGCGATTCGCTCGCATGATCTGCTGGTGAACAAGTACGGGTTGCAGGCGGAGGACCTCATTTTCGATCCGCTTGTTTTCCCTGTCGGCACCGGAGACGAGCAGTATATCGGTTCTGCGAAGGAGACGATCGAGGGCATTCGGCTAATTAAGCAAGCACTGCCCGCCTGCCAGACGATTCTCGGCATTAGCAATATCTCGTTCGGCTTGCCGGAAGCCGGGCGCGAGGTGCTCAACTCCGTCTTCCTGTACGAGTGTACGAAAGCCGGCCTGGATTACGCGATCGTCAACACGGAGAAGCTGGAGCGTTACGCCTCCATTCCCGAACACGAGCGCAAGCTGTCCGAACAACTGCTGTACGATACGAACGACGAGACGCTTGCCGCATTCGTAGCCGCTTTCCGCGACAAAAAGATTGAGAAGAAGGTCAAAGTCGAGAACTTGACGCTGGAGGAACGGCTCGCCAACTACGTTGTGGAAGGCAGCAAGGACGGCCTTGCGCCGGACCTCGACGAAGCGCTGCAGAAATACGCGCCGCTCGATATTATTAACGGTCCGCTCATGGCGGGAATGACCGAGGTTGGCCGTCTGTTCAACAACAACGAGCTGATCGTAGCCGAGGTGCTGCAGAGTGCGGAGGTAATGAAGGCTTCCGTGGCGCAGCTTGAGCCGCACATGGAGAAGAACGAATCCGCTGTTAAAGGAAAAATTCTGCTCGCCACCGTTAAGGGCGATGTGCATGATATCGGCAAAAACCTCGTCGAGATCATTTTGTCCAACAACGGTTATCAGATCGTGAATCTCGGCATTAAAGTGCCGCCGGATCAAATCGTCGAAGCCGTGCGCAGGGAAAATCCCGATGCGATCGGATTGTCCGGCCTGCTCGTTAAATCCGCGCAGCAGATGGTCGTCACCGCGCAGGACTTGCGCAGCGCCGGCATCGATGCGCCGATTCTCGTCGGCGGCGCGGCGCTGACGCGGAAGTTTACGAAAAATCGCATTGCGCCCGAGTATGAAGGCGTCGTGCTGTATGCGAAGGACGCGATGGAAGGGCTAGACTTGGCGAACAAGCTGAGCGATCCCGGCCATCGAGCGCGAATTATCGAGGAGCACTGGGCCGCGCAGGCGAAGCTGGCGGAAGAAGCCGACAAGCCGGCGAAGGAGCTGCCCGAAGCGTCGCGCGTACGTCGCTCCAGTATTTCGCAGGACGCGCCGGTATTCGTACCGCCCGATCATGACCGCCATGTGCTGCGCGATTATCCGATCTCGCATGTGATGCCGTACGTCAACATGCAGATGCTGCTCGGCCACCATCTCGGCTTGAAGGGCAATGTGGACGATTTGCTTGCTGCCGGAGACGAGAGAACCGTTAACCTGAAGGAGACGGTCGACGATATTCTGAAGCAGTCGCAAGCGAAAGGCTGGTTGAATCCGCAGGCGATGTACCGGTTTTTCCCGGCGCAGTCCGACGGCAACGATATTCTGATCTACGATCCGGCCGATACGACGAAGGTGCTGCAGCGCTTCTCGTTCCCGCGTCAGCAGGTCGAGCCGTTCCTGTGTCTGGCGGATTTCTTGAAGTCTGTGGACAGCGGCGTGATGGACCATGTCGGTTTCCTCGTCGTGACCGCAGGCCAGGGCGCCCGCGAGCAAGCCGAGGCGTGGAAGGACAGCGGAGACTACTTGCGCTCTCACGCTCTGCTGGCTACTGCGCTTGAAGTGGCGGAAGGCTTGGCGGAGCGCGTGCATCATATGATGAGGGACATCTGGGGCTTCCCGGACCCGGCGGATATGACGATGAAGAAGCGTTTCGGCGCTCGTTATCAGGGCATTCGCGTATCGTTCGGTTACCCGGCCTGCCCGGACCTGGAGGATCAAGGGCCGCTGTTCGCGTTGATGAAGCCCGAGGATATCGGGGTGGAGCTGACGGAAGGCTTTATGATGGAGCCGGAGGCCAGCGTGTCGGCCATGGTGTTCGCTCATCCTGAGGCGCAATATTTCAACGTCGAGAAAGCCTGATCGCTAGGGCGTGTATGCATACACGCCCTAGAACCCCGACGCGAAGCGGAAAACAGCCGCCTTGCGCCGGGGTTTGATTTTTCTGCGCTATTCCGTTTAATTGCTAATTGTCCCCCTCTGAAAATAATACATCGCTTACGCCGCAATGACCTCTCGCTAACAGAGCTGCTGTAACCTGAAGCCGTACAATATACGAGAGGGGACATCAGCTTGGATACGGGTTCGCATGTTTTGTTCGGCGTAACGCTCGCAGGCATATCTCTGTTCTTTCCGTCCGTCGTCGCCGATTCGCATTTGGCGGCAGCCGTACTGACCGTCTCGGTCGCCGGTTCTCTGGCGCCCGACTTCGATGCGGTCGTAGGCTTAAAAGGCAAAGACGCCTACTTGAAGCATCATCGCGGAATCAGCCACGCGCTGCCGATATGGCCTGTATGGGCGGCAGGACTCACAGCGCTGGTCGCTTGGATATGGGGAGCTGGGGAGCATGCGCTGCTGCTGTTCTGCTTTGCATTGTTAGGGGTGGCTCTGCATGTATTATCCGATTGGACGAACGCGTATGGCGTTCAATTTTTGCTTCCGTTTCGCAAGGAATGGCTTCATTTGGACGCGATATGCCTGACCGATCCGTTCCTCGTCGCCGTCCACGCCGGAGCGATCGTCATCTCGCTGAGCGGAGTCGTGAGCGCGTCACCCTGGCCTTTCGCCGGAGCATGGGCGCTTACGGCAGCGTACGTCGGATGGCGTATCGCCCATCAAACGGTCGTGGCGCGAAGAGTCAAAAGAAGATATCGCAAAGCGCTTGCCGTTCACGTGCTGCCGGGATTGTGGTGGTTCCGCTGGCAGTTTCTCGTTCAGACCGATTCTGGCTATGAGATGGGAAGCATCGCGGGAAGGCGTTGGCTCCCGTATAAGCATTTGCCGCATGCCGTTTGCCACGAATGCATCGAAGCAAGCCGACGTTCTTCCTCCGTGCAGACGCTGAAGGGGTTCTCCAAAAGGGCCTACGCCACTTGGAAAGAAGAAGCCAATGGAGACTATCTCGTGACCTGGACGGATTTGCGTTTTTGGAGAGAGAAGGATTGGCCCTTTCGCGCTGAGGTAAGACTGGATCGTCAGTTGAACGTTATCGCCGAGGACATCGGATGGTACAAGAAAGCTTGGGAAGCCCCGTACGTGTAGAACGTATAGCCTCGGAGGGAGATACATGCCCTTTGTCCTTGTCCTTGTTCATTGATAACTTTCAGAGCAACTCGGTTGGCCTATGAGACAGTCCCTTTCGCCTTGCAGCGGCGGGAAATAATACTTTCCCGGGAAAGCGCAGGAGACGACAGGAAATGTCGCAACTAGCCCGTTCGTTGCGAATAGGGGAGACTGGCCGTCCTTGCCGGAGACCGATTTGTCGAACGATGGGCGTATCCGGTTATTGCCGCACGAACATGTATTCTGTACAATAGATCTATATCGTTTTTAGGAGAATTGCCATGAATCCGTATACGCAAAAAGCGGAGTCCGTGGAAGAATGGCTGGAGCTGCTCAGAAGCCGACCGGAGCTGATGGATAACGTCACGTTCTGGCATACCGAGCCGGCGCGGCCGGCGCGTACGGCTGCGCTGCCCTCCTCCATTCATCCGAAGCTGGTCGAAGCGCTGAGACACAAGGGCATTACGCAGCTCTACACGCATCAGGCCGCATCGTTCAGGGAGGTGGCGTCCGGCCGCCACGTCGTTACCGTCACGCCGACCGCGTCGGGGAAGACGCTCTGCTACAACCTGCCTGTCGTACAGCGGCTGCTTGAGGACGACAGCGCCAGAGCGCTGTACTTGTTTCCGACCAAGGCGCTTGCGCAAGACCAAGTAGCGGAGCTTCAGGAGCTCGCCAATCTGATGGAAGCGGACATCAAGACGCATACCTACGACGGCGATACGCCGCCGACGGTACGGCAGGCGATCCGCAACGCCGGACATATCGTCGTGACCAATCCGGACATGCTGCATTCGGCAATATTGCCCCATCACACGAAGTGGGTTAAGCTATTCGAAAATATCAAATATATCGTCATCGACGAGGTCCATGCCTATCGCGGCGTTTTCGGCAGTCATGTGGCCAACGTCATTCGAAGGCTAAAGCGGATTTGCCGTTTCTACGGCAGCGAGCCGCAGTTTCTGTGCGCCTCGGCGACGATCCGCAATCCGCGCGAGCACGCGGAACGGTTGATCGGAGAGGAAGTCGCGCTCGTGGACGACAACGGGGCGCCTACAGGCGAGAAGCATATGGTGTTCTACAACCCGCCAGTCGTCAACAAGCAGCTCGGCATCCGCAGAAGCAGCGTGCTCGAATCGCAGAAGCTGGCCGCGCTGCTGCTGAAGAGCGGCATACAGACGATCGTGTTCGCGCGCAGCCGCGTCCGCGTGGAGATTTTGCTCACCTATCTTCAGGAGACGGTGAAGCATGAGCTGGGCTCCAAGACGATTCGCGGCTACCGCGGGGGGTATTTGCCCAAGCTTCGCCGGGAAATTGAGCGCGGCCTGCGCAGCGGCGAGATTCGCGGCGTCGTCAGCACGAACGCGCTGGAGCTGGGCATCGACATCGGACAGCTTCAAGCGTGCGTGCTTAACGGCTATCCCGGCACGATCGCCAGCACCTGGCAGCAATCGGGTCGCGCGGGCCGGAGGCAGACGAGCTCAGTGACGTTCCTCGTCGCCAGCAGCAATCCGCTCGATCAATACTTGATCCAGAATCCGGATTATTTTCTCGGCCGTCCGCCGGAGGAGGCCCGCATTCATCCCGATAATTTGCTGATTTTGCTGGATCATCTGAAGTGCGCCGCGTACGAGCTTCCGTTCGAGGAAGGAGATTCGTTCGGGGGCGAGAAGCTGACGGACTTGTTGGAATTTCTGACCGAGGAGAAGGTACTGCATAAGGTCGGCTCTCGTTGGTATTGGATGGAGCAGGCTTTTCCGGCCCATAATATTTCGCTGCGGTCGGCGGCGCAGGAAAACTTCGTCATCATCGACCAGACGGAAGGACATCGCGTCATCGGCGAGGTGGACCGCTTCGGCGCGCCGACGCTTATCCATGAGGAAGCGATTTACCTGCACGAAGGGGTGCAGTATCAGGTCGAGAAGCTGGACTATCCGGAGAAAAAAGCTTATGTGCGCGAAGTGAACGTGGACTATTTTACCGATGCGAGCATGGCGGTTGAGCTAAAGGTGCTGCACGTCGATCTCGAGGCGACGTCCGGCCCGCTGCAGCGGCAGTTCGGCGAAGTTACGGTCATGGCCAAGCCGACGATTTTCAAGAAAATCAGACTGCGGACGCATGAGAACATCGGTTCCGGGCCGATCCATCTGCCTGAGGAAATTTTACATACGAGCGGTTACTGGTTCTCGTTCTCGGAGGAGGAATCGGCTAAACGAAGCGCTAACGACATGCAGATGGCGCTGCTCGGGCTGGCGAACGTGCTTATTCACCTTGCGCCGCTCCATTTGATGTGCGATCCGCTGGACATCCGCGTCGTACCGCAGGTGAAAGCGACGCATACGAAGCGGCCGACGATCTATTTCTACGATCGTTATCCCGGCGGCATCGGTTTGAGCCAGCGGCTCTATGAGAAGCACGGCGAGCTGCTGGAGGAGGCTGAGCGCCTTATTCGAGGCTGCGGCTGCCTAAGCGGCTGCCCGGCTTGCGTGGGGCCGATCGAGGAAGTCGGTTTGCTCGGCAAGGAGCTGGCGATGTCGCTGCTGCAGGGGACGAAGTCATGAGCGGGTTGCGGGACAAGCTGAATCGTCTGCGCGGCGCGTCCTCGCCGGAAGCGCCCGCGCCTAAGAGCGCGCCTCCGGCCGAGACGCTGCAGTCCGAGCTGCCGACAGGCTTCGGCGCGATCGGCGTCGAGCTGGCGAAGAACGAGGCGGGGCCGTTCCTGCTGCGCCGCATCGCTTACCCGCTGCCCTTCAGGCACGGCAAGCACGAGCTTGGCGAGCTGCTAACGCGGGCGGGAAGCCTGCAGCCGATCGCCGAGCGCCAGAACGGCGGAAGCGTGCCGGTCGATCCGTACCGCTTGCTGTTTCTGGATACGGAGACGACCGGGCTGGGCGTCGGAACGGGCAACGTGCCGTTTATGGTCGGCTTCGGCTACTATGCGGGCAACGCTTTTATCGTCGAGCAGGCGGTTATCCGGCATCCGGGCGAGGAGCGAGCAATGCTCACTTATTTGCTCGAACGGATGAAGGACAAGTCGCATCTCGTCTCCTACAACGGCCGTACGTTCGATTGGCCGGTGCTCGCCAACCGCTTCATTTTGAACGGCTGGCGCAAGAGCGGACAACCGCCGGGCCATCTCGATTTCCTGCACCCTTCACGAGCGCTGTGGCGCAAAACGCTGCCTTCATGCAGACTTAGCGCGGTGGAGGAGGCGAGACTAGGTGTGCGCAGGGAAGAGGATGTACCCGGCTCGCTCGCGCCGACGCTTTATTTTCAATATTTGAGCGACGGCAACCCGGAGCATCTTCATGGCGTATACGCGCATAACGAGAAAGATATTTTGACGCTGGCTTCGCTATCCGTTCATTTTGGCCGTCTACTGGACGGAGAGGGCGACGAGGAAGCGTCAATGGAAAGCGAAGAGCTGTTTCGTACCGCCGCATGGCTGGAACAGCACGGTTTAACTGAAGTGGCCGAAAGGCTGTTTGAGAGGCTGACGGAACGGGAAGAGGCCGGAGAAGCGGGCTGGCGTCTGCCGCTGGCGGCCAGATACAAGAAGGCGGGCCGCTTAGAGCGGGCGCTTCCGCTCTGGCGCAAGTTTGCGGACGCGGCTGAGGAAGCCGCGGCGCCTGCAATCGAAGCGCATGTCGAACTGGCGATGTATTACGAGCATCGGGACAAGCAATTATTGATGGCGCTAACTTATGCCGAGAAAGCGCTGGAGCTGGCCGTCCGACGCGGCGTGCTGGCGCGGGACAAAGCCAAGCGCGATGCGGAAAGGGCGGCATTGCAGCATAGAATAGCGAGACTGAGGAACAAAGTGTCGCGCGACGAAAGGAAGTTAGACGGCATTGATACGAATACTTAAACCGCTGGACGAATTCGCCAAACCCGAGGCGCTCCTGTTTGATCTAGACGGGACGTTGTACCGCGGGCACGAGCCGGTGCCGGGAGCGGGCAGGCTAATCGCCGGATTGCAAAGCCGGGGCATGCTAAGTTTGTTCGTGACGAACAATTCGACGCGTACGCCCGGCGAAGTAGCGGAACACTTAGAGATGATGGGCGTCGAGGCGCCCGTGGAACGAATCGTCACTTCGGCGATGGCCGCCGCCGATTACGCCCGGTCGAACTACCCGGGAGCCGCCGCTTATGCGATCGGCGAGAAAGGGCTGAAGGAGGCGCTGCAAGACGCAGGCCTCCGACTGGTCGGGAACGGCGAGACGGCGGACGTCGTCGTGCAGGGACTTGATCGCCAGCTTACTTACGATCGGCTGACGGAAGCCGTCCGTCATTTGCTCGGCGGAGCGGCGTTCGTGCAGACGAATCCCGACCGATTGCTGCCGGTGGACGGCGGTTTTCTGCCCGGCGCTGGGAGCATCGGAGCGACGCTGCAGGCAGCGGTCGGCATCGAGCCGATCGTCATAGGCAAGCCGTCGCGCATATTGATGGATTATTCGCTGCGAATTTCCGGCACTTCGCCGGCTGGGACCTGGGTGATCGGCGACAATCCGTATACCGATCTAGCCGCCGCACGCAACGCCGGATGCCCGGCGATACTTGTGCTGACCGGCCTGTGCGACGCAGACAATTGGGAGTCGCATTGCGCCAAAGCCGAAGCGTATCCCGACGTTGTCTGCACGGGGCCGGAGCAGCTTGAGCAGTTTCTGCACGACAGAATATAAAGCGCGCACAACGCCAACAGAGCGGAAAGAAAGGAAGATCATCATGCCGGAGTATCCGGAAATGGAACATTACCGCACACAGCTTTCGTCGCTGCTCGGCGGCCGAAAAATCGTCAAGGCGACCGTAAATCGCGCCGAATCGGTCAACGAGCCCGTAGACGAATTCATTGCGGCGCTTGCCGGGCGCACCATTTTGTTTGTCGAACGCAGAGGCAAGCACTTGCTTTTCCATTTGGACGACGGCAACCGTCTGCTGCTTCATCTCATGCTGGGCGGATGGTTAGCCTATGGAACGGAGGGTCCTAAACCGGACAGCCATTTTCAAGTCATTTTGGCGTTCGACGACGATCATTCGCTCTATTTCGGAGGACTGCGTCTTGGCTACCTGCACCGGATTTCGGCCAAAACGGCCCTTGAGCGCATGAAGGAGCTCGGTCCGGAGCCGTTCGACCCGCGCCTGACGCTCGAAGCATTCCGCAAGCTGATCGGCTCCAAACGGAGCAAGCTAAAAACGGCGCTGACGGACCAGCACTTTATCGCCGGCATCGGCAACTGCTACAGCGACGAAATTTGCTTCGAAGCGAAGCTTCATCCGGCGGTGGCCGCGAACAAGCTGAACGACGAGGAGGCAGAACGGCTGTATCGGGCCATGCACAAGGTGCTGAACGAGGCGAAGGAGGCAGGCGGATATATGGAGCCTCCGTTGACGCCGGACGATCGGCTGACCGGCGGTTACAATGATCGTTGCCTCGTGTACGACCGTCCCGACGAGCCTTGCGACGTGTGCGGAACGCCGATTCGTCAAGAGACGCTTAGCGGGCGCAAAATGTTTTATTGTCCGAATTGCCAGCGGGAAGCTTAAATGAGCAGGGTCGGCAGCCATGTCAGCACGCGCCGCGGCTATCGCGCGGCGGCGGAACACGCGGCGGCGATCGGGGGAGACTGTTTTCAATATTTTCCGAAAAACCCAAGAACGCTTCAGCCGAAGGCGTTCGACCGCGGCGATGCCGAGAGGTGCGCCGTCTGGTGCCGGGAACGCGGCATCTTATCGATCGGGCACGGACCTTATCCCGTTAACCCCGCCTCCGAAGGGGAGGCGTCGCGGAGTATGGCACTATGCACGCTTAACGATTTGCAGATCGCGGAGGCTTGCGGCTCCATCGGCGTTGTCGTCCATTTCGGAACTTATAAGGGCGAGGACAGGTTGCAAGGCTACCGGAATGTTATACAATGGATCAATAGCGTAACTGCGCTCTGGCATGGCAAAGCGCAAATTTTACTCGAAAATCAGGCCGGAGATCACGGTCCGATGGGCACGACGCCGGAAGAGCTGACGCAAATTCGCTCGTTGGCCGAGCATCCCGACAAAATCGGTTTTTGCCTGGATACGTGTCATCTGTACGCTAGCGGCGAATGGAAGCAGGGCAGGTGGGGAGCTTTCGCGGAGCGAGCCAGAGATTTGGGGCTTTGGGAGCATGTGAGAGCGGTTCATCTGAACGATTCTCTGCATGAATCGGGCTCGCGCAAGGATCGGCACGCGCCGATCGGGGAAGGCCGAATCGGCCAAGCGCAATTCGAGGAGTTGCTCGGCACGCCCGAGTTGCGGAACGTTCCGCTTATTATGGAGACGCCTGCGGGCACAGACGGCACGCATCGGGAGCAGGTGAAGCTGGTTAGACGATGGTCGGGGGAGGAAGAAGGATGATCAACGTTTATTTGGATGACATTCGGCCCTGTCCGCGCGGCTTTGTCGCGGCGCGTTCGGCGGAGGAGTGCCTGCTGCTGTTGACCGAATGCGAGGTCGATATTTTGTCGCTCGATTACGAGCTGGGCTTTGGCCAACCGAACGGGCTGGCGGTCGTGCATGGCCTGATTGCCGCGAACAAGTACCCTAAGCGAATTTTCGTTCATTCATCCAGCATGCTGGGACGGGCGAACATGGTGCGGGATTTGCGCGCGGCCAATCCGGCCGGCGTCGAAGTTCACGACGGGCCGATGCCGCCGTCCGTGCTTCGCGAAGCGGCTGAGGAGCGGCGGGATGCGTGACTGGGAGCCGGAGAGCTGGATGCGGGATTGGACATTCTCGCCGGCGCCCCTGGCTTTGTTCGTCCATACGCCGTTATGCGGCACCTGCCTAGCGGCGGGGCGCATGCTTACTGTGGCGACGGAGCTCGTGCCGGAGACGCCCGTTGCGCGGGCGAATTTGAACGCGATGCCCGAGATGGCCCAACTGCTCAAGATCGAGAGCGTGCCCTGCCTGATCATTAAGCGCAAGAGCGGCTCATGGAGCAAACATTATCGTTTCCCCTCCGTCGTGGAGCTGGTGGAACTGCTAAGGAAGGCGAGAGAGGACTTATGATTCATCTGCAAAATTTGACATTTCGGCGCGGGGAACGCGATATTCTCCGCGGCGTCGATCTGAAAGTTAATTCGGGCGAGCACTGGGCGATTCTCGGGCGCAACGGTTGCGGCAAATCGACGATTCTGGAAATCGTGACCGCTTATCAGTTCCCGACCTCGGGTACCGTCGACGTGCTCGGTAATCGTTATGGAACGATAGACGTGCGGGAGGTGCGCAGGCAGATCGGCTATATCAGTCCGGCTCTGATCGAGAAAATGGAGCTGGCCGATCCGCTGTGGGAGATCGTTGCGAGCGGTGCGTTCGCTTTCCTGCGCTTCTACGAGGAAGTGCCGCAGGAAGTGAAAGATAGAGCCTACGAGCAATTGAAGCGTGTCGGTCTGGGAGACTACGCCGAGCAGCCGTTTGGCACGTTATCGCAGGGGGAACGCAAGAAGGCGCTGCTCGCCCGCACGATGATGTCGTCTCCGCGTCTGCTCATTCTGGACGAGCCTTGCGCGGGTCTGGATCTGTACGAGCGCGAGAAGTTTCTGCAGTCGCTGACGGAGCTGGCCGAGAACGATGTTTCTCTTCTCTATGTCACGCATCATATCGAAGAGATTGTTCCCGTGATCACGCATGTGGCGCTGATGGCCGAAGGTTATTTCGTCTCCTCGGGCTTGAAGAAGGACGTGCTGACGCCGGAGAAGCTGAAGGAAGCCTACGATCTCCCTATCGATGTGCGCTGGTCGAACGATCGTCCGTGGATCGAAGTCCGGAAGGAGAACAACGCATGATCGCGTTCGTCTGCACGGCCAATCCGAGCTTCGCTCCTTACGCGATGGAAGAATTAAGACGGCGGTTTCAAGGCGCCAAGGTGTCCGGCCTCGCTCCGGGCGAGACGTTTATGTTCGCGATCGAGGAGCAGGAGCGGGAGCAGACGCTGAAGGAGCTTCGCCGCAAGGAGCCGGTGTTTCTGCGGCATCTGTTTCCGGTCGAAGCCGAGGGCGAAGCAAGCGGCGACCGGGAGGCGACAGCGGAGCTTATGAGAGCTTTCGCCGCCACACTCGGGGAACGGCTGAAGGGCGCGAAGGCGGCGATTCAAGTCCGCAAGGAGCAGAACAGTCCCTTCCCGTTCTCGTCGGCGGAAGGCCGGGATACGATCGTTCCGGTCGTGAACGGGTTTGGAGCCGAGGTCGTAGCTCGCGAGGCGGATTGGATCATTTCGATCTATGCGTCGAAGAAAAAGCTGTTCATGGGCTGCTCACGTCCTCGTGACAATTTGTCCGACTGGCCGGGCGGCGCCGTTCGTTTCCGCAAGGATGACAGCTTGATCTCGCGAGCGGCGTTTAAGCTGCTTGAGGCGGAAAAGGCGTTTAATCTGCCGCTGGACCGATTCTCCAACGCGCTTGATCTTGGGGCCGCTCCCGGAGGCTGGACGTCCGTGCTGTTGGAGCGCGGTCTTAAGGTAACGGCAGTCGATCCGGCCGAGATGGACGAGTCGCTTGTTATGAACCCGCATTTGCGCCATATTCGCCGCAATGCCGCAGAAGTGTCGTTCTCTCCGGGCTCGTTCGATTTGTTCGTTTGCGACATGAGCTGGGACCCGTATCATACTTGCCGGATCGTTTCGGAGTTGGCTCCGTCGATTAGCGCCGGAGGCTCGGGCATCATTACGCTGAAGCTTATGTACCGTAAGCCGCTGCAGACGATCGACGAGTTGACGGAGGAGTATGGCCGACTTTTCGATGTTCGTCAGGTGAAGCAGTTGTTTCACAACCGCGAAGAAGTTACAATATGGGTGAAGAGAAAATAAAATCCGCCGTCGGGAAAGCATCCCGCATCCGGCCGCAGCCACGAACGATTATTCGTTCGCAGCTGCGGAACGAGATGCGGGTTATTTGCGTTAACCGGCTACACGTCCTAGAAGAGGAGAGAGGAAAAACATGGATAATTCGCAGATGCATGGTCTTGAGCTGGAGCCGGGCATGCTGTTTGGCGATCGCTATCGAATTGCGATGCCGATCGGCAGGGGAGGAATGGGGCGGGTTTACTTAGCCGAGGATACGAGGCTCGGAGGGAAGATGAGGGCGCTTAAGCTGACCCGGCCGCTGCCGGAGGAACGCAGGGCTTTCCTTCCGGAGGCGCAGCTGCTGAGCGAGCTGGATCACCCGCATTTGCCGGCCATCGTCGATTATTATCCTCCTGACGCAAGCGGCGTCGCATGCATCGTAATGGAGTACATTGCCGGCGATACGCTTGCCGAGCGCTTCGAACGGTACGGGCTGCGCCTCGGGTTTCCGCTCGTGCTCGATGTTCTGATCGACCTGACAAACGTGCTAACGTATTTGCATTCGCAGGCTCCCGCCGTCGTCTTCCGCGATCTGAAGCCCGCGAACGTGCTTCTGGGTCAGGGCGATAAGGCGATTCTGGTTGACTTCGGCATCGCCCGACGCTATCGCGAGCATAAGACGAGCGACACGCTGCAGCTCGGCACTCCGGGCTTTGCCGCGCCGGAGCAGCTGCGGGGCGAACAGTCCGACGAGCGCACCGATCTGTACGGTTTAGGCGCATTAGCGTACTTCCTTCTGTCGGGCGGACGCTTCGCCATGCGCCATCGCGGCGCAATCGACCAGGCGCTGCAGGAGGACGTTCCCGCCGATTTCTCTCTGTTGCTCGGACGGATGCTGGCGGTAGAGCAGGCGGACAGACCGCGTTCCGCGGATGAACTGCTCGAGGAGTTATCCCGGATCAAGCTGGAGCTTGTCGGCCTGGACGGCTTTTCGCCGTCCGCCGCGCAAGAGCAAGAACAGAGCCGGGCGGATACGCGAGTCATAGCGCTCGTCTCCGCTTATCCGGGAGCGGGAGCGACATTCGCGTCGTTGGCATTGTCGGCGACGCTCGGTAGCCAAAGCAAGGCGCACGCGCTCGTCGAGTGTCCCGGCGGCGATGCGGAGCTGTTCGCTCTGCTGAACGGGGAGAGGCGGATGCCGAAGAGCGCCGTATTCGCTCGCGCGGACGGGAGACAGGCGACCGTACCCGCATGGCGAGAAGGCGCTGCCGCCTATTATCCGCTTCGTCCGGAGGAGGTGCCGGCCGTTAACCGCGAGCCGGGCAAGGAGCTGGGCAAGTGGATCAGGCGACTTGGCGTTCCGCTTGTGCTGCTTGACGTTTCCAGCCGCTGGGAGCATCCCGCGACGATGGATTATGTGCTGCGCACGGCCGATCTCGTCGCGCTCGTGGCCGACTGCTATCCGGCCAAATGGTCGCCGCGCAGACAGTCGGCCTGCGCGGAGCTGTTCGGACAGGCCGAACGCCGCGGTATTCGCAGCCTATGGATCGCGAACCGGGATCAGCCGTTCGACGATCGCTCCAGTTGGCTGGCCCTGTTTCCGGAAGTCCCTGCAGCCATCTTGCCTGAGCTCCCTTCCTCCCTCATGCTGAACGCGCTGTGGAGAGGAGAAGGTTTTCCGCGGGACGAGCGGACGGGTCGAACGATGCAGCGGGCGCTGCGATCTGTGATGAGTCTTTTGTCCGAACGATCGCGTTGACAAACTGACGCCCTTCGACCTATTTTTATTCGCTTTGACAGGCGTGGTACAATAGGTTAGGAACAAACGCGAGGTGATGATGATGAATAATGAAAATATATTGATTATCGAGGATGAAGATTCGATTGCAAGAATTTTGCAACTTGAGCTGGAGCATGAAGGCTATGGCGTCGGAAGAGCGGCCGACGGGCGCAAAGGGCTGGAGATGGCCGTGTCCGGAGAATGGGATCTCGTGCTGCTCGACGTGATGCTGCCTGAACTGAACGGCATCGAGGTGCTTCGTCGGCTGCGTCAGAACGACGCTGCCGTTCCGGTCATTTTGCTGACGGCCAGGGATACGGTTCCCGATAAGGTGAGCGGCTTCGAGCATGGGGCCAACGATTATATTACGAAGCCGTTCGCGATGGAGGAACTGCTGGCAAGAGTGCGGAATCTGCTGCGAATATTCAAAGCGTCCCGCGAGGGCGATAGCGAGGACGTAATCAAAATCGGCGATTTGACGATTGAGCTGCTGACGCGCAAAGTATATCGCAAGGATCATTCGATCGATCTGACGCCGCGGGAATTCGAGCTGTTGCTGTACTTGGCCCGCAATAAAAACGAAGAGAAGACGCGGGACGAAATTTTGTCCGATGTATGGGGCTACGAATATATCGGCGATACGAACGTCGTCGACGTCTACATTCGTTATTTGCGGCAGAAGATGGACAAGGGGTATCGTCATAAGCTGCTGCACACCGTTCGCGGCGTCGGGTATATGCTGAAGGAGCCGGATGCATGACCCTTAGATCCAGATTTACCTTATTTACGGTTTTCTGGTTGATTTTTATTTTGATTTTGTACAATATTTTCGTCTACTTCTTCGTGATTCGGGTCACGACGCGAGGAGAGCTGCAGCTTCTGGCCAGCAAGGCGGATCAGGTGATCGAGTCATTGCGCAAGCGAAGTATGCAGGGGCTTGACGAACCGAAGCTGCTCAGCGATCTTTACAACTACAACGAGATGATGAGAGTCGTCGTGGGCGAACAGATTGTCAATAAAGTCGGGACGGACGAGGAGCTGCTCTCGATTCCTTCGCAGTTCCAGGTATACAACTACTCGGACACGATGCAGATCAACGGACAGCGCGTGCTGTTTCTATCCAAGCCGATATTTGATCAAGGACGGATGGTCGGCACGATAGAGGCGGCCCGTCGGTTGACGGTGCTGGACAGCTATTTACAAATTCTGGTCGGCGCTCTGACCGTCACGAGCATCGGCGCGGTCGTGTTCGCCATTTTCGGCACGTATTGGTTTACGTCCCGACTTACGGGGCCGATCGGCCAGATGGTGCAGACGATGCGCGAGATCGACCGAAGCGGCAAGCTGTATCGCGTCAAGCTGAACGGGCGGGAAGAATCGATTGAGCTGCAGCAAATGGTGCGGGCGTTTAACCAGATGATCGACCGGCTGGACAGGACGATCGAGAGCCAGAAGCATTTCGTCGCGGACGCCTCACACGAGCTAAAGACGCCGCTTACGGTTATTTCCAGCTACGCGGATATGCTGAAGCGCTGGGGAAGGGATAACGTAGAAGTCCGGGACGAAGCGATCGAAGCGATTGCCAGGGAAACGGAACGTTTGCAAAATCTGATTCGTTCCATGCTTACGCTCGCCGAAGCGGAGCAGGACAATTGGCTGAACGTATCGCGTTTTGACGTCGTGGGCATCGTCCGGGAGTTGTCCGAAGTGCTCGGCACGACGTTCCATCGCAGCATTCGCGTGCATTCGGATCATCAGTTCGTGTACATGAAGGGAGATAAGGATAAGGTGCGGCAACTGCTGCTCATCCTTATCGACAACGCGCTGAAGTACAGCAAGGAGCCGATCGACGTGCGAATTCGCAATCAGAAGAGCGGCATCAAGCTGGAGGTGATCGATTACGGCATCGGCGTTCCCGAGAACGAGATCCCGAACATGTTTCAGCGCTTCTACCGGGTGGATGAAGCCCGACACCGTTCAACCGGAGGCAGCGGCCTCGGTCTGTCGATTGCCAAGAAGATTATCGACGTTCACGAGGGCAGCGTAGAGGTATACAGCAAGCCGGGCAAGGGGACAACGGTATCGATCCAACTGCCCCGCAAAGTTTAAGAGGAAGTTCAAAAAGTCCAATTTTGATCACGAAGCGGAACAGGAAGCGGATTCGACGTCGAATCTTGAACTCAGCCGGATACTCCGGTATTCATGTAGGTTTGCCTACACTCCGTTCCTCGTCTCCTAGCTTCGTCCAACCTTCTCGGTGCTGAAAATCGGACTTTTTGAACCTTCATTTGAACGGAAGTTCAAAAAGTCCAATTTTGATCACGAAGCGGAACGGGAAGCGGATTCGACGTCGAATCTTGAACTCAGCCGGATCTAAAAATGGCTTGCCCGGCATTGTCGGATTCCGATACTATAGGAAGTAAGTAATGGGAACATAGTTTCAGCATAGTTTCGGCCCCCGTGTCCGGAACGGCTACGGGAGGTGCAGAGGTGCTAAAACTGGTGAACATGCCCGGCGAAGGCCGGATGCTGTCGCTGACCATTCGTAATTATGGAAGGGGGGACTTCGCGAATCTGATCGCGTTGCAGGCGAGGTGTTTTCCTCCGCCTTTTCCGTCCGAGCTGTGGTGGAACGAAGAGCAGCTGAACGAGCACGTAACCCGTTTTCCGGAAGGAGCGCTTTGCGCGGAGGTAGACGGAACGATCGTTGGCTCGATGACGGCTTTGCGAGTTACTGTGTCCGAAGACAGGCCTCACAATTGGGCCTCGATGACGGATAACGGTTACATTCGCAATCATGAGCCGGACGGAGATACGATTTACGTCGTCGATCTGTGCGTAGATCCGCACTATCGCAAGCTGGGGCTGGGGAAATGGCTGATGCAGTCGATGTTCGAGACGGTCGTTCATCTAGGCTGTCGCAGATTGCTTGGAGGAGGACGCATACCCGGCTACAAAGTCCATTCCGCCAATATAGGACCGGAGGAGTACGTTCGAAAAGTATGCGAAGGCGAGCTGAAAGATCCGGTGATCACCTTCATGCTTCGCTGCGGCAGATTGCCGGTAGGAGTCGCCGCCGAATACTTGGAAGACGAGCAATCCTTGAATTATGCGGCTTTGATGGAATGGCGAAATCCTTTTAAGACGGAGAGATGAATATGGAATATATCCGCATTACTTCGATAGAAGATCCCAATTTTGCGCAAATGCATCGTTTAATGAGCTCGATCTTCCCGCCAGAGGAAGTGCTCGCGTTCGAATTATGGAAGGAACCGCTCGAAGATCCGGGCATTCACGTCTATGTCGCGGTTCATAACGACAGCGTTGTCGGTGCGACGGAATACCGCTATTACCCGGATATGCGCGTTGCAATGACCGATTTTACGATTATCGGCACGGCCGGGCTGGGTATCGGACGTTTTCTGTACATCGAGAGATCCCGCGATCTCGAAAGGCTGCAGAAGGAGAGCGGCACGGAATCGATCGGCATGTTCGCGGAGATTTACCGGCCGCATTCGGTTTCCTCGCTGAAGTTCGGCAACGTGCTTCCGATGCATCCGGCCGTCAGACGAGAAGTGCTGTCCCACATCGGTTATCGGAGGCTTGATCTGAATTACGTTCACCCCTCGTGGGATCACGAGGGCAAAGCGGTATCCGAGCTTGATCTCGGGTTCTGTTCGGCCGAGGCGGCGCAGCATTCGCTGCCTTCCGAATTAATCGTTCGTTTCCTCCGGCAATATTATTCAGCGCTGCCGAACAAACCGAAGGAATGGGAAGAGATGATCCGCGAGCTGGAAGGAAGGGACGAGGTCGAGCTGCTTCCGCTATGACTTCGGCGATTCGGCGATTCGTCCCTTGTATTTGCCGGAATGGATGATCATAGCCCGCACGCGAACCGAACCGAGCGCGGCGGAAGCGAAGCCCTCTCCGCGCAGGTAAGACTTCCAGTCAGAATGGTGATATTTGAAGATCGGATAACCTAGGTTAAGAATGTCTGCGCCAATGTTTTTACCGGCGTCGTAAGTGGATCTTACGGTTTTCTCGACCTCTTGTTCCAGCAGCTGTCTCATTTTCGCTTCGTCGAGATTTTGCTGCATTTCATCAATGAAGGCTTTAACCTTGATGTCGAGGTTGAAGTTCAACCTTCCGTCCCGAACGGCGTAACGGACCTTAAATTTTTTCATGCGGACAACAAAGGTGATAACCGGATTTTCCTCATTTTCAATCGTAAGCGGTACCCGGAACATTTTTTCGTCCAGGTACCGTTTTCCTATTAGTTGCTCTGTAGTCAACGTACCCAAGAAGTCGGTTCCCTTGAAGAAAAAGGCTCCGTCCATGATCAATAGCGAAATCGGTTTGCCGCCTTCGAGCCAACTTGAGGAATCAATTGTCAATCGCGGGATCATGACGGTTTTGCCGCGCTCGTAAGTATCGGACAGGAAGCGGTATAAATAAACCGGCTTGATGTAAGAGAACTGTCTATACGACTCGTCGGGCTTCATCATTAACGAATCGTAAAGCGAACGATTGTAAAACGGAAACGCATTAAGCAGTCTCTCAATCGGTTCATCCGTTCCGAACAGCCACAGGTTGTAACGGATCTCCCGGTATCGGTTGATAAGATCCGTCAGATCGATGATGCCGACGTTGCGCAGCGCTCGTTTCGTGAATATGACCGTCTTGATGTGTCCCCAATATATCGGAAATTGCTCGGATTTGTACACCTTGAACATCGCGTCCGCAATCGATTTGCCTTTGCCGATCCCGACCACGTCATTCTGCTTGGCGCCGACGGGTGCGCCTTCGCGCCTAGCGATTTCGGAAAACTGCGCCGACTGGAGATAGACGACAAACTGCTCGTTCTCGTAGTCGATGCTCAGCGAGGTCAAATAGTTCATGCGGTCGATATTTTTGTAATCCCAGCATCCTGCGATCGTCATGGACGAGAGGGTAATCGTTAGCAGCGCGCAGAGCTTTAGCAGCAGTTTAGGCAAGCGAAATCATTCCTTTAAGATCGCTTTTTTAAGTATCGCGGTACGTAGGTGCCCAGCTTGCGGGGGAACATGAGCAGAGCTCTGCCGATATCTTTCGGCGTGATCGGGGCAAGCGGCGCGAGGAACGATACTCCGAACGAGTTGAGGCTGGTCAAGTATACGAGCAGGATAAGAACGGACAGCATAAAGCCGTACATTCCCAAGGTTGCGCTAATAAAAACCGACGAATAACGCAATATGCTCACAGTGCCGCTTAGCGTTTGACTCACGAGCGTTGATCCGGCGACGGTCGACATTGCGGCGATGACGACCATGGAAGGGGAGATCAGCCCGGCGCGAATTGCGGCATCTCCGATAATAAGGCCGCCGACGACGGTTAGCGTCTGTCCGATCATCGAGGGAAGACGGTATCCGGCTTCCTTAAATGTTTCAAGCAGCGTCAGCACCAGAAACATCTCCATCGGCGTGCTTAGCGGAATGCCGATTCTCGTCGTCACGATGGTCGCCAGCAAGGGAAACGGAATTTGATCCTGGTGGTAGCCGGTCAGCGCGATATAGAAGCCGGGAAGAAAAATAGCGACGAGCAGGCTGAACAGACGCAGCAGCTGCCCGAACGATGCGGACAGGAAATTAAAGTGCGTATCTTCGGGCGTCTTCAGCAGCATCAACAGCGAGATTGGCGCGATCATGGCGCCGGGCACTCCGTCGATGACGATCGCGAATCGCCCTCGCAGCACGCAGGAGGTGACGAAATCGGGTCTGCCGGTATAGATCGTCAGCGGAAAGAGGCTGAATGGAGTGTCCGAGATCAGCTCTTCAAGCTGCGTAGAGCTGATCAGTTCCTCGATTTGCCCCCCAAGCCGCTCCAGTCTCCCGCGAATATCGGCGAGCAGGGAGGGCGAGATTTTCTCCGAGTCGAAGATGAGGCCGACCTTGGTTGCCGTTTTTGTGCCGATGATATAAGTCTCGAACGACACGGTATGCACGGGCATATAACGTCTGAGCAAGCCGAAGTTCGTTTCTATCGATTCGACCAATCCATTCTTTGGTCCGCGGATCGATACCTCGATGTTTGTTTCCTCTGTTTGGCGCTCTGGGAATTGAGCCGCGTTAAAAGCGAAGAACATATTTAGTTGGGAAAAACCGATAATTACATTGCCCTTGAACAGCAGAGCATCCGTTGTCGAGGCGGAAAGCTCCTTAACAGGCCGCAGGCGGATCGAAGCGCGGTATTCGATATTCTCTGTCTTCTCCAGCCCGGTTTGGTGGTAAAGCTCGCGAATTTGCGGCAGCACCAGCCGATTAATCAGTTGAATGTCGCATAGCGACGGACAGAAAAACAAAGTTGCGCTAGTGCGATCCGGAAGAGGAACGAGATCGGAAATGACGTCCGCATTGTGGCGATATCGTGCCTTAAGCGTATCGAGGGCATCGGTAGTCATGATTGCGCTCCTTGTCGTTTTTTGCCGGGAATTTTGAAGAGGATTAGCAAAATCAGGCTCATGGCAAGCATCGTATAGAAGTCCGCCGGAAAATAAAAGTGAGTCAGCAAGGAGATGAAGCTGATGTCGCCGATCGGATAAAGAACGAGGCCGAGAATCGCCAGCGTCACGATCGGTAGCGCAAGCTTATGAAAATTGAAAAATTGAAAGATCAGCCATAAAGTAAAGCTTAATCGGACGAACGCTCCGCTCACCCATTGAAAGATCGACAGAAAGTCGACATGTTCGATAAAGGAGCCGATTTTGACGAGCCGCCATTGCTCAAACGCGGGATAACGCTGCAGCGAGCCTTCGACCGGTCCGAACTCCGCGATGCTGCCCAGCAAGGGGCCGAGCGTCAGGCCGGTTAGCAGAACCGCGAGCAGAAGCAGATGTCTCTTTTTGATCGATGTGGAAACATGATGTTGGACAAACAGCAGCAGCAAGAGTTCGACCAAGCCGGAGCCGGCGAACGGGATACCGCGGGAGAAAGCCGCCGCGTCGCGCTCGAATATCGGGAACAGCAAGCCATAGTCTTTGTGTGGCCAGTTGGCGATCATAACGAATTCTCCGAACACAACGATAAAGGGCAGTAGAATTCCGGCCGACAAGGCTACGGAGCGCAAACCTCGGGATGCGGTGTATGCGCACAGCAGCAAGAAGGACGCGGCCACGGCGTATTGGGGCGTAAATGGCAAATAGGAGGACGTTGTCCAAGTTGTCATGTCTTTGACCGTCACGGCGGCGGACAAAGTGAGCGCAACCGCAAACAAGCCGGCGATCGTCCGGGATACGACGGAGCCAAATCGTTCCTGGAGATAAGCAAGTGCGGCTTGTCGGTTAAGCGACTTGATCATTCGGGCGATCAGCAGGAAAAAGGGGACGAGAATCAGAAACGTGGCGAGGACCGAGATCCAGGCGTCTCTACCGGAAGCGTCGAGCAGCAACGGGATGACGAGCACATGGTTGACGAGACCGATCGATTGGATAAAGATAAAGCTGATCTGCAGCAGGGAGAAGGTCGGAGTTTTCAACGGGCGGCCTCCTTCAAGGGGATAAAACCTCCTTGTCATTGTTTGTCTTTCTTACCTTAAAATATACGGGAATTAGGGGATGCGGAATGGAAGTCACCTTTCTGGGAAACGGCGATTCATTGGGGACGCCAAGAGTGTATTGCGATTGCGAGGTGTGCGAGGAAGCGAGAATCGGCGGCTTGAACCGCCGCTATCGTTCGTCGCTTCTGCTGGAGACGGAGGGCGAACCGCCGCTGCTTCTGGACTGCGGCCCGGACTGGCGAGGGCAAATGGAGGCGATCGGCTGTCGCGGCATCTCGCAAGCGCTGATCACGCATGCCCATTTCGACCATATCGGCGGCTTGACGGAGTGGGCGGACGCTTGTCGATGGAGGCAGGAGAGGGGCGCTCTATACGCGCCGCAGGAAGTCATTCAGAGCATTGTCGAGCGTTTTCCATGGATCGTCGGCCAATTGTCGATGACGGCCAATGACGAAGGCATGAATTACGGAGAGTGGCGGATTACTCCATGGCGGGTGAATCACGGTAAAAACGGATTTGCCTACGCTTATCGATTCGAGAGTATGAAGGACGGAAGAGCCTGGGCGTACTGCTCGGATTCGATCCATCTGGAAGGGGAGCAAAAGTCGCCTTTGCGCGGTCTGTCTCTACTTGTCCTCGGCACAAGCTTTGTCGTGGAAAATTATCCGGTGGAGACGCGGTCGGTGTACGATATGCGCGAAGGGCTGGAGCTTGTTGCCGAGATGAAGCCCGAACGCGTTCTGTTCACGCATCTGTCCCACGACGTCGACGTTCGCGCCGATTACGGGCTGCCCGCCTGCGTATCGCTTGCCGAGGCGGGACTGGTCGTAACCGTCTAGTCGCGGCTGCGTATGACGAGCAGCAATCCGCCTGACAGCTCAATCGTGCCGGTATCCGCTTCGAGCACATTGCTGATGCCAAGCGACCAGCCCAACTTAAGCGTAGCGTTCAGCAACGGATAACGAAAGCCGGTCAGCGTCACTCCGGTCGCTTCCAGGGACAGCGGCAGCAGCGAGACGTAAGGGTACTTGCCGTCTGCTTCCAACTGAAGGCGATTGGCGCACAGCCGAATTTCGTTGTGCTCGTCTACAAGCGTCATCGAAGCTCCGCGTTCATGCGCCTGACGAAGCAGATGCACGTTGCCAAGCCCGTGATCGAATCGCGTGCCGAGCGCCCCGGCAGCGACGATCTGCTTGAAGCCGCGATCCAGCGCTTCGCGTAGAGCAAGCTCGGTATCGGTCCAATCTTTATCGTAGGCGTCGCAGGCAAGCACCTCCTTGGCAGCGGCGGAGATTCGCCGCATTTCGTCTTCGCTGACGGAATCGAAATCTCCAAGCGCGAGGTCGGGCTTCAGTCCGTGGCGAACAAGAAATTCCGCCCCGCGGTCGGCTCCGATCAAATAATCTCCCGGGACCGGCAAATCGGCAGCCCACGGACCGAGGCTGCCGCCGGCGAAAATAATAGCGCGTTCGGAATAGGAACGGGACATATCTAAATAGCTCCTCCTGCAATCTATTGTCCAATATTATTTAATTTTAGCATAGACCGTTGCAGAACTGCAGACCTACCCGCTACAATGAGTAACGGAGCGCCTGCCGTAAGGTCGGCGGAAGTGTTGAACCGGTGTTTGCAGAGGAGAGTTAAAGTTGGAATTGGACGATGTGTTTCAAATTTTCAGCTTGATCGGAACGATCGCGTTCGCGGTCAGCGGCGCGATCGTCGCCATGGAAGAAGAGTACGACATATTGGGCGTGTTCGTGCTTGGGCTTGTTACTGCGTTCGGAGGAGGGGTGATCCGGAATTTGCTGATCGGCGTTCCGGTGACGACGCTGTGGAGTCAAGGCTTGTTTCTGAAGACGGCGGGCATTTCGATTCTGATCGTGTTCGTGCTGCCGATCGCCTGGATTCATCATTGGAAAAGAAGCGAAGCTTTCTTCGACGCGATCGGTCTGTCGGCCTTCGCGATTCAAGGGGCGCTTTATGCGGTGAAGGCGAATTTGCCGATTAGCGCCGTTATGGTCGCGGCTATGCTGACCGGGATCGGCGGGGGAATGGTGCGGGACATTATGGCCGGCAGGAAGCCGCTCGTGCTTCGCGACGAGATTTATGCCGTCTGGGCGCTTGCCGCCGGCTTGGTCATCGGCTTATCGAAACTGCAGGCCCCTTGGTTCCTGTTTATTCTGTTCCTGCTCGTCGTTGCGTTTCGAATGCTGTCCGTACATTATAAATGGAAGCTGCCGCGCCGTTCGTTGCGCGCAGCGTCGGGAGGTCCATCATGAGTTACTCCGTATTGTTTGTGTGTCTAGGAAATATTTGCCGCTCTCCGATGGCGGAGGCGGTTATGCGTCATCTGATCGAACGTGAGGGGTTAAGCGATCTTGTGACGGTCGATTCTGCCGGCACAGGCGACTGGCACATCGGCCGTCCGCCTCATGAAGGGACGCGCGGCTTGCTGGATCGCTACAGCATTTCTTATCAAGGGATGAGAGCCCGACAGCTCTCCGTTCAAGACGGCGGAGATTTTGATCTGATCGTGGCAATGGATACGCAGAACGAGAAGGATATCCGGGCGAAGCTCGGAGCTTCGCCGCGGTCGGAAATCGTCCGTTTTCTGTCCTTGCTTCCGGAGAGAGGCATGGACGACGTGCCCGATCCTTATTATACGGGCAACTTCGACGAGGTGTACGAGCTCGTCAATGAAGGCTGCGAGAGAATTTTGACGCGCATTCGCGAGAAGCTACCCCAGCGCTAAGTCAGCGGAACGCCCGAGGCTCCGGTCCGAGAAAGGGGGCCAGAGCTTCGGGCAGCTCCTTCTGCCAAAACCCCCATTTATGCTCCCCGTCCTTTTCCATGTAGAGGACTTGAGCCCCTTTTTCCCTCAACGTTTGCTCCGCTTGACGATTCAGCTCAACGAAATCGAATGTGCCTCGGTCGGTGGCAAACTCGTTTTCCTGCAGACCGACAATCATCCATATGCTTAGCCGCTCAAGCGAAGGGGCGCTGCGAAGCTGCTCCATGTAGACGTCGTAAAAAGCGCCGGAAAGCGACAGAATGCGGCTGAACAGCTCCGGATAGGCGAGCGCAAGCGACACCGATACCGCTCCTCCGAGGGAGTCGCCGGCAAGCAGGCGCTGTTCGGGAACATCGCGAACCGGATAATGAGATTCGATCCAGGGGATGAGTTCCTCCGCGAAAAAACGGGTATAAGACAAATAGCGTTCTCCATCCGGAGTATACTCCGAGGTGCGAAGCTTGACGTTCACGTCGACGCCGACGACGATAAACGGCTCCCAGTCTTCTTCTAGAATCAGTCTTTGGGCATGGGTAGCGATTCGGCCAAAATTAAAAAATTCTTCTCCATCCTGACAATAAACGACAGGATAACTCATCCAAGGCTGAAATCCGGGAGGCAAATAGACCCGGATTGAGCGGCTGCCCTCCGGAAGCCAGCGGCTGGGGATGTCGTGCTTGTGAATCGTTCTCTTAAACAACGAGCTGTCGCTCATAGGAGACGCCTCCTTGGCAGGTATGGGATTGACCGGGCATGGGCAAACCAACTGAGGGTATGAGACACAAATTGTACTACACTGTATTACAAATTTATAATTCCTGTTATATAAACATGAAAAGGAGAAAAGCTTTATAAAATAAGGTTTTTTCGAGTTTTTCTTTGACCAATTCACTTAAACAGGGATATAATAATTCTATAACAGATTGCCCTCTTCCACAATCAAAGATGAGGTGAACCTTAATGAGCAAAGTATCCACGGAAGCTCCGGAGGTCAAAACCGGCGCTCAACCGCACGTAGTCAAGTCCGAAGATGTAAAGCCGTTGCAGGTACTGTCACCGGAAGGCGAAGTAATTAATCCGGAGTACATGCCGAAGCTGTCGGACGAGCAATTAAAAGAAGTGATGTATCGCATGGTGTTCACGCGCACTTGGGACGACCGCGCAGTCAACCTGGGACGTCAGGGCCGTCTCGGTTTCTACGCTCCGGTATCCGGACAGGAAGCGACAATGGTCGGCAGCGAATACGCGCTTACGAAAGAAGATTTCGTTTGCCCGGGTTATCGCGATATGCCGCAGCTAGTGTGGCACGGACTCCCGCTTTATCAAGCGTTCCTGTATTCCCGCGGTCATCAGCACGGCGGGCAAATTCCGGAAGGCGTTAACGTTCTGATGCCGCAGATTATTATCGGCGCTCAGATCCTGCATGCGACGGGCATCGGCATGGGCTTTAAGCTGAAGGGCGAGAAGCGCGTTGCCATTACGTATACCGGGGACGGCGGTTCCTCCGAAGGCGATTTCTACGAAGGCTTGAACTTCGCAGGATCCTTTAAGCTGCCGGTTATCTATTTCGTGCAAAACAACGGCTACGCGATTACGACTCCGTACGAGAAACAGACGGGCGCTCAATCGATCGCGCATAAAGCGCTGGCCGCAGGTATCCGCGGCGTGCAAGTCGACGGTATGGACGTATTGGCTGTCATCTCTGCCGTGCAAGAAGCGGCCGAAATCGGACGCAATGGCGGTGGCGCGACATTGATCGAAGGTCTGACCTACCGTTTCCGTCCTCACTCGATGGCGGACGATGCGACGAAGTACCGTACGAAAGACGAAGAGCAAGAATGGAACCAGAAGGATCCGATCGTTCGCTTCGGCAAGTTCCTGGCGAAGAAAGGGCTGTGGACGGAAGAGGACACGGCTCGCGTGAAGGAAGAAGCAAAAGCTGCCGTTAACGAGCATATCAAAAAAGCGGAACAGACTGAAAAAATGTCGATCTCCGGCTTGATCGATTCGATGTTCGAACATACTCCGCCACACTTGGAAGAGCAAAAGGCGGATTTCCAATAATCGCAACCACTAAGAGCGGCCGGCTGCGGTCGCAAACTGAATGACGGGGGAGTAAACAGCATGGCGCAAATGACAATGATTGACGCGATCCGCGATGCGATGCGGGTAGAGCTTGCGCGCGATCCAAGCGTGCTTGTGTTCGGGGAAGACGTCGGCCACGTCGGCGGCGTATTCCGCGCGACGGAAGGGCTGCAAAAAGAATTCGGCGAACAGCGCGTATTCGATACGCCGCTGGCCGAGTCCGCCATCGGCGGCCTTGCGGTAGGTCTGGGAACGCAAGGCTTCCGCCCGATCGCAGAAATTCAATTCGTAGGCTTCATCTATGAAGCGCTTGACCAGATGTTCGTGCAAGCCGCCCGCATGCGTTACCGTTCGGGCGGACGCTATCATGCTCCAATCGTATTCCGTACGCCGTTCGGCGGCGGCGTCAAGGCGGCCGAGCTGCATACGGATTCGCTGGAGGGTCTCGCCATCCAGACGCCGGGCATCAAAGTGATCGTGCCTTCCAATCCATACGATGCGAAAGGTCTGCTCATCTCGGCCATTCGCGATAACGATCCGGTCTTTTTCATGGAGCATCTTAACTTGTACCGCGCGTTCCGCGCCGAAGTGCCGGAAGGCGAGTACACAGTGCCAATCGGCAAAGCGAACGTCGTTCGCGAAGGCAAAGACGTGACGATTATCGCTTACGGCTTGATGGTGCATACTGCGGTCAAAGCGGCCGAAGAGCTGGAGAAGAACGGCGTATCCGCAGAGGTAATCGACCTGCGCACGCTGATGCCGCTGGACATCGACACGATCGTCGCTTCTATTCAGAAGACGAATCGTGCGATCGTCGTGCAGGAAGCTCAGAAAACTTCCGGAGCGGCTGCGGAAATTATCGCGCAAATTAACGAAAAAGCGATTCTGCACCTGGAGGCTCCGGTGCTTCGCTGCGCAGGTCCGGATACAGTGTATCCGTACGCGCAGATCGAAGACGCGTGGCTGCCGACTCCGGCACGCATCGTGAAGACCGTTAATCAAGTGCTGCAGTTCTAAATCGGAAAAAGGAGGGTTCCAGGTGACGAGATTCGAATATCGATTCCCGGAACTCGGCGAAGGGATGCACGAAGGCGAAATCGTCAAAGTGCTCATCGCGCCGGGACAGACGGTAACGGACGAAGACATTATTATGGAAGTACAGAACGATAAAGCGGTCGTAGAAGTGCCGTGTCCGGTTAACGGCAAAGTGCTCGAAGTGCTGGCCAAAGACGGACAAGTTATGCATATCGGCGAGCTGGTCGCCGTCATCGAAGCGGAAGGCGACGTGCCTGACCAAGTTCCGGCTGCAGACAGCCACGCTCAGCCTGCCGGCGACAACAGCGCCACCGGCGGCGCGGATACGAAGGGCGAACCGGCGCAACAGCCTGCGGCGGAAGCTGCTGGAGCGGCCCCGGCTGCTGCTGAAGCGAAGCCGGCGGCAAGCAATGCGCTTGTGCTGGCGACGCCTAGCGTACGCAAGCTGGCGCGCGAGAAGGGCGTTGCAATTGCAGAGATCGCAGGCAGCGGCAAGAACGGTCGCATTACTCGCGAAGACGTAGTTGCTTACGCTTCCGGCGGTGCGCCGAAAGCTGCGGCCTCCGAGGCGGCGGAAGCTTCCGAAGCTCCGGCAGCGGCGGCTGCTCCGAAAGCGGCAGCGGCGGTCAGCGGTCCGGGCGTCGAAGAGCGCGTACCGTTCAAAGGCATCCGCAAGGCGATCGCCAACGCGATGGTCAAGTCGGTCTACACGGCGCCTCACGTTACGCTGATGGATGAGATAGACGTGTCCGCACTTGTGGCGCTGCGCTCCAAAGCGAAGCCGGTCGCCGAGAAGAAGGGCGTCAAGCTGACGTACCTGCCGTTTATCGTGAAGGCGCTCGTCGCCGCATGCCGCGAATTCCCGGCAATGAACGCGATGATCGACGAAGCGGCCAACGAAATTGTATACAAGAAGTACTACAACATCGGCATTGCGACGGATACGGACAACGGCTTGATCGTTCCGGTCGTGTTCGACGCCGATCGCAAGAACATTTGGTCGATCGCCAACGAAATCCGCGATCTGGCCGCTCGCGGCCGCGACGGCAAACTGAGCGCAGCCGAGCTGAAGGGCAGCACGATTTCGATTACGAACATCGGCTCCGCCGGAGGCATGTTCTTCACGCCGGTGATCAACTTCCCGGAAGTTGCGATTCTCGGTACGGGACGCATCTCCGAGAAAGCCGTCGTCAAAAACGGAGAAATCGTTGCGGCTCCGGTTATGGCACTGTCTCTCAGCTTCGATCACCGCATCATCGACGGCGCCACGGCGCAAAACTTCTTAAATTACATCAAGCAGCTGCTTAACGATCCTGAACTGCTTGTTATGGAGGTATAAGACATGGTCGTAGGAGACGCTTCTCTCGATATTGATTTGCTCGTTATCGGTGCGGGCCCCGGCGGATACGTCGCGGCGATCCGCGCGGCTCAACTGGGACAGAAGGTAATTATTGCGGACAAAGCCAAGTTCGGCGGCGTCTGTCTGAACGTCGGCTGTATCCCGTCCAAAGCGCTGATTAACTCCGCGCACCACTACGAGTCGATGCAGCATGCGGCGGACTACGGTCTGTCTGCAGATAACATCAACGTTGACTTCGGCAAAGTACAGGACTACAAAAACTCGGTCGTTAACAAAATGACGAGCGGCGTAGAAATGCTGCTGAAGGCGAACAAGGTGCAAATGTTCCAAGGCGAGGTTATGTTCATCAACGAGAACGAAGCCCGTCTGTTCAACGATCAGGAAGCGCCGCGCTACCGTTTCAAAAACTGCATTATCGCGACGGGGTCCCGTCCGATCGAGCTGAAGCCGTTCCCGTTCGGCGGACGCATTCTGTCTTCGACAGAAGCGCTGTCCCTGCCTGAGCTGCCGAAGAGCCTTGTTGTTATCGGCGGCGGCTACATCGGCATCGAACTCGGCCAAATGTACGCCAAGTTCGGCACGAAGGTAACGGTGCTTGAGGGCGCGGATACAATTCTTCCGGGCTTCGACAAGGATATGAGCCAGCTGGTCGTTAAGAAGCTGAAGAAATCCGGCGTCGAGATCGTGAACGGCGCGCTTGCTAAAGGCGCGGAGCAGACCGACAAAGACGTTACGGTAACGTACGAAGTCGGCGGCGAACAGAAGACGGTAACGGCAGATTACCTACTCGTAACCGTTGGCCGTCGTCCGAACACCGACGGCGAGCTTGGCCTCGACCTGATCGGCGTGAAGGTTGGAGAGCGCGGACTGATCGAAGTGGACGAGCAATGCCGCACGAACATTCCGCACATTTACGCTATCGGCGACATCGTGCCGGGCGCGGCTTTGGCGCACAAAGCCTCCTACGAAGCGAAGGTAGCTGCGGAAGCGATTGCTGGCCTGCCTTCGAAGGTGGACTATAAGTGCATTCCAGCCGTGGCGTTCTCCGATCCCGAATGCGCAAGCGTCGGCTACACGGAGAAGGAAGCGAAAGACAAAGGCATCAACGCGAAATCCAGCAAGTTCCCGTTCGGCGGCAATGGCCGTGCAGTAACGTTGGGCGGCGCGGACGGCTTCATGAAGCTTGTTCACGATGCCGATACGGGTCTGGTGCTCGGCGCGCAAATCGCGGGCGTCGAAGCTTCCAACATGATCGCCGAGCTGGGTCTTGCGATCGAGATGGGCGCAACGATCGAAGATATTGCGCTAACGATCCATGCTCACCCGACTTTGGGCGAAATCACGATGGATACAGCCGAGCTTGCTATGGGTCATCCGATCCACACGCTTGCGCCTAAAGCTTAAGTTAGTAGTTAGCGATGCACGGCTTATTCTGCGCTGCTTGACAGTGCAGGTAGGCCGTGTTTTGTTTTTTGCCGATCCAGAGCAGCGGTTTATGAGGAGGGGAAAGCATGACGGACCGTCAAGAAGATAGGCAGGAGCAATCGACATGGCGCATGATTCAGACTTGGGCGGCGAAAGCGGTCAATGCGGTTGAACTGCTTCCTGTGGAAGGAAGCAAGGGCGAAGAGGAGATTGCAAGGCTGAAGCTCTCCTTGCGATCCACTCTGGGGGCGGTAGCGCAATATACGGGCGGTATTCTTGTGCAGCACGGATGGCTGCGTATCCTCGGTTCAGGCAGCCCCCGACTGCCGCGCCGCTTAACGGAATGGAACGAGGGGACATTGGAGCTGACGGAACGTAGACTGGATGGAGCATTGCTAGTCGCGGACGATGTGATGGGCGGCTTTTTCGCTTTAAACTTCGGGGCGTTTGACGGCGGTCATGGCGATGTGTACTATTTTGCGCCTGACACGCTGAAATGGGAGCGCTTCGGGGTTCCGTACTCGGATTTTTTGGAGTGGGCATGCAGCGGCGATCTGGACTTGTTTTACGAAACGTTTCGCTGGCCGGGCTGGAAGGAAGAGCTGGAGCGAGTGCGGGGGGATCAAGCATTTTCCGTCTATCCGCCTCTGTGCATGAGCGGCGAGCAGATTCAGAAGCGGTCGAGGGCGATCGTATCGGTGGAAGAGGTGTGGGGCTTAACGGCAGGCGGACGGGCGTAACCGGGATCGGATAGTTCTGCGGGAGTTGCGGGAATAGGAACGTAGACGCTTCTTATCCTTATTTGTCGCATGGTACACTTGATCCGCAATGGAAATGAGTTAACTATGTGAGCCGGGGAGGCGTCTGCTTTGCTTGAGTGGACTAGCGATGCGTGGGGAAAATTGACGGGACCGTATGGTACCGGAGAGAAAGTGCCGGCGCTGCTGCAGCAGTTGATGGGAGAGTACGATCAAGAAATAGCCGATGAGCTTTTTCAGGAATATTTGTTTCATCAAAATACAATTTATACGGTCACTTATGCGGCCGTTCCTTATTTGACGCAGATGGCTCGTTCGACGACCGATCCGGAAGTCCGGCGCGATCTGTTTGTTACATGCGGCGTCATCGAAGCGAGTCGTGATCGGAATGAAGCGGCGCCATTCCCCGCTGCTTGGGCGGAGCTCGCCGAACAAGTGGGAGCGTCGGTCTGCTCAGACATCTACGACTCGTATATTGAAGCGATACGGGAGATGGCGTCTTTAGGAGAAGACGTGCGCGCCCATGCCGCCGATGCGCCCGTTGACGAGTCGGAGAAGCGCTACATTCTTCTGGCCGACGCAGCCTATCGGGGATCGCATCCGGTGGCGAATATGCTGATGACATTCTCGTCAGGGGATGAGTACGTTGCCGTATGTCCAGCCTGCGAGCAGGATGTGTATTTGTGGCCGAATGGGGAAGGTGGGCGTATTCAGGCGTTTGCCGAGGACCCCGTGTTCGAGGAGGAGCAAGAGGCTTATGAAGTCGTACCGACGGCCAAATTTGCGGATGCGGACCAGAAGACGTTAGCGAAGCACGCAGCGGCAATCGGCGAACATGGGCTCGCTCGCGATTTGCCGTATTTGGCCGGAGAGGCAAACTGTCCTTCCTGCGGCAAGCATATGCAAATCTGGCCAGCGTTGCTTTCGACATTTTCAGGATAAAAGGCTGCAAAAAACGCGGTACGACCAAATAAAAACAATCAGCGCTATTCGCCGAACCGCCCTCTGGGCAAAAGCGAAGGCGCTGATTGTTTAACCCGCGGCTTCGGCGTAAAATAAGGCATAGCGAGGAGGCGAACGAGATGAACGAGGAAACGGCCAGACCGGTCGGAAGATCCAGATCGGTCATGACGGAGCTTGTATTCCCGACGGATACGAATCATCACGGCACGATGTTCGGCGGCACATTGATGAAATATATCGATAAAATATCCGCTATCGCCGCTATGCGCCATTGCGGGAAGACGGTTGTGACGGCTTCATCGGACAGCTTGGATTTTCTGGCGCCGATTCGCATGGGCGAGGCCGTGGAACTGGAAGCGTTCGTCACCTGGACGAATCGCAGCTCGATGGAGGTGTACGTCGTCGTGCGGGCGGAAAATCTGTTCACCGGAGAACGCCGAGTCACATGCACTGCGTTCTCGACGTTTGTCGCGCTCGGAGACGACGGCAAGCCGACGCCGGTGCCTGCTGTCGTCCCCGAGAACGAAGCCGAGCGCAGGCTGCACGACAGCGCTCCAGAGCGCTACGAGCAGCGCAAGAAGCGTCGCTCGCAGCGGTTTTCCGCAACGGAATGACGTAAAACTTGAGCGCCACGCTATAAGCGACTTGTGCATGCAAGGCAACGCGGAGTGACAGCCGCCGGGACGAGTGGTACAATTTTAGACTACGACGAATTTAAGTATCTCTAATTTCGTTGCTGCTCCTTAACAACAAAAATTCGGTGTCGAGGTGTGTATTCGTTGCGTAATTATTTGGATTTGCTGCAGGATGTGCTGGATCATGGCGCGAAGAAGGAGGACCGCACTGGAACGGGAACGCTGTCCGTTTTCGGTCGTCAGCTTCGCTTTGATTTGTCCGAAGGATTTCCCCTCGTGACTACAAAACGCATTCATCTGAAATCGGTCGTTCACGAGCTGCTGTGGTTTCTGAAAGGCGAAACGAACGTTCGTTATCTGAAAGAAAACGGAGTCCGCATCTGGGACGAATGGGCCGACGAGAACGGCGATCTCGGACCTGTCTACGGCTCGCAATGGCGCGCCTGGGAGACGCCGGACGGTCGAACGATCGACCAGATCCAGCAGGTAGTGGATGCCATCAAAAGCAATCCCGACTCTCGCCGTCATTTGGTTAGCGCTTGGAACGTGGCCGTCATCGACCAGATGAAGCTGCCGCCCTGCCATTTCGTATTTCAATTTTACGTTGCCGAGGGCAAGCTGAGCTGCATGCTGACGATGCGCTCGGTCGATACGTTCCTCGGGCTTCCGTTCAATATCGCGTCGTATGCGCTGCTGACTCATATGATTGCACAACAGTGCGATTTGGAGGTCGGTGAGTTTGTCTGGTCCGGCGGAGACGTTCATATTTACAGCAACCATTTGGAGCAAGTCAAGCTGCAGTTAAGCCGGGAGCCGCTGCCGCTGCCGAAGCTGAACATTTTGCGCAAGCCGGATTCGATTTTCGACTACGTCTATGAGGATTTCGAATTTGCGGGCTATGAGCATCACCCCGGAATTAAAGCGCCTGTAGCCGTATAGACAGGCCTGTTTGGATCAATTATACAAAGGATGTTGGTTTATGACTGTCACTTTAATCGCCGCTGTCGCTTCGAATGGAGTGATTGGGCGAAACAACGAGCTGCCTTGGCGGCTTCCCGCAGATTTGAGCTATTTTAAGCGAAATACGCTTGGCAAGCCGGTGCTGATGGGTCGCAAGACGTTCGAATCGCTGGGACGCCCGCTGAAGGATCGCGAGAACGTTATTTTGTCGCGGACGCTGGAGGAAGCTCCGGCAGGCTGTGTGCTCATGCGGACGATCGACGAGGCGGCGGAGGCCTATCGAGACCAGGAGCTAATGGTTATCGGAGGGGCGGAGATTTACGCGGCGACTTTGGCCAACGCCGATCGGCTTCTGCTGACGGAGCTTGCGCAGCCCTTTGACGGGGATGCCTATTTTCCCGAATACGACCGAGAGGAATGGCGGCTGGTGTCGCGGGAGGAGGGCGTTATAGACGAGCGGAACGCGATTCCGCACGCCTACTGCGTCTATGAGCGGGTCGGCAGCAAATAAGTGCAAACAATGCGACGGATAATCCATTGTGAGGATAAGCCTCATTTGTTAGGATGATCTATCATCGGCATACAAATGATGCAAGGGGACGAACTCACAAAGATACCGACGGATATGGAGGTTTTGCACGATGTCGACACCTACGGGATTTATGGAATATAAGCGCGAGCTGCCGGGCGACCGAGATCCGCTGGCTCGCATCCAAGACTGGAATGAATTTCACCGGATGCTCTCCGAGGAGCAGCTCAGCACGCAAGGCGCGCGCTGCATGGATTGCGGAACTCCTTACTGCCATACAGGCATCGAATTGGCAGGCAGCGTATCGGGCTGCCCGATCAATAATCTGATTCCCGAATGGAACAGCCTTGTCTACAGAGGCCTGTGGAGGGAAGCTTACGAGCGTTTGTCGAAGACGAATAATTTCCCCGAGTTTACGGGCCGCGTATGTCCGGCGCCGTGCGAAGGTTCTTGTACGGTCGGTTTGATTGGCGAGCCGGTTACGATCAAGACGATTGAGCAGGCGATTATCGATAAAGCGTTCGAGGAAGGTTGGGTCGTACCGCAGCCGCCGAAGACGCGCACCGGCAAGAAAGTCGCCGTCGTCGGCTCGGGTCCGGCGGGACTTGCCGCCGCCGCTCAGCTGAATAAGGCCGGCCATGCCGTCACCGTATACGAACGCGCGGACCGTCCAGGCGGGCTGCTGACCTACGGGATTCCGACGATGAAGCTGGAGAAGCATATCGTGCAGCGGCGCGTCGACCTGCTGGCTGCCGAAGGCATTCAATTCGTCGTAAATACGGAGATCGGCAAAGACATTTCCTCTGCGGAGCTGCTGGAGCAATACGATGCGGTTGTGCTATGCGGCGGCGCGACTAAGGCGCGTCCGATCGGCAACGTAGAAGGGCACGGGCTGAAGGGCATCCATCAGGCAATGGACTATTTGAACAGCACGATCAAAAGCTATCTGGACAACGGCTTGCAGGACGGCACGTACATTTCCGGCAAAGACAAGAACGTGATCGTAATCGGCGGCGGGGATACGGGGACGGACTGTGTCGCTACGGCGCTGCGTCACGGGTGCTCCAGCATTACGCAATTCGGAACGCATGCGAAGGCGCCGCAGCAACGGGACGAGATTAATAACCCGTGGCCGGAGTATCCAAACGTGTATACGCTGGATTACGCGCATGAGGAAGCGAAAGCTCTGTACGGCGAAGATCCCCGTGCCTTTTCCGTTCTGACGAAGAAATTCGTCGGCGACGAACAGGGCAACGTCAAAGAGCTGCACACTGTGCAAATCCGCCGCTATGTGGACGAGCAAGGCCGTAAAATTTACGAGGAAATTCCCGGAACCGAGAAAGTCTGGCCTGCGGATCTCGTGCTCGTCGCGGTCGGCTTCGAAGGTCCGGAAAGCACGTTGATCGATCAGCTCGGCTTGGAGACGGATCGCCGCTCGAACGTTAAGGCCCGTTACGGCAAATATACGACGAATGTGAATAAAGTGTTTGCGGCAGGCGATATGAGGCGCGGACAGAGTTTGATCGTCTGGGCGATCAACGAGGGCCGAGAAGCGGCGCGCGAAGTCGACAAGTTCTTAATGGGCGACACGTTGCTCCCATGACGGATATCGGTTATCTTATAGAGGTCGTTCCCGCGCTGCGGGACGGCCTCTTTTTCACGGAGAACGGAGGAGGAACGGCCGAATGATTCGGTATGGAGACGAAATGTGGTCGGAGTTGAGGTTTACAGGCTTTCAATATCAGGCGGAGCGCAGGGATGGGCAGTGGGTCGATGTGGCTTTGCGTCCGGAGACGGCAGGCGATACGCCGCTGCCGGAGGATGTGACCGACTTCCAAATTATCGCGGTATGTACCCATAACGGACATCCGATCCAACTGGTGACTCAGGACGAGGGGTGCGATTGCGAATATCAGCTGACCGAGTGGGAGCAGGAGCAAATTAATGCTTTTATCCGCACCGAGGAGGTCCGGCAGACAATTGCCAAAGCAGCGTCTGGCGGGTGCGAGTAACGGCGATTGTTCGCGATTGGCGTCGAATGCCGGGCCGGATTTCGCTTGAGAATGGTACGGAAGACAGGGCTTCCCCCAAATCTTTCCTCTATGTTACACTTGTGACTGACTGGCATCGAATCGGGGCGGGGGGAGTTTGTGATGGAAAGCGCGGCATTGCTGTCGCCTATGGACATACATACGATTCGCAGATACGTGCAGACCAAGTACGCTCCGCTTCCGGACGGACGCCGCGCCGAGATCGTCGCCGACGCGATTCGCAGGGCGCTCGCGCAGAGGATGCCGAATGTGCCGGACGAGCTTAAACTACGAATGATTGATCAATTGATTACGCGTTACCTGGTAGGGGAAAAACGCGATATTCACCCGGAAGACGTGCTTGATCTAATTGCGGAAATTGGCCAGGGAGACGAGCGCTTGACGGAACGTCTGCTGGAACCGCTGTTGGAATGGGCGAACGAACGGACGCAGCGGAGATGGAGCCCGGAGCAGCTTGCTTCCCGACTGGAGAGGCACAGAGGGCCTTCACCGCTCCTTGCAGCGGCTGAACCGTTGGCAGGCGCCCAACTGCAGGAGGAGCTGGTTTCGGGCCGCAATGGCTGGCGGGGAGCGACCTGGGCCGCGGTACGGAGTTTGGCGAAGCCTGCTCCCGCCATCGTTCTGGCGTCGGTCGTTGCCCTTGGCAGTGCGACCGCGTGGATCGTTCTTAGCGGGGAGCGTTCCGCATCTATAGAAGAATCTACGAGCGCCGCGCTTCCGGCGCCGGCAGCGTCTCCGGCGTCCGCTCCGGACGTTGGAATGCCGAAGGCGCTAAGATATGCGGAGATCGATAAACAGGCGCTTATCGCCTACTTGAACGGACGGGATTCTCTGCTTGCCGAGGCGCCTTATTTTGAGGCCATTATGGATACCGCGCGCGAGTACGATCTGCATCCTCATCTGCTGTTCGCCATCACGGGCCAAGAGCAGGGCTTTGTGCCGAAGTCGGCCAAGCAGGCGGCGAAGATCGCGAACAATCCGTTTAACGTCGGGCATAGCTGGATGGAGTTCAATACGGACATCGCCAACTCCGCGGGCATCGCGGCCAGACTTCTCGTGAAGCTGGGCGAGAGCCGTCCCGAAGGTTACGACCCGTTCGAATGGTTCAATCGCACTTATGCCGAAGACCCGCTCTGGTCGGTCGGCGTTCGCAAAATTTTCGACAAACTCAGCGGATTGGGTGAAGAGAGCGGTGCCATTAGGTAAGGGGTTTAATATTTTTTTATGGGGTTGACCGAGTCAATGAAAATAAAGGGAACTATGCAGTTGATATTGTTTATATTAATCGTTGTTATGGCAGTCAGCTCTATTCCCCTCTACTTTCAAGCAAAAGAAGCTAGAAATAACAAAATAATGTTCGAGGGAATGGTCGGACATGCCTTATTTCAGATACACAGTCATTACGATTCAATTAAGATATCAGAACCAGCCACCATTGATGAGCTAGTGAATGTCCATGAAAGATTGGGGATTATTCAGGGATACTCTGAAACGGTTGATTTTGCTTATCACACTCCATTATTATTGCCGATTTCGAAATCTCTGGCCTACACGACCGACCGAATTATTTTCAACTATTATAAAAATCAGAGCTTCTCTGAAGAGGACTTGGAAAACCTATCAATGGTAATTAGGGAATCCAAAAATATAATTCCTTTGATTGGAAAAACTTATTATGTTCCCGAGCAAAATTCGGAATCGCCCAAAGTTAGGAAGAAGATCTCGGGTTTTGAAGACTTAAATGAACTTCATCGACGTGCTGCAGGTACCAACTTTAAATAACTCGACCAATAGTTTGCCGTTGCGCGTAGAAAATCAAATCATTGAAAATATGGGGCTGTTCCTCCAGTCGTTATGCGACCTTTGGGAACAGCCCCGTTATTGTTGCGAGAGGAGCGGCTTAACCCGACTCCTCCATCAGATTAGCGTCCAAATATTGATGGATCGCCGGCGGAACCTGCGTCAACTGCGTAAGGGTGAGCAACGCTCCGCGAGGCTTGGCGTCGATCGGAATGACGTTGTAGGCCCATTCGGCTTCCTGCTTCAAGTACACGGCGTTGATGCCGCAGTGAAGGGCGGGCAGCACGTCCGTTCTAACCGAGTTGCCGATCATCCACGTATGATTGCGGTCGAAGATGCCTCCGGACAAAATCTGTTCCAGCGCATCCGTGTTCTTATGTTGGCGAATGTAGATCCGATTGTCGAAGTAGCGCTCCAGCCGCATGCTTTCGATTTTGCGCAACTGGATCGAGGCATCTCCGCCGGTATACAGATGAAGCTCGTGGCCTTCCGTAGCCAACGATTCCAACGTTTCCTCCATCATTGGATAAGGCTCGATTTCCAGATCGTAAACGCTGTTGCCAAGCTTCCATAGCAGATCCTCTTCGAGAGAGGAGCCGGATCGTCCGGTAACGAGCTGGAAGTGCCGGTAGGTGTCGATCATCGATTGAGGGAAGTGCTCGCTCTGAAAGCCAAGAACATGAACGCCGGCGATGTCGATCTCCGTCTGCTTGGCCGCGATCTCTTCCTTACGGATGCCGGCGGAGCCGAACCAATCAACCATCCGGTCGGCGAAGCGATCCAATATGGAATGAAAATATTTGTTGCAATAGACAAGCGTATCGTCAAGGTCGAATAAAATTTGCTGGTTCATATGCTGCGTTTCTCCTTAAATCCTGATTCGTTTTTCTCATTATGGCTCGCTGCGGCGGGTTTGTAAATGAGTGAAAAGAGGAAAACTACAAAGTAACCCTATCGGACAGTCGATGGGCAGGGGGTGAATTGTATGGATAAGAAGCAGTTCAGAAGCTCGAACGGGCCTATGAAGCCATCGGGAGTCAAGGAACATAAGGAAGATCCAGACGTAAAAAGAATGACGCGCTTTCCGCCCAGCTTAAACGGAATCAATAAAAATCTGCCCTGATCAAGCGGGCGGTAGCCGCGTCTTCGTTTTGCTTCATGCATGTTTGAGAATTTTCTCTGCCAGGTTGCGCTTTATTAGACGAATGCGTTGACGGACGTAGAAATCGTAGCTGCCCCCGCTGAGCTCGCGGGGGCTCAGCGTGTTGCCTGTGTCGTTATCCAGGATGACAAGCTTCCCGTCGTCGTAAAATTTGAAGGTCAAGTCTCTAGACGGTCTGGCGCCTCTCTGAGGCTCCAAGTAACGGAGATGTTCGCATTTCACCATCCATTATCCCACCTTAGAAAACAGAATAAGAACTTTTGTTCTTGTTTTTATTATAGCAAACGTTTGTTCGTATGGCAAGGGATGGGATTATACTTTACACTAGATTTATCAAGATTGAAGGGATAGGACACAGCCATGATCGTAATTTCTGGATTGACTCGCACAATACCCGACGGGAAAACGATTCTTAAAGATGTGGACGCGAGGCTGGAGCCCGGAAAGTTCATCGCCGTCGTCGGCTCGAGCGGCAGCGGGAAATCCGCATTGCTGAGAGCGCTTGCGTTAAAGGAAGTGTGGACCTCGGGGGAGTATAAGATAGATGGGAAAGATTTGATGGAGTCCGGTTTTCTGGCGAAGATGCGCTTTAAGCGGCAAATCGCTTATTTGGAGCAGAAGCCGATTCTATACGAAAAAAAGACGGCGCTCAAAAACGTGCTGATAGGAGCGTCCGAGCAAACGCCGATCTGGCGAAGAATTACCGGCATGGTGCGCAGCGACGATTATATGGGCGCAATGGATATGCTTGAGCATGTCGGCCTGATGGAACGGTCGAAGCAAATCGTGGAGCGGATGAGCGGAGGAGAGCGACAGCGGATCGCGATCGCCCGAGCGCTCGTTCACGGCGCCCGCCTTGTACTGGCCGACGAACCTGTCTCCGGTCTGGACCCTCATACGTCCGAGGAGATGATGGCGACGCTCAAGAAGCTGTGCCGCGAGAAAGGGACGACGATCGTCGCCGCCTTGCACCGGGTAGAGCTTGCAGAGAAGTTCGCGGACGAAATCTGGGGAATGCAGGACGGGCGACTGGTTATGACCGCGAGAGGCCGCCGCCTGACGGCGGCGGAGAAGATGCGGCTAACATAGAAGCAAAAAAATGCTTCCTAAGATGGAAGGGACTGTCGAATACATGAGACCGCCAACCATTGAAGCGGAGAGCAATCCAGCCTTTGCTAGGGCTGTTTAGCTGTCCTGTTAGAGTGCTGAATGCCTAATACAAACAAGCGAACGCGTTCAGGTCGTCGAGTCGGGCCTGTCTTCGTTGGCCGTCTCGGCGGACAGCTCGCGAAGCGAAGAAATTTTTCCGTGAGGCTGGGGATTTTGCTTGCGGCTTTTCCAGACGCTTTCTCGGCGACGTTTGGAGGTGGACATGTTGTTCCCGCCTTTCGTTTAATGGGTGAGAAAGATGAATGGTACATCAGTTATCGTGGCGTATCCGGCTTGTGCTTATTCAGCAGTCGTCGCTTGCGGGGGAAGAAGGGAGCAATTGGTGCATGGGCAACGCCGTGACTACGCAGGTTTATCCGCTGCTGGCGCTCAATATCGGTAAGGTTCAAGCTGCTATGTATAAAGGCAAAGAGGCGAAATCCGGCATTGCCAAGAGCTCTGTCGAACAGGCGGTGCAACTGACCAAGCTCGGCTTCGAAGGAGACGAGCAAGCCGATCTGGTGCACCACGGAGGACCGGATAAAGCGATATGCGTGTATAGCTACGACCATTATCCCCACTGGGAAAAGGTGCTTGGGCATAGGCTCGATTATGGGGCGTTCGGAGAAAATTTCACGGTTGAACGATTGAGCGAACGAGACGTGCGCGTCGGCGATATTTATCGCATTGGTTCTGCGACCGTGCAGGTAAGCCAGCCCAGGCAGCCTTGCTGGAAGCTGGCCATGAGGTGGGGTTTGGACGAGCTTCCTCTGTTAGTGACGAACAGCGGAGCTACCGGTTTTTATTTTCGCGTGCTGGAGACGGGAGTGGTACATGCAAGCGACGAACTGGCGCTGCTGCAGTCTCACCCGCACGGCATAACTGTAGCTGAAGCCAATCGGGTTATGCACCAGGATAGGGACGACGCGGAAGGCATCCGACGCTTGCTTGCCGTGGACGCCCTATCCGAGAGCTGGACGACTACGCTGACTAAACGGTTGGGACGATTGAGCGGCTAAAACGCCGCTCTCGTTTATGGCCGCACCAATAAGACCGCCTCACGAACTAATCCGCCACCTCCCGTACCGCAAACGCACCAATAAGACCGTCTCACGAACTAATCCGCCACCTTCGTACCGCAAACGCACCAATAAGACCGCCTCACGAACTAATCCGCCATCTCCGTACCGCAATCGCACCAATAAGACCGCCTCACGAACTTAACCGCCACTTACCCGTCATTTTCTCATCAATGAGCCAATTCTCCGCCTCCACCATAAGCCCGAAGGAACTGTAAGACGGCAACAAGCAATAGGGCAAGGCTGTAACATCGCGAACATATAATAAGCAAGGGAGGGGAAGGGACGCGGCACAAATTTCAGATAAAGTTTGGCTATATTTGGCGCATTTCCACACGAGAGGAAGGAATTCATCTTTTAAAGGCGAAATAATTAATGTTTGTATATTGTAAATTTTCTGAATGTTCCTTCACCACAAGCGAAAGGGGATTGCAGAAAAACATGGTGACGCTGCCTAAGGTTAATGAGCTCGGTTTTTTTGAAATTCGACTGGAATCGATCGGCGGGCTGGGCGCCAATCTGGCCGGCAAAATGCTCGCGGAAGCCGGGGTGATGGGCGTCGGACTCAACGGCGTCAGCTTCAGCTCCTACGGCTCGGAGAAGAAGGGTTCGGCGGTTAAGGCCCACATCCGGTTCTGCGACATCAACACTCGCATCCGGGACACGTCTCCTGTAGAGCGGCCGCATGTGATCGGAGTGTTCCACGAGAACCTCTCGAAGACGATCAACGTCATTTCGGGAATGCAAGAGGACAGCATCGTACTCGTCAATTCCAAGAAGACCCCGGAGCAGCTCAAGATCCAGCTTAAGCTCAAGGCCGGCATTATCGCGGTCGTGGACGCCACCGGCATCGCGATGGAGGAGAACAACCGCGTCAACATGGCCATGCTCGGCGGGCTGTTCCGGTTGTGCGAATTTCTTGATGCCGAGTTCATGAAGGGCGTTATCCGCAAGTCGCTTGAGAAAAAGTATCCCGCCGCCGTCCAGCCGGCTTTGAACACCTTTCAGCGCGGCTACGACGAAATGAGCTTTCAGACGTTCGGTCTGGAGGAGGGAGACAAAATGCCGACCTTCGTCCGCATGGACACGCCGGTGCTCGGCTACGAGACGCAGCCGATTGGCGGCCTGATCACGAACCCGGGCAACAGCATCTTGAAGGATTTGAGCATTTCCCGCGCAGGCAAAATGCCGCATTTCGCCGATGACAAATGCATTCATTGCGCGGCGTGCGACAACGTCTGCCCCGATTTCTGCTTCGTTTGGGAGGAACAGTCCGACAAGAAGGGACGCCCGCAAATGTTTCTGCAGGGCATCGACTACCAGTATTGCAAAGGCTGCTTGAAATGCGTTCAAGCCTGTCCGACGGATGCGCTTTCTTCCGAACTGGAGGAAGACGGATACGCGGACGGTCACCGCGTTGCGCACAAGTTCCATTTGGCTATATAAGAGTTTGGCTATATAAGAGGTTTGAACTTTCAGAGATAAAGCCTCTATGTTCTTCATTCAACGAGAACCCGATAGGAAAGGTGGAGTCTGGAAATGTCGATCGATATTCGCCAAGAAGCGGTGAAGCAAGGAACCGTAGAGCAAAGGATCGTCTATGAATCAGGCAACGAGATGGCCGCATACGCCGCACACCAGATCAACTATCACATCATGGGTTATTTTCCGATCTCTCCTTCAACGGAAGTCGCGCAATTTCTCGATTTGATGAAAGCAAACGGCCAACACGACATCGTGCTTATTCCCGCAGACGGAGAGCACGGCTCTGCAGGGGTATGCTACGGGGCTTCGGCAGCGGGCGGAAGGGTGTTCAACGCCACTTCGGCGAACGGCTACCTTTATATGCTCGAACAAATGCCTGTGCAGTCGGGAACGCGGTTTCCGATGGTGCTCAATCTCGTATGCCGTTCGGTCTCGGGGCCGCTCGACATTCACGGGGATCATTCGGATTTGTACTTCGCGCTTAATACGGGCTGGCCGATCGTGCTATGCCGCGATCCGCAAGCCGTGTACGATATGAATATCATCGCGCTTAAGCTCGCAGAGGACCCGGAGGTTCGCCTGCCGGTCATCGTCGCTTCGGACGGCTATTTCACCAGTCATCAGAAGCGCAGAGTAATGACGTTCACTCACCGCGAGGACGTGCAGAAGTTCGTCGGCGAGCATCCGCCGGAAGGGTTCCAGCATGTGCTGGATCGCGACAATCCGATTACGGTGGGCCCTTATATGAACGAGCCCGATTACATCAACAACTGTTACCAACAAAGCATGGCGATGTATCGCGCCGAAGAAGTGTTTGAGCGCATTCAGCAGGAATATGCGGAGCTGACCGGACGGGAATACCCGATTTTGGAGCTGTATCGGATGGAGGACGCCGATGTCGCCGTCTTCCTGCTCAATTCGTCGGCCGAGATTATCAAGGATGTCGTCGACCAGCTTCGCGGGCGCGGCATCAAGGCGGGGGCGATCTCTCCGAACATTATTCGGCCGTTCCCGGCGAAGAGAATCGCGGAGGCGCTGAAGCACGTCAAAGCCGTCACCGTCGGCGATCGTGCCGATTCTTACGGGGGCCACGGCGGCAACATGGTAATGGAGGTACGCGCCGCGCTTCAGCAGTACGGCAATTCGTCCACACTTGTCATCAGCCGCATCTACGGCCTTGGGGGCAAAGATTTCTACGCCGAGGACGGTCTGGCTTTGTTCCAGTTCGCGATCGACGCGATGAACAAGGGCTATGTGGAGAAGCCGTTCGACTATCATGGCGCAACGCCCGGCGATCCTACGAAAGCGCCTAAGCGCGTGTTGGAGCCGATGAAATACGAAGATTTGAAAACCGGACTGATTACCGTAACTCCGAACGAGGAGACGGGCAAAGTCAACGTGCGGATTCCGCCGCTGCGTTCGCTGACGAAGAAGCCGAAACGGATTGCTCCGGGACACGGAGCTTGTCCGGGGTGCGGCATTTTCTCGGGGCTCGAGCTGTTCTTCAAAGGAATCGAAGGCGATATCGTCGCTCTGTTCCATACCGGCTGCGCGATGGTCGTCACGACGGGTTATCCGTATTCGGCGCATAAGGCGACATACATTCACAATCTGTTCCAGAACGGCGCGGCTACGCTGTCCGGCGTCGTCGAGATGTTCCATGAGCGCAAGCGCCGCGGAGAGCTGGATCAGTACGGGCTGAAGGACGATTTTACCTTTGTGATGATTACGGGCGACGGCGGAATGGACATCGGCATGGGGCCGGCGATCGGCGCCGCGCTTCGCAACCATAAGATGATCATTCTCGAATACGACAACGAAGGCTACATGAACACAGGAGCGCAGCTCTCGTATTCGACGCCGATGGGACACCGGACGTCGACGTCCAACGTCGGCAAGTTCCAAGGCGGTAAAGTGTTCCATCATAAGGATACCGCGCAGATTATGGCCGCTACCAACATTCCTTACGTCTTCACCGGCAGCGAGGCGAGTCCCCAGGACCTCGTGCGCAAAGGGGCCAAGGCGCAGTGGTATGCGCAAAACGTCGGCCTTGTGTACGGCAAAATCCTGATTACGTGTCCGCTTAACTGGTTATCCGACGACAAGGACGGCTCCGATATTATCGATCATGCGGTGAACAGCTGCTTTTTCCCGCTTTACGAGGTGGAGCGCGGCGTTACGACGATTACCTATAACCCCGAGGAGAAGGGGAAAAGGGTGCCCGTCGCCGACTGGCTCAAAATGATGGGCAAGACAAGACATCTGAACAAACCGGAGTATGCGGAGACGCTGCGAGAATTCGAAGCGGAGATCGAGCGGCGTTGGAACGTGCTGAAGGCGAAGCACGACAATCCTTATCTTTGATGGGGCGGAGGCTGAGAAGATGCCTTACGCATATCGCCACGCGGCCACGGGAACGCTGTTGGCCGCCTGGCAAACGAACGGGTATAAGCTTACTTATTATGGAATCGTAACTTGGGAGAACGTGCCGTCCGCAGCAGCTGCAGCGGAAGCGTTGGCCCAAGCCGGAATCTCTCCGGAGGATACGACAGCAGGCAGACTTGAGGAATGGGAGACGCTGGAGCTGACGGAGCATGAGGCGAAGCTTGCCAATGTCAAGCTTCGCAACGACCCGGCCAGAATCGTCTTCTACCGAGACGGTGCGCTCGGAGCCAGTACGGCGCCGAACGTTTAACGGCATTAAACAAGCGTCCTTCGAATCTGGAAGGACGCTTGTTATTTTTGCGATAGTGCACGGGGGGTTGTCTGCCTACGCTTCCGGAAGCAGGGAAGCCGATTTACTGCCGTTGACCGACAGAAGGTCCGACACTTTCTGGAGGCGAAGCACTTCGTTAGGCTTAAGCTCCCGCTGAAAGTAGCCGTATAGATAAGCCGCTTCAAGAAAGCTCAGGCCCGGATAGCAGACGACCTGCTGATGCGAATACGGATTGTCAAGCAGAATTTGCCATTCGCCGTTGCGACCGGTAAGCGGGATGGCGGCAAGCACATCGTTTTTGATGACGAAAATAAGCTCAAGTTCGTCCCAGACGGCATTCCAGGAAGGACTAAACCGCTGCGGCTCGGGAAAAAGCTCGCGGGCTCGGGACAGCTTGCGGTCAATCGTGGCGATCTTGTCGTCTCCGTACGTTTTCAGTTCTGTGCGAAAATCCTCGATAAACCGGTAAAAGGAAAAATATCCTTCCTGCGCGATCCGTTCACTGTACGTTTGCTCTAATTCCTCCGATTCGGTCCGCATATAGTGGAGGAAGGCAGACTCCGACATTCCCGACAGCCCCTTAACGGCAATAATTTGGAAAACTTCAAGAATTATTATAACGCAGCCGCGCCGCCATTCAAAGAACGACGACAGCCGTTTAGGCTTGTGATATAATGTAAAACAATGCGCAAGGCGCGGTTAGAGTTGTGGGAGGGAAATACAAAGATGAGTCGGCGTTTTGTCATCGAGGCCGTCATGATCGCCATATACGGTCAATTGCTCTTGCCGAAGCGTCCTGTCGAGTACAGGATACCGTACACTTCGGTTATGGAGCTCTATGATATGAAAGACAGCCCGGAGCCGGTCATGCCGGAAGCGGACGACGATGCTTACGTGAAGACGAAGATCGGCGAGATGATTGCGTACTTCGAGGATTCGTTTAATAAAAAGAAAATCGAGCGCGCGTTGATGGCGCCATGGCGGGAAAGTCCGCCGCTGCCGATCAACGACAACGTCTCGCTCATTATCGTGAATGCGGCGGAGAACATGCAGTACGGCGAAGTGTTCGATCCGATCGAGACGGAAATTATTTTAATGGCGAATAAGCTGCAGTGCCCGATTCTAACCGATCAGATCGAGTTTCAAGACAAGGTCGTGCACAATTCCGTTCCCGTACAGCTGTTCGATATCGACGATTTCGAATATGCGGTTGAGGAAGTCGCAGAGACTGCGGAAGAGCACAAAGAATAAGAGAGCTGCCGAGTCGCTCGGCAGCTTTTGCGTCAAGCCGGAGGGAGGACGAAGCCGATGCTGTACAGAATCGCCCGCTGGATGGCCAAGAGATTAAGTAAACAGCGGAAGCTGCGGCAATCGATCCGCTGGCACGAGCGTTGGGGAATCGAAAGAATGACCTTGCAGGAGCGTGTCGATTATGCGATGCTGCTGCACGACTACGGAAAGACGGAGCAAGCGGTCGAGTTTCTGACATCTCTTCTGAAGGAGAGAGGATACTCGAAGGCTTATGAAAGACGAGCCCATATTTTCAATGAAATGGGGCGGGAAGAGGAAGCGATCGCCGACCTGGACGCTGCGATCAGGTTGGACCCCGAGCCGTCTATCGTATGGTACACCAGGGCGATTTCGCATAACAATCGCGGGGATTTCGAGCTTGCGGCGCGCGATTTTCAGGAAGCGCTGCTCAGGAGAGAGGATTCCAAAGCTTCCACCTATTACGAATTAGGCAACGTCTATATGAAGATGGGGAGCTACGAGGAGGCGGAGGCTGCTTTCGCAAGCGCTTGTTCGGATGCGGGCAACGCGATTCCTCATTACTATTTCCGGCATGCTCAAGCATTCGAGATGCTTGACAGAATGGACGAGGCGGCTCAAACGTTGGCCCAAGCGACCAAGCTGCAGAAGCAATGGCGCGATGAAGAGCAACAAGGGGCAGCCAATTACAGAGCGAGAACGAACTATTCTCCTACAGCGATCGATACTTTGATTCGGACTGCTGAAGAAGAATACGGCTTCCTTCTCTACGAATCGAAGCTGAGGGAAGCGGCCGGCGATATAGAGAGCGCTCTCGCTTCGATTCGCGAAGCGACCGAACAGTATTCGCCAGGCCCTGATTTGCAGCTTCGCCGAGGACAATTGCTGCGCCTGCTCGATCGCCCGCAAGAGGCGCAGGAAGCGCTGGAACGGCTTGTAGCCGACTATCCGACGTGGCTGCCGGGCCATATGGAACTGAGCGCTCTGCTGCGGTCGCAGGATCGCCCGGACGAGGCGGTACGAGTACTGCTTGAAACGAAACGGCGATACCCCGAGCATCCTGTCGTCCGATACTGGTTGGCGGACGCTTACCGGGAATCCGGTCAAGGGGACGAAGCGCTTCAAGAGAACGAGGAGCTAACGGAGCTTGAGCCGGACGACCCGCTAAATTGGAAGCAGCGCGCCGAAATCCTGATCGATGCCGCCAAGTATCGCGATGCCGATGCTGCCTATACGCAGTCTTTGCAGTTGGAGCAATCGGCGGAATGTTATATGCGCCGAAGCTATTCTCGCTATATGGAAGAGCGTTACGAGGAAGCGATGCTCGACATCCAGGCCGCGGCTGAACTGGACAGCAATCTTCTGAAGGAAAGCAAGACGGCGTACGCGATGGCGGAGCTGTACATGGGGATGGGCAATCACGAGCTGGCGGATTCCGAATATTCTCGGGCGCTGGCGCTTGAACCGGACAATCCGCAGATTTACGATCGGCGCGCGCGCTGCCGTTTTGCGGCGGAACGCTGGGAAGCGGCGCTGGAGGACTGCGATCGGGGGCTGCAATTGACAGGGGCGAACCCCAGACTAACCTGGCTTCGCGGGCTGATCCAATATCGTATGGAGGATCTGGACGGAGCTTTGCACGAGATGACGGCTTACACGGACCTCGTACCGGACGATGCGCAAGGCTTTTACAATTTGGGACATATCTATAATCATTTGAATCGGCCTGACGATGCAATCGCGGCCTTCTCCAAGACGATCGAGCTGAGCCCGTTCGACGCTCAGGCGTATCTCGAACGAGCTTCGATCTGGTATCATCATTACTTTGATCGGACTCGCGCGGTCGACGATCTTGCGCAATGGCTGCTGTACGCGGAAACCCGAGCCCGAGACGGGGACCGTTTTGAACTGTTGAGCGAGGTAAAGGGCTTCGACGACGAGATGAGGGAGCGGGCCAAGGACCAGTTTCTTCGGGTTTACGGGAGCTCGCAGTATTTATCCTAAAGTGTGTGATCAAAATTGGACTTGTTGAACTACCTCTTAAAGGGGATTACTGTTATGGATCAGCTTATTCCTGTATATGTATTAACCGGCTTTCTCGGCAGCGGCAAAACGACGCTGCTGAATCGTATTCTAGAGGATGGCCGAGTCACGAAAAAGAAAGTGGCGGTGCTGCTTAACGAGGTCGGCGACGCCAACGTCGAGGGCCAATTGCTGGGCAAGGACGTGCCGATGGCGGAAATGTTGGGCGGCTGCATCTGCTGCTCGATCCGCGCGGATCTTGGCATGGAGCTGACGAAGCTTGCTCGCGAGCATCGTCCTGACGTCATTTGGATCGAGACGACCGGTATCGCACGTCCGCTTGAAGTGATGGATGCGGTCACCGAGGCTTCCATGTATGAGAAGTTGGAGCTGCGCGGCGTTGTTGCGGTGGCGGATGCCCGTCATCTGCTTGACCGGGTGCGCATAGGCGCAGGCAAAACCTATAAGCTTATGAGAGAGCAGATTGAGGCGGCCGGTTTTGTCGTGCTGAACAAAACCGATCTGGTGGCCCCTGCGGAGCTTGCCGAGCTGGAGGGCTTCATCGCCGACTGGAATCCGCACGCCTGGGCGATCTCTACGGTAAGAACGGAACTCAATCTGGACGCAATTTACCGCATGGATCACAACGTCTCGGCGCCAGCGGAACGACAAGAAGCCATATGTCCTCCAGGGTGTACGCATGATCACGAGCATCAGCACTCTCACGAGCATGCGCATGATTCCACTCATGACCATGTCAAAGCATTAACCTATTATTTACCCGGACCGGTCGACAGCCGCATTTTCGAGGAATGGGTCGCCGGGCTGCCGGAGGGCGTCTACCGAGGCAAAGGCATCGTGACTTTTCGGGATACGTCCAGTCGCTTCCTGTTTCAATACGCCTACCGGGAGAGCGATTATATGCGGATTACTCCGCAGGGAACCGTCCATGATGTCGTCGTATTGATCGGAGAAGGGTTTCCGCGCGAAGGCTTGTTGAAGCAGCTGGAGCGATTATGTCTGGATTGATGACTAAAAAGAAACAGTGGTACGCTACGGACTATGAAAATAAAGTCTGCGGCTGCCACTGTATTTTTATCTATACAATCATCTGCAGCTCCTCAATATGGCGTCATTCTTCTTTTCATTTTATACATGCCGCTGGTCGCGATCTTGACCGTCGCTTTCACTTCCCCCAAGCGCGTAGGCGCAAGAGGGGAGCGTCCTCCCGACGTCAGCCGTTTCCAGGTCGGATAGTCGCGGCGATAGAGCCTATGCTCCAGGTCGAGGACGTCGGCGTTCGCCTCCCAGCCGATGCGATGGGTTGTTCTGATCTGTTCCTCGATTTGTTTCCCCGCTATTGTCTCCAGCTCTTCCTCGGACTTCATCTTCCACAATTCCAGCAAGGAAGCGACCGCCTCGAAATCCACATGGAATACGGGCTCGCCGTCCTGCATCGTGATTCGCACCTTCGTTCGCGGCTTACTCAAACGAAGGGTGGCGATACGCTCGTCCCCTTCGCTCAGCTTTACCCGCGCGGCTTGTTTTCTGTCGACCAACCACCGGACGCCGAGCAGCTTCTCGGCGGGCAGCCATTCCTGGTAATGCGTATTGCGCAGCGCAAAGGCTCCGTTAATTTCCAGCTTTGGATCGGGTTCTCGATTTTGCGTCCACGTATGGTTGGTCACGGACAAGGAGGGAAGCAGGGTCGTCTCCCCGGGCTCGCGAACTTGTCTGAGGAAACGGGATACCCGCATCGGCGCAATGATCGGACGTTGACTGTAATTGGTCTCGGGGGCGTACAGAATGGAATTCATCG
>Ga0160454_100067_pt1 | contig 149493 bp, 102 predicted proteins | sample HID1971M_E6MG_FD_108218 | JGI IMG/M metagenome (GOLD analysis project Ga0160454, IMG submission 108218) | Enriched millipede-associated microbial communities from UW Madison campus, WI, USA - HID1971M_E6 MG | ecosystem: Host-associated > Arthropoda: Insects > Digestive system > Unclassified ...
GTTACTCACCCGTCCGCCGCTAACCTCATCAGGAGCAAGCTCCATCAGAGATCCGCTCGACTTGCATGTATTAGGCACGCCGCCAGCGTTCGTCCTGAGCCAGGATCAAACTCTCCATGAAAGGAGCTTTCACGGCAGGGCTTCCAGAGGAAGTCCCGAGAGTGAAAGTCTCCAACGCATAGAGCCTTTGAAGCTCATTCACTGCTGGTTTGCCTTCCGACGACCGAAGCCGTCTTCCGACGTTTTTGTTTCTTACGCTCAATGTTCAGTTTTCAAAGAACAATCGGTGTTGCTGGCCTGTCCGTTTCCGGCGCAGGAATTTCATCTTACCTCATCCCGCGCCTTCTTGCAACCCTCAATTTTTACCAGATTCGATATTTTTCGAGGATATTCGACTCAAGCGTTTCTATCAAGTACGCTTCGTGTCGGCGACAGGAATTAGAATATACCATGAATGCTATTGACAATGCAACTCTTTTTGCAAAAAACTTTTAGCAGTATGCTGACATTAGATTACCCAGGCTAAGAAAGGATGATGGGGAGCAGTGCGGAACGTATAGCTTGTTATGTTGTGTGCAGTAGCAATACTGGAAAGATCAGCAATAGCGTTAGTGTCTTGGGTAATACAGGAGCACCTCGCCCTTTCCCCTTAGACAATAAAGCGGATCTCCCGCTTTATTTCCTACATTCGGGCAGATTCGGCGGGAATAAAGCGGACTTCCCGCTTTATTTTTGAAAAAATCAGCTTTTTCGGATTTTAGAACGGAGAATCCGCTCTATTTACTTCAGAATGGCCGGTTGCCCGAATTTTAGGTGGATTTTCCGCTTTAGCGCAGTGTCGTCCAGTCGGTTCTTCTCATTTAATCCGCGTTGCCGCAAGCCAACTAACTAATAATGATATTAAATCCAAGGGTCGTACAGCTCGAAGCCAATTCAGTCGGTTTGAAGCTTGGTCCCACCGAGTTCTTCTATATATAGCGCATCAGTATCGAGTAATAGCTCCGCAGCAGCTCCTCCTCAACTCAAACCGCCGCTCTACAGCAATCCCCCGACCTCTTGCCGTTCGCCCCCCATTCTCATTGACTCCGTCGCCGCAAAACTTTACCGCAATGATGCAATCGCGCGTTAACCCGCAGCCTTGCGAGGCCGGAAGCGTTGCGATAGAATTCAGCTAACACTTGAATGAATTGCCAAAAGGCAACGACGGAGAGAGTAAGCGGACAGCCTTAGCTGCCAGGGACGGAGCGCCGCCGACTGAGAGCGCCCGAGCGAAGATTCCGCCGAAGTTCACTCCCGAGCCGGTTCCTGATAGCGTCTCCCAAGCGGATTCGCGGTAGGGCAACCCGTATCCCTGCGTTAAAGGTCAGAGTGAGAAATGAATCTGCGGCCGTATCCGGAGCGGCGAGATGCATTTCTAATAAGGGTGGTACCACGACTTCTCGTCCCTTGCGGAGGAGAGGTCTTTTTTTGTTACTTGCGAACCTACCACATTCAATAAGGAGAGATCGATCATGAGCAACGGAAAATTGGAGGAGCTGCGCGGACAGCTCGACTCCGTGAATCAGCAGCTTTTGGAGCTTTTATCGGAACGGGGCCGCATCGCACAGCAGATCGGGCAAGAAAAAGAAAAGCAAGGCGTACCCAAATACGATCCTGTCCGGGAAAAAGAGATGCTCGACGAGCTCGTCGCCCAAAATAAAGGCCCGTTCGACAACGAGACGATCCGCCATCTGTTCAAGCAGATGTTCCAGGCCTCGCTTAAGCTGCAGCAATCGGATCACGTGAAGCATCTGCTTGTCAGCCGCAAGAGACATAAGGAAGATACGATCGTATCCGTCGGAGATGTGGCCGTCGGCGGCAACAAGCCGATTCTGGTCGCCGGCCCTTGCTCCGTGGAAAGCTACGAGCAGGTTCGGAAAACGGCCGCCATGCTGAAGGCTTCCGGAGTGACCGTTCTGCGCGGCGGTGCGTTCAAGCCTCGTACCTCCCCTTACGACTTCCAGGGGCTCGGCATCGAAGGCCTCCAGATTCTCAAAGAGGTGGCGGACGAATTCGGCTTAAAAACGATCAGCGAGATCGTCGATCCTGCGCATGTCGAATTGGCCGGACAATATATTGACGTTATCCAGATCGGCGCCAGAAACATGCAGAACTTCGAGCTGCTCAAAGCTGCGGGAGACGTCAAGACGCCTATACTGCTTAAGCGCGGACTCGCCGCAACGATAGACGAGTTCCTCCATTCGGCGGAATACATCGTGTCGCGAGGAAATACGCAGGTTATGCTGATCGAGCGCGGCATTCGCACCTACGAGAAAGCGACCCGCAATACGCTCGACATCTCGGCCGTGCCGATTCTCAAGCTGGAGAGCCACTTGCCGGTATTGGTCGACGTTACGCACTCGACCGGCCGCAAGGATATTATGGCGCCTTGCGCCAAAGCGGCTATCGCCGCGGGAGCCGACGGCGTAATGGTAGAGGTGCACCCCGACCCGGCTACCGCCTTGTCCGACGCCGCCCAGCAGATGAATTTCGACGAATTCCGGAAGTTCCTTGAAGAAGTAGGTCTGTCCGTATAAGCTCGTTACTAGCTGAAAAAGGGAACCCCATTCGTCGCAGCACCCTGCTGCCTCGACTTACGGGTTCCCTCTTACGTAATATGCCGACCCGGCTATTGCATAAACTTGACGTCATAGCCCTTCTGTTCCAGAAGCGACACCAGGCCGCTCTCTCCGACCATGTGGAGGGAGCCCACAGCGATCAAATAAGTGCCGTCCTTCCCCTTCTGAAGAAAATCGTCAATTTTATCCGCCATCGCGACATTCCTGCTCAGCAGCAGCGCATCATTATACTCCTCGAACAGCTTGCCCATCGACTCCAGGCCTTCCTGTTCGAACTGCTTATGGGCTGTCTCCAGCTCATCGAGATTCCCTGCCTGCCACATCTCGATCAGTTGTTGCATCCCTTCCATCGCCTTGCCGCTGCTGCTCACCGTTTGATGAAAATAGAGCTGCTGCATCTCTTCGGAAAGTCCGTCGAAAATGTCCAACTGAGCTTCCAACGACTCCAGCTCGATCACTTCTTTTCCTTCCTTGTGAGCCTGCTTGGCAAAATGCATATCGATGCCCTCGGTCAACATAAACCTCATCGCGGGCAAACTTTCAAGCGTCATCGCCGCATACCAGGGCTCGTATTGATCGAACATCGGCGCTGCCGCGGCAAGCAGTGATTTCTTCAAAATCGATTGAAAACGTTCATAATCCTTCTCGTCTACGACATCCTTAAGCGTCGTCCCTTCCGGCAGCATCGCCCGCTCGTTGACGAGCTCCAGCGTCCGTTTCTGATCGGCCTTGGTCAAATCCAGCTCCAAAGCGACGAAATCCGCTTCGTCCAGCGTCCGCTCCAGCTGTGGGTCCAGCGGATACATTTTCTTGTCCGCAATGTGGATCGTGCCGACCAAGTAACCGGGATGGGCTCCGCCTTCGATCTTCCACAGAAACCCTTTGGCCGGTTGTGCCGCTTCGGGGGAAGTCGAAGGCTCCGAGCTTGATGAAGGAGCGCTGTCAACCGCACCCGAAGCGGAAGGTGAGGCCGTCTGTGAGGACGTAGCTTGCGGCGCATTCTCGGTCTTGGAGCTGCAGGCGGAAACGAAGAGGACGAAGACGGCCAAAATCGCCGCAGTCCATGGCCGTGACAGGCTTCGAATCACTTCATCTCACCTTCAATCCGCTTCATGAATTCCTCGGCCGCGCTGTAGCCTTGCTGTCTCAAGTACCAGCTGTTGGCCGCCGCCTCGATCATGCCGGCGACATCCCTCCCGGGCTGGAGCTGAATTTCCAGATGGGGAATTTTTACACCGAGATATTCCGTATACTTCTGCTCGATCTCCAGCTCGTTGTTCAGCGTCTGGTCCTTCCACGGAGCCAGCTCGATATCCAATACGATGCGCGTCTCGTCCTGGAACGCCTTTCTGCCGTATAGACGGACTACGTTAACCAGACCGATGCTGCGCAGCGCCAGAAACTCCCGCGTCGTCTCGTTGTGGGTGCCGAGAATCGTCTTGGAGCTTAGCTTTTTCATTACGACAATATCGTCCGCGACCAGCCGATGGCCTCTGCGAATAAGCGTATGAGCCGTCTCGCTCTTGCCGATGCCCGATTTTCCCCGCAGCAAAATGCCGATTCCGGAAACGTTGACGCATACGCCGTGAATGGCGATTTCCGGAGCCAACGCCTGCGTCAGATAAGCATCCAGCTTGCCGAGAAATTCCGTCGTCGCATCCGATGTTCGCAGCAGCGGTATGCCCTCTTGCTGGCAATAAATCATCAAATACTTCAGGCCTTCCTGGTTAGCGGTAACGATAAAACAAGGAGGGTGATACTTCACGACGTTGCCGATGTGCAGCCGCCGCTCTTCCTCCGTCTGCTTATGCAAATAGTTGATTTCCTTCCGACCGAGTACCTGCACCCGGTTCATCGGGAAGAAATCGAAATAGCCGACAAACTCAAGGCCTGGACGATGGGCTCTCGAACGCGTTATCGCCCGCTCCAGATTATCCTCCCCAGCCAGAATCTCCAGACTGAATTTCTCTTGCAATTGCTTAACCGTAATGGACTTCAATCGAGTTCCCCTCCTAACGCCTCCATTATAGCAAAAATTACCCGGCATCCACAGCAGTTCTCGGCTCTTCATAACTTCTTCTTTTCTCTCATATCCATGAATATCGATGAAATGGAGGTTATTGAATGAACGTAGACAAGCTCGCCCGGTATTGCCAATTGAAAGCCCAGATCAAACAGACGGAAGACGAACTTGAACAGCTTCGCAAGGAGATTACGGGCGAAATCGCCCAGGATGCGGAATTCGTCTGCGGCGACTACACGCTGAAAATCGTCTATCAGGAAAAAAGACATTACAACGATCAGCAGCTAGCCGCCGTCCTGCCCGATCCCGAGCTGTGGAGAGCCTTGTTTAAAGCCGATCCGGCCAAAATATCCGCGCTAGTGAAAACCGGTCTGCTGAACGAAAAATCGCTCGAGGGCACCTATACGACGATGCGTACGCCTTATTTGTACGTGTCGTCCACGCTTCGCGAGACGCAAACGTAGCATAAGGGGATGCCCCATAAGCAGAGTTGCTCGAGATGATCGAGATATAAAGCAGGTGTATGTACCTCCTGGAGACGCCTCATACGCTCCTGAAATCACCCGTCACGGGTTTCCCAATTCAGATTTCAGGAGCTTATAGCATCGGAGGGAGGACATACACCCGTCACCCTTATTATCGATTATCTTTAACAGCAACTTGATCGGCTTATGAGACAGCCTCTTCGCGCGTTGAGAGGGCTTGCCGGACTAACCCTTTCGTCCAGCCTGGATCCGATCCGCCAATGCGGCCAAATCCATTCCCTTCAGCGCCCCTTCGATCAACTCCGGCAGCCGATCCGGGGAACAGCCGAAGCAGGGGATACCGAGCTTGGCTAATCTTTTCGCGATTCCCTCGTCATAGGAAGGCACGCCGTCGTCCGACAGCGCGAGCAGGCAGATCGCCTGAACGCCGGCCTGCCGCATTTCGCTCATGCGCCGGATCATCTCCGCTTGATTGCCTCCCTCGTACAGGTCCGACACTAGAATAAACAATGTCTTCTTCGGCTCGCGGATGAACGGCTCGCAATAAGCGAGCGACTTGTTGATGTCCGTTCCGCCCCCGAGCTGCACACCGAACAGCATATCAACCGGGTCCTCCGCGCACTGCTCCGTCAGATCGACGACTTCGGTGTCGAACACGACGACGCGGGTATCGAGCGAGGGCATACTCGCGAAGATGGAGCCGACGATCGAAGCGTAGATGACGGAGCCCGCCATCGAGCCGCTCTGGTCAATATCGAGTATGACCGTCCACTCCTTGCTTCTGCGGGCGCGGTCATAGAAGAACACTCTATCGGGGATAAGTAAACCTCTTTCCCGATCGTAATTTTTCAAATTTTTGCGAATCGTCGTTTTCCAGTCCAGCCCGCTGGCCGAAGGCAGAGGAGAGTGCTGCCGCCGGTTCAGCGCCCCGGTTACGGCCCTCCTCATCTCCTGCTCCAGCCGTCTCATAATGTCTTCGACAACCGTCTTCACAAGCTGTCTCGCGGCTTCCTTGCCTTTCTCGGGAATTTGCCCCTTGAGCGCAAGCAGCGTCGCCACCATCTGAATGTCCGGCTTGACCTTGGATAGCAGCTCCGGCTCGAACAGCAGCTGGTTCAATCCTTTGCGTTCAATGGCGTCCGATTGAATGACGGACACGATGTCGGCCGGAAACAGCGAACGGACGTCTCCCAGCCACTTGGCCAGACGCGGAGACGATTTGCCGAGCCCCGCAGACCGCGAGGAAGCACCGCTCCCTCCGCCGCTACCACCGGCTCCTCCATCTTTTCCGGTATCGTCATAGATCGCCGCAAGCGCCTCGTCTCTCAGCAAATCCTCGGGATCCAGCAGACCGCCAGGTCCGGAAGCGCTCATCGCCTCCAGCTTCTCCTCCGCCGCCGCTCCGAGAATGAGCCGCCATCGCTTAAGCTTCTCTCGATCGAGATCGCTCATAGGCTACAAATCTCCAAAATCGAATTCGTTGAGTTCATCCAGCTTCTTCTTCTCCTCTTCGCCGAGCGGCTGCAGCAGCTCCTCGCTCGTTTGTTCCGCCCCCGCTCCCCACAGGTCTCCGAGCAGCTCGGTTACGGAAGCCCGTTCCCGCGGCTCGAAATCCGCGAACGCCCTGCGCAGAAACACCAAGGAACGATAAAACGGTTCGTCCTCCAGCGACTGAACGTACAGGTCCAACTGCTCCCATAGGGCGGCGCGGGACAGCAGCGCATAACGGTTGCGCATCGACAGCCCTTCGAACCAGCCGGCTCCCAAATCCGCGGGAACGCCTGGAGACAGACGACGCGATACCTCCTGCGAGCATTCGTCCGCGGATATTTCGTCCCGCTCCAGTAGAACGGCGAATGCGAAGCCGGACAGCTTTGCGTTCCGGTCGTCCCGCGTAGCCAACTCTCGCAGCCTCGTCCGCCATAGCGCTTCGTCCACTTCCTCGTAATGCTCCTGCGCAACCGCATGCAGCTGCTGAATCGCCGCAGCCATGCCTCTCGCCGCATCGTCGTTGCAATTCGCCGAATCCACGAGCAGCAATGCGCCTCGAAGGAACAGCTGCTTCAGCAGCGGCACAAGCGATTCCGTCTCGAGGCGGCGAACCGAGCCGTAGCGGACGAGCGCGGACAGCTCGAACGCCGCGCCCGCGATCTGCTCGAAGTTGCCGGCTTCCGTCGCCAGCTCCTGCAGAGCGCGGGTCGACTCGCCCATCGCTTCGACAAGCCGGCATTCGCAGGAAACGCGAATCAGCTTGGCCGCCTCCGCCAAATTCTCGCATTGCTGCAGCCGCTCATGAATCACATAAGCCGCCGCAATCTGAATCGTCTCGCCCTTTAGCGTCGACTCGACCGCCTGAATTTCGGCCTCCGGCGTCCACTGCAGCACCCAGCGCTCCGCCCAGGAGGCCGACTCCTGATGAACCGCCTGCTTGCGCGCAAACCCGATGCCAAGAATCTCAAGCCGGTGAAGCAGGACGGAACGGTTCAAGTCCAGATACGCCGCTTCCTCGGACTTCACCCTGCGGTTTTCCCGCAAATCCAGCTCAAGGTTCTGAGCGACGGCGGTTTTGTACTTTTCCAGCTTCAACCGCTTCAGCTCGCGGTTCAGATCGTCCTGGATCGGCGTCTGGCTGACCCCTTCGGGGAGCTTGCCGATCTCCGTTCCGACGTCGATGCGTGCGAGCGCCTCCGCAACGACCGCATAATCGCCGTTGCCTAGACAGACGACGGCAGCGTCGCGCAGATCTTTCCAGGTCGGTCTGCTGCCGCCCTTCAGAGAAGCCAGCGCCTCGGACATGCGCACCGCTTCGATGACCGAGGCCGTCGAGCGATACGTTCCCGCTTCGCGAAGCAGCGTCGCCAGGCGAGTCATGTAGATCGTCGGCAGTTCGTCCGACTTGCCCCCGGTCAGACATTCCCAAAACAATTGATAATAAGCAGGCGCTTGATTGCCCGCCCCGTAGCCGGAATGCGAAGACAACTTGTAGTACGTATAAGGCATCAGCGTCAAGCTTGTCGGTACGGATGGCAGCTTGCCGAGCTCCGCGTCCGTCATCGCCGGAAGCGACAGGTCCACCGCTGAAGCGTGATGCGCGCCGACGATGACGACGATGCGGTCCGGCTCGTGCCCCGCCGCCATCACTTCGCGAATCCGTCGGCGCATAAACGCTTCGCGCAGCTCGTTATAGGCGAGCTCCTGCGGCGCGGACGTTCGTTCCTCCGCTTCCGTCAGCTCGCGCATGCTCGCCGAAAAGGCATGAATCGCCTGACGATAAGCGCCCTGGCTTCCGGCATGCTCGTAGTGACGCTCCCAATACGCCTCGTAGTCGGGCTCATCCGCCAGCTCGGCGATAGATTCGTACAGCGAATGCTGCCAGCCCGCATACGCCCTCCGCTTCTCCACCGCATCCTCCGCTACGTCGTCCTCGCCGCCCTTTTCCCGCAATCCGAGCAGCGCCAGCGAACGATCCGTCGGCAAATCGATGAACTCGCACGGTACGCCGCGCTTATTCGCCCAGACGAAAGCCTGATACTCGGGAGAATAGGCCGCAAGCGGAAAAAGCAATGTACGCACCGGGAGGCTGCCCGTATACGCGAGCAGAGCGACGGGAGGCTTTACGCCGCTCTTCGTCAACTGGCCGATAAACGCATTCGCGTCGCTTGGCCCCTCGACCAGCACGGCCGTCGGCTTGATCTCGTCCAGATACGTCCGCAGGTGATAGGCGCCCGCCGGGGACAGGTGTCTGACGCCGAAGACGCGCACCTGCTCCCCGTTCAACCGTTCAGCTCCTTGCAAGCGTTGTACAGACTGCGCCATTCCGATCCCCGCTTTTTCATCACATTGTCGAGATACTCCTTCCAGACGAGCCGGTCCTTCTCCTCGTCCTTGACGACCGCCCCCTGCAAGCAAGCGGCAATGTCCTCGTCCGCAATCTCCCCCGTGCCGAAGCTGGCGGCCAGCGCCATGCTTCCGGTCAGCAAGGAGATCGCCTCTGCCGTCGAAATGACGCCGCTCGGAGGCTTAAGCTTCTCCTTGTTGTCGAGCGTCGCTCCTCCGCGCAGCTCGCGGAAAATCGTGACCACCTTGCGCACCGCCTCTTCGTCGGGAAGCGCAGCCTGCAGCTCGTAGCTGGCGGCGATCTCGGCAATGCGTCGGTTGACGATGTCGACCTCGGTCTCAATGCTGGAAGGCGCCGGCAGTACAATGATATTGAATCTGCGCTTCAGCGCCGCCGACATCTCGTTCACTCCGCGGTCCCGCGTGTTGGCGGTCGCGATGACGGAGAAGCCTTTGGACGCGGATAGCTCGCGTCCGAGCTCGGGAATCGAGATCGTTTTCTCCGATAAAATGGAGATCAGCGCGTCCTGCACCTCCGAGGCGCAACGGGAAATTTCCTCGAACCGCGCAATGCCGCCGTCCTCCATCGCCCGGTAGATCGGACTCTTGATCAAGGCTTGATCGGACGGTCCTTGCGCCAGCAGCATCGCATAGTTCCAGGAGTAGCGAATATGCTCCTCGCTCGTGCCCGCCGTCCCTTGAATTACCTTGGACGAATCGCCGTAGATGGCGGCGGTCAAATTTTCCGACAGCCACGACTTGGCCGTTCCCGGCTCGCCGATCAGCAGCAGCGCCCGATCGGTCAACAAGGTGGCGATCGCCATCTCGACGAGCCGCTTATTGCCGATATATTTCGGTCGGATCGGCACGCCGCCTGCCTCGCCGCCCGTAATAAACGTCAGTACCGCACGAGGCGACAGCCTCCACCCCGGCGGCTTCGCTCCCGCATCCGCTGCAGTCAGCGCCTCTAGCTCATGGGCGTAAAGCCTTTCCGCAGACAATCTTAAGACATTCGTTGCTTGATCCATTCCATAATCCCCTTCCCGCCGCCGGACGCTTCCTGCGGCTTGGCTCTCAGCTCTTGCACAATCTCCTGTACCTGCTCCCGAACGCTCGGATAATGAAGCTTCTCGATATACTGTTCAAGTCGATCCGCGTAGGAGCCAGGAAGCAGTCCAAGCAGCAGGCGCTGCTGCGGATACAAGTAATAGATCGTACGTCTCTTCCCGGTCTCCAGCACGTGTATCAGCATATCCGGAGCCTGCTTGCTGCCGATCTTGAACAAGGCCAGCAGAGCATGAGCGATGACGTCTTCGGTGAAATCCGGCTTCGCCTCACATTTATCGAGCAAATACCGCTCCGTCCGCTTGTCGAATTCGTTAGCCAGCCTCGTCACGACCTCCAGTTCGTCCTGCTCGATGAACAGCTCCAGCCAGCGCGAGTCCAACGCCGGAATCGACTCCTCCGGCTCCTCGCGCATCAAGTGATCTGCGATCGTCGGCAGCAGCATCTGCATGCTTTCCGCCAGCGCCTTTCTTTTCCCCGTCAGCTTGTATTTGGAGAAGCGCTCGTACACTTCGGCCGGAGTCAGACTGCGCATGGCGGCATAAAGGCTAAGCTCAAGATACCTTCCCCGGTTGTTGTCGGCCAACGCAATGGCGAAGCTTCGGGCGTCCTGTCCGACGTCGTCCTTGAGATGCTCTCCCGCCGTCCGCTGCAGCCAATACGGCGCATGGGCGGCAAACAGCGGGTTGGAAAACAGCTCCTTGAGCAGTTCCGTAGATTCGGCGAACCTCCGGTCTCCGAGCGCATCGAGCACCGCTTGCACCGGAGCCCACGCCTCTTCCTTCTTCGCCTCTTCCTCCGTCAACTCGCGGTTCACCTTTTTGGCATACGCAAGGGCATGGCGAATCAAGTCGGCGTCCGCGGACATCCGGATCGGCTCGACGGCAAGCTCGCGGTCCTTGGAGACGAGCGCCTTGTAGATCCTCTCGGACGCCGCCGGCGTGCCTACATTCGCCAGCGCCAGCAGCGCCGCGCGGCGAATCTCCTTGCGCTTCTCGCCCGCCTGAGCGAGCAGAAAGCTCTCCTGATCCGCATAGCTTCCGAGCAGTTCAATCGCCGTTGCCCGCACCTCCGGCGAGCCTTCCTCCGCGGTCCGAAGCAGCAGCGGCTTTGCCGCCTCCCCCTGCATCCCGTGAATGAGGCGGAGCCGGCGGGAGTCCCCTTTGCCGCCATCCGGACGGAAAGCGCGGAGCAGCGCGGGAAGAGCAGCCTGCCCGAATCCGGGGATGATTTTCTCCTCGGCGATTTCAGGAATTTCCGCGTAGCTGTCCTCCAAGGCGGCCACAGCCGGAAGCAGCAGCCGATAGTCGCGAATCGCGCCTTCCTCGCAAGCCTGACGCAGCACTTCCATTCTTCCTTGCCCTTTCACGGTCAGCGCCTCGATCACCGGCTTCAGCTTGCGATAAGGCTGCATCGCGTAATCGAAAGTATCCGTCCCTTCCAGCGCAGCGACCTCTCCCGGAACGTCCGTCCGTCCTTGGGTGTACAAAATCGAATTCAGCAGCGCGGACAAATCGAGCAATCTCATATCCGCTTCTTCCTGCCCGGCTTCAAGCGTCTGCTCGACGGCCTGCGCGACGCGCGCGAATACGGGCGAAGCCTCCCCCAGCTTGCGAACGCTTGGCAGCAGCTTGGTTAATCTCAGATCGCCGCGGGCCAGCTTGCTCCCGGCGATGAACAATCTTCTCGTCTCTCTGTCCAGTTCTTGCAGCGTCTCCAAACTCATCCTCTGATCCTCCCTCGCAGACTAGTACAATAAGCGAACGACAGCATCGTCCGTCACCACGCTAAGCGGCTGCGCGTTCAGCCTGCCGCTCTCGGCGTCGTGCTCGAACATCGCCAGCATCGCCTTTCCCTTGACATCCCGACGATGAAGAAGAGTCAGCAAGTGTATCGTTGGCTGCTCCAAATATTCGATATCCGCGAGCGGCAGTCTGCCGCCTTGGTCGTCGACGAGCGCATACCGGCCCGTCTCGTCTGCAACCATTTCCTTAAACGCCAGCAACAAGACCGGATGCTTGTCGGACAGCGGATTTTTGATCTGGTTTTTCACCTGTTTGATCGCATCGGGAAATGAGCGAATCGCTCCGGACAATGCCGAGGCATACGTCTGTGCGTTTGGCTCCTCGAACGTGTGCGTCTCCCAGCGCACTCGGGCGTTCAGCTCGCCCGGATAAATAAACAGTTCGCCCGCGTGCACAACGTCGAAGACGGAGTCCTCTTCCCGAATATGCTTGGCGGCGCGAAACGGACGATAAGTGCGGGTAACATGTATTCGTCCGGTAGTCTGCTCGAACCAATAACCTTCGTCGACATACTCCCCCCTTGCCGCATCTTCGAACGAGCGGAAGGCAAGCTGCAGCAGTCTTGCGTCGTTATGCGCCAGCCCGCGTTCCCGCAGCTCGGCAAGCTGCCAGGCATGGCCGATTTTCTCCTCCAGCGCGGAGTCGACGTCCAGCGGCAAGTCGGGATTCTCCTGCCTTGCGCTCAGATGCTCCCGGCTTTTCTTCAGCAGGGAATGCAGCAGCGTCATACGCGACGCCGCCCGGGTATACATCGTCTCGCGTTCGCGATCGTTTTCCAATTCGTGCAGCAGTCCCCGGAACGCATTCTGGATGCCCGGTATGTAATAATTGCCGAGCTGCTTGCACTGCTCGGACAGCAGCTTGATCGTTTTCTTGTCCACGCTTCCAAGGCCGGACTGAACGAGGCTGCGCAGCAGCTTCTCGGCAATTTCCAGCCCTTCCAGCTGCGCGGCCGTCTTCTTGACGAGCGCGGCTTTGTTCGTTTTGCGCTTGACCGGCGCCGTTCCTTCGACGGCGGCCTCGCGTTTTTTCTCCTCGCGCTTCTCGGCCTTCTCCCGCTTGTCGGCAATGTCCTGCGGCACCTCGGCCACGGAGAACGGCAGGCCGGATACGTAAGCATACATCAGCCCCAGCAAATGCTTGCAGGGGAACTGACGGCTCGGACACGAGCAGCGAAACACCGGGTTCTCGGGATTGACGAAATCCGCCGAGCAGCGATACGGCTCCTTGCCGCTTCCTTTGCATTCTCCCACCAGCAGCGTGCCGTCTTCCGTCCGGCCGAGCTGCTGCAGGCTGTTTTTTCTCACCAAGTCCTTGCCGTTCTTGATTGCGGCGGCGTTGAGGGCGAGACTGTCCACATAAGCTTCAGTCAAATGATTCATCGGATTTCCCTCGCATCTGTAATAAGAATCTGTGACTACTTCCCCACAGGCTTGGGGTTTTCCTCTCACAATGGGAAATATGGGAAAATGGTCGCGATTTATATAGATTCGCAACTTTAGGAGATTAGAATCGTCAAATGTGTGAAAAAGCCTAATTTTGCAAGGAGTCCGTGCGTCTATGTACCTGAAGGAAGTTACTGTATTGCACGAAACCTTTCCGTCCTGGGCCGCCTATCCGTTCTCCATCCCTTCCTTGCGGAACACCACGAAGCTAAATCTTGACGCCCCGGTCACCTTTTTCGTCGGCGAGAACGGCTCGGGCAAATCGACCCTGCTCGAAGCGATCGCTTGGCAGTGCGGTTTTCATACGGCCGGAGGAGGACCTAGCAACACCTATGAGGCGGAAAACGCGGAGACCGCGTTTGGGCCGCACATCCGCTTGTCCTGGCTGCCTAAGGTGCGCAACGGTTTTTTCCTGCGCGCGGAGTCGTTTTTCGATTTTGCCAATTACTTGGACCGGGAAGCTCGGGAGCTGCCGGAGTATCGTAACCAAATCTACGCCTCCTACGGCGGTAAATCTCTGCACGAGCAATCGCACGGGGAATCGTTCCTGAGCCTGTTCCGCAACCGCTTCGGCAAGCAAGCCGTCTACCTGCTGGACGAGCCGGAAGCCGCCCTCTCGCCCGCCCGACAGTTGAATCTATTGTCCATTCTTCACGGCATGCGGAAGAACGCCCAATTCATTATCGCCACGCATTCCCCCATCCTGCTCGGTTTTCCCGAAGCCCGGATTTATTCCTTCGACGAAGCCCCGATCTCCGAGATCGCATACGAAAATACGCAGCATTATCAGCTTACGAGAAGGTTCCTCGAAAATCGCAAGGCCGTGTTCCGCGATTTGTTCGACGACGAGGAGAGCTGAGAGTCATTGTATATTCGCCATCCGTTACAAATTTTCCAATGCGCCCGGAATGCCGCAACCAAATGTTTCCACACTGCGTCTATGGCTGTAGCGAAGACAAAACAAACCCAAAAAGGGAGGCGTACTTCCGTGCGCAAAACGATTTTAGGCCTGCTGCTTTGCTCCATGCTGGTCATCCCGTCCGTATCCGCGGATACGGCGACGGTCGCTCGGCCGCAGCAGAAGGACATTCAAATCCGGGTTAACGGAAACCCGGCAGCGTTATCGCAGCCCGCGCTTACGGAAAATAACGCGCTTGTCGTTCCGCTGGCCGAAGCGGCCGAAGCCCTGGGCGCTAAGGTGGCGTGGGGAACGGGCGCAAATCGCGATACCGCGACGATTGAACGGGGGGATCGTTCTGCGAGACTGACAATCGGCAGCGTCTCGCTTGAGACGGACGGTCGGACGGTCAAGCTCGAGACGGCCCCAAGACGCTCCGGCGGCGACGTCTACGTTCCGCTTCGCGCGCTGTCCGAGGCGCTCGGCATGATCGTCGCTTGGGACGGGGCCGGCCGAATCGTACGGGTCGACGACCCGGCGGCGCTCCCGGCCATCGGCACCTATAAGAAATTGAGCGAGCTGATCGGAAAGGCGAACGAAAGAGGGAACTTGTACCGCAGGGGCGACATCCTCTTTACGACGACCGAAGGCGGGATGATGGAGAGTCCGGTGGCCGAGAGTCCATTAAACGTAGCGCCGGTAGCGGAGGAATCGCTTACGGGAGCCGTTCCAACCGACGATTACTCCCGCACCAACGTGCAAACGGAAGGCGTCGACGAAGCCGATTGGGCCAAGACCGACGGGAGGTTCGTCTACCAGATCAGCGGATCGAGGGTGCTCATCGCGGACGTCTCCGATCCGCGTGCGCCTAAGCTGGCGGCAACGCTTGAATACGACGCGACCGAGAGATTCGTACCGCAAGAGCTGTACGTCGACGAATCCCGGCTGATCGTGATCGGGCAGAACTGGATTTCCTCTCCTGTCCCCCTAGTAGTGGAAGATGAGGGTCCCGAAGGCTCCGCTCCGGCGACGGACAGGAAAGGCATTTCCATTCTTCCCGTTCCTGAAGTCTCGAGAAGCGCCGTAACGGCGAAAATCTATGAGATCGGGAACGCGGATGCGCCGAAGCTCGTTCGCGAAACCAAGCTCGAAGGTCAATACGTCACCTCGCGCAAGATCGATGATGCGCTGTACATCGTCTCGAACAAAGGCTATTTTTATCCGACGTTGTACGAGACCGCCCAAGATTACGAACCATGGTACGGAGATACGGGCCGCTCCCCCGAGCTGAAGAAGCTTCCGCTCGACCGGATTCGGTATTTCCCCGGTTCCCCCGACAACACGACGATGCTGATCGGGGCCCTCGATCTGAGCAAATCTGACCGGGAAATGCAGGTGTCCGCGTATCTCGGCTCCGGACAGACGATTTACGCTTCGACGAAGCACCTGTATGCCGCAATCCCCGAATATGTCGCCAAAGGGGACGGCTTCCAGGAACGGACGAAGGTGCATAAGTTCAGGCTGGATAACGGTTCCGTCGTTTACGCCGGGGAAGGCTCCGTACCGGGAACGCCGTTAAACCAGTATTCGCTGGACGAACACCAGGGCTTCTTCCGGATTGCAACGACCAAAGGAAACATATGGGGCAGCGGAGAGGCTCAGTCCACAAACAATTTATACGTGCTGGACGAAGGCCTGAAGACGGTAGGCAAGCTGGAGAAGCTGGCGCCGGGCGAGCGCATATACTCGGTCCGTTTTGTTGGCAAACGCGCCTATATCGTCACATTCCGCAATGTCGACCCGCTGTTCGCGATCGACCTTCGCGATCCCGCAAAGCCCAGCGTGCTCGGGCAGTTGAAGATTCCGGGCTATAGCGACTACCTCCATCCGTACGACGACAACCATATTATCGGGTTCGGGAAGGATACGGAGGTGCAGTCGTCCAAGGGATCGGAAACGGGAGAACCGATGGCATTCTACCAAGGGCTGAAAATGGCGCTGTTCGACGTCTCCGACGTCGCCCGGCCGAAAGAGAAATTCAAGGAGATCATCGGCGACAGGGGAACCCACTCCGAGCTGCTGAGCAATCCGAAGGCGCTGCTGTTCTCCAAGTCCAGAAACCTGCTCGCTTTCCCCGTCGAGCTTATGGAAATTCCGAACAAAGCGTCCGGCGGGAAGCAAGAGATTACAGAATACGGGGAGTTCGTCTACCAGGGCGCTTACGTCTACCGGATCGATCCGAACGAGGGCTTTAAGCTTCGAGGCCGCATCACCCATCTGTCGGACGAAGATTTTCTAAAGAGCGGCCAATACGGTTACGACGACTCGAAAGCCGTTCGGCGAATTCTCTATTCGGGCGATACGCTGTTTACGCTGTCCGCGAGCGAGCTGAAAGCCAGCGATATGGCCAGTCTCGCCGAGAGGGGCAAGCTGATCTATCCCGAGCCTCCCGCCGACGAGAACTACGAAGAGATTCCGATCGTTCCGGCTCCCATCCAAATTCCGAGGCCGATCGTTCGTTGAACGTTGATCCGGGATAAACGAAGATCAAGTTCGACGACCGATACCTTTCTCCTTCCTCGTTCGTAGGCTGGGCGGAGGTCGCAGAGGTCAGCGGCAGGGCGAAGCTCCCGCTGCGCAGCAATAAACACAAACGGCTGCAATGTCCCCGGCGGGGCATATGCAGCCGTTTGTCATTCGATCGGTCTTGCCCGGCGGAATCCGCAGGTTAAAATTCCGCGCGCTCGATCGTTCCCCGGAACCCTTCCGGCAGGCGGACGTTCGCCCGCACTCCTGCGGGCGTCCATACCCGCACCTGCATTTCGCATTCGGCGACGATGCGCCAGGACACGTCGATTCTTCCCCCTGCAGGATGAGGCACGCTCCCTCTGGCCCACAGAAGATCGACGGGCTGCGGCTCGACGACGATTTCCTCCCATCCCGACGAAGACGGACGAATTCCCAGAACGTACGCTCCGAGAAAATAGCCGGGGGCAGCCGACCAGGCATGGCAATGGCTGCGCGTCGGCATTTCGGGATTGGCCCGATTCACGGCAAAGTTCGGATACATCTCCCAGCACGCAGTGGCCCCCAGCTCGACCATCTGTCCGTAGTTTCGGCGCATGTCCGCCAGCAGCTCGCCATAATCCCCCATCCTCGCCAACGCCTCATAATAGAAGAAGGCCATGAACGGACTGCCGATCCGCACGAACGATTCGGGAGGGTGGACGATATGCCGCTTCACCGCCGCCTCACGCTCCTTCTGGGCAATGCCGCACAAATAAGCGACAACTTGCGTCTGCACGCTGAACGTATCGGACAAGCTTCCGTCCTCGCGAATACAATCCGCGAACGCCTGCTGATCGTCGGACCACAGCCAGCGAGCGACCGCCTCTCGCAGCCTTTCCGCCCGGGCTTCATAAAGCTCCGCTCCGTCGGGGTCCCCGGCAATACGAGCCAGCGCGGCGGCATCTCGCAGAGTCCGGCACAGAAAAGCGTTCTGGTGCGTTACTACGCCGCGGTTCGGCTGGTCGATGGGGGCCCAGTCCAGCAGATTCCAGCCGTCGATCGAGAGCAAACCGCGCTCGTCTCGCTTAAGCCAATAATGATCCAGCGTGTAGCGAATATGCGGCCACATCTCCGCCGCGAACTCCGCATCTCCCGTATGGTCGACGAATTCCTTGCAAGCCTGCGCCCAGAAAAACGTCCAATTCGGAATAACGCTGCTCCAGCCGCTTGGAACCTGGTTCGCATAGAGCGGCGTCTGGCTCCTCGACCCCGGCACGAGCCTCAGGCATCTCTTGACGAGCACCGTATCCCCGAACGTATAGTAATTAATCAACGCCTCGTTGCGGCTGTCGCCGACCCAGAATACCTGCTCATACGCCGGGCAATCCACAAATGTGTCTTCCATGCATAATCGCGTCGTATGGCGGCTGATGTCCCAGATGTCGTTCAGCAAAGCGTCCGAGCACCGAAACGCACCGATCTCGGCAACCGGATAATGGCTTTGCCGGACTTGCAGTCCATATAGCTTAAGCGGCCTCGACGCTCCCCGAACCGTAACCATTACTTACCGCATGCCCCGGCGAATCGGGGAAATATAGGCTTGGCGGCCTTCCGTACATATATAGCGAAGGGTGTTATCCAGGTCGTACGTATCCTGGCGGTAATCGTCCCTCATATATTCAAAGCCGTAAAAATCGACGATCGTCCCGGCGGAGGCTTCCAAATCGAAAGCCAGATAGCCCGACAGTTCAAGGCCGAAGTCGACGATCATTTCCGTATCCGCTTCATCGAAGAGCGGCACGACGCCGGGAGCCGGACTGGAATCGATTGCGTGCCGAAGCTCGTAAGGCACCTGCAAGCGCGTCTCCCGTCTTGACCAAATACACGCCACGAATACGTTGTCCCGGCTGACAAATGTCTTGGGCACCGGCCTGATCCAGCGTTCGAATTCCGTTAATTCCGACGGCGACGGACAATTCCGCAGCCGCAAATATCCCACGTGATTTTTGCTCAGCTCCCGACCGGGCCGGTGGTCGATCACTTCGACCCGGTCGAACGGTCCGACGGAGACGAAGGGCGACGCCGACGTTCCGATCTGCTCTCCGAACGGGGAAACCAGCTCGAACGGCTCCGCGCTGTCCATTCCAAGCTGCAGATTGCGCCCGTGATCGGCCTCATGCGTTACGTCGAGCCATAGAAAATTGTCTCCCGGGCGCAGCGTCAGCTCCACATATCTTTCGGGCGGCTTTCCGGTATACGCCGAGGCTTCGATAGGCGCGCCGTTTAGGGCGACACCCGGCAGATGCGAGGTCGCGTTCGGAAAGCCGAGCGTCAGTACGGCGGCGGACTTCACCCGAATCGTCGTCGCCAAATATCCGACGTAGCCGACCGGATTGCAATGGTTCGCGCTGTCCCGGTCCATCTGGCTGCGCACGTCGATCGCCGTCGACCAAGCGATCGGCTCCACCCGACGCAACGATTCGATTCTGGACGGATACCGCGATTCCTCGGCAAGCAGCGGAATATCCCTCGGTTCAAGCTCCGTCCATGGCGCCGTGCCGGCGGTCCCGATCGTCAGCGCTCTCTCCCAATCGGCGTCGTCGTAATGCGGCGAAACCCATTCCGTACTTCCCAATCTGGCGTCTATCCGTTCCGAGAACGCTTGCTGGCAGGACATTCGCGGGGACCGGGGATCGTGTCCGGGGTGCCGAACGGTCCTCCACTCTCCGTCCGTTGCGATCGTCTGCAGCATTCGGCCTTCCGACAGCAGCTCCATTTGTGCGAGAAGACCGCCTCTTCCGCGCACATAATAGAACGTAGAAACGCCAAAATGCATGACTAAGACGGCGATTATGTTCCTCTCTCCCGCGCGGATCAGATGACCGACCTCGTACGTATCGTAGGACTGCTTCTCAGGCCAGGATCGCGCCGGACCTCGTCCGACCCATTCTCCGTTGACGTACAGCACGTACCGGGAATCCGCCGCAATCGACAAAACGGCCGCGTCGCAGCCCTTCGGCGCGACAAAGGACCGGCGAAAGCATCGCCACTCGTTGCGCGGACTCTCCTCAGCGCCTCCCCATATCCAGCTTGCCCGCCATTTTTCCCCATATCTCATTCCGCTTGCTTCCCCCTCTTGTCCCAAGCTCCCGATCCGTTTGGCCCGCTTAACCTTTTACACTGCCCAGCACGATCCCTTTGACGAAATACTTCTGCAGGAAAGGATAGACAAGCAGAACGGGAAACGCCGCCAGGAAAATCTGCGCCGCCTTCGTCGTCCGATCCGAAATCTCCGACAGCATCTTGGCGTCCTCCAGCGTCATCGAGGAGAGATCCTGCATAATGACGACCGTCTGCAGATAGCTTTGCAGCGGATAATGCTCTGGCCGATTCATCAGCACAAGCCCGTCGAACCAGGAATTCCAATGCCCGACGACAGTGAACAGTAGAATCGTCGCCAGCGCGGGCTTGGATAGCGGAACGAACAACCGAAACAAAATTTGCAAATGCCCGGCTCCGTCGATAAAAGCCGCTTCCTCCAGCTCCTTCGGCAGCCCCCGGAAAAAATTGAGCAGTAATATTACATTAAACACGGGCACGGCCCCCGGGAGAATCAAAGCCCAGATCGTGTCGATCAGGCCGGTCTCGTTGATCGTAAAATACCATGGAATGATACCGCCGCTGAACAAAATCGTAAAGACGAAAAACCAGGCGTACCAGGTTCGATAACGGAAGCCTTGAACCTCCTTCGACAGCGGGTAGGCGATCACAATCGTCAGCAGCATGTTCAGCGTTACGCCAAGCCCCACCCGTTCCAGCGTGACCACAATCGATTGCACGAACGCTTCCTTGCCGAGAACGTACTCGTACGATTTCAAAGTAAAGTCGACCGGCCACAGCACGACCTCTCCCGCGGACGCCATGGCGCTGGAGCTGAACGAGATCGCCAGCACGTGGAGAATCGGCAGCAGGCAGGTCAAGGAAAGGGCCGTGAGGAAGACGTAATTCAGAACGACGAACAGCCTTCTCCCCCAAGATGTTCGTTCCACCATGCTCAACATTCCCTTCTAGAAGATGCGATAGTTAGCCAACCGATAAGCGAGCAAATAGGAAACGGAGATGAACAGGAACGATACGGCCGACTTGAACAGCCCGACTGCCGCCGCAGGTCCGTATTGGTAATCGATCAGTCCGAGTCGGTACGTAAATGTGTCGAGAATGTCCCCCGTCTCGTAGACGAGCGGACTGTACAGCACGAAAATCTGATCGAAGCCCGCGTTCAGAATATTTCCCATGCTGAGCGTCGCGAGCAGTACGATGATCGGCGCGATGCCCGGCAGCGTAATGCTCCAGGTTTGGCGCCAGCGTCCTGCCCCGTCGACGACGGCGGCCTCGTACAGCGCCGGATTGATTCCCGTCAGCGCCGCCAAATAGACGATTGTGCCGAAGCCGAATTCCTTCCATACATCGGAGACGACCATAGTGTAGGGAAACCATCTTTCGTCTCCCAGGAAAAAGATCGGCTCAATGCCCAGTCCGCCCAGCAGCCCGTTAACGATTCCTTCTTTCGGCGATAACAGATCGATCAATATGCCGCCCAGAATGACCCATGACAGAAAATGGGGCAAATAAACGATCGTCTGCACCGTTCGTTTGAACCATTGCTTTCTCAGCTCGTTAAGCAGCAGCGCGACGACAATCGGCGCGACCTGCCCCGCGACGATCTTCATCGCCGAGATGACGATCGTGTTGCGGAGCACGGCGAAGATATCGGTCAATTCGAATAGGAAAGTAAAGTTGCTCCAGCCCGTCCAAGGAGATTGAAGGAGCCCTTGCGCAGGGTTGAAATCCTTGAACGCGATCGCAATGCCGAGCATCGGTCCGTAGCTGTAAATCAGCACGAGAGCGACTCCCGGCAGCAGCAGCAGATGCAGCGGCCATTGCTTGATTCCGCCTTGACGCTTCACGATGATGTCCCCCATAGACGGAACGGACAAGAGAGGGACATATCCCCCCTCTTGTTTCCGCCGCGTTTAATTTATTTGCTCTTCGTCGAGTACCATTCGTTGATTTCTTGCGTAATGGCGTCTCCGCCCATCGCCTTCCACTTCTTCACGTAATCGTCGAAATCCTCGACGGCGCTCTTGCCCATGATGATCTTCGTGAACGTCTCCGTCGTCAGCTTGTTCAGAACGCTTCCTTTGGCAAGCATCGTCTCGGTCGGCGAACCGTAAAACTCGTTAAAGCGGAAGCTGTCGCCCAACACGTATTGATCAATCGCGGCGTAGGAGCCGCCTTCTCCGAACACCTTGACCATCGCCCAGTTGTTGTCGCCGACATTGCCCGCCTTCAGCTGCTCGACGTTTTTCATAATATTTTGCTGCTCTGCGGTAAGCTTTGAGGCGTCGCCGCTGCTCAGCGCGTCGCGAACGGCCTTGAAGTTGTCGTAGTTTTTCGCCGCAGGCATCGGACGGAGCGCCGCCAGCTTCCAGGCTACGCCGTCGTCGACGAATTCCTTGTCCGGCGTCGGACCGAACTGCTTGTCGATGAACAGGTTGAGCATTTTCATTGCCGCTTCCGGATTTTTAGCGCTTTTGTTCACGACATAGTAGCCCGTGTTCGTTACTCTGGAGCGCAGTACCTTCGCAAGACCGCCGTCTGCGGATGGAATCGGGAACGCCTTCCATTCCATCTCCGGATCCCGTTCCTTGCCCGGCTGAAGCTGGAACGAGTTCGCCATCGTGCCGAAGAACAGGCCGTTTTTGCCCGCTACCGCGGATTCGGCCGCCTTCCAGACGTCCTTGACGCCGAATTCGGGATCGATCACGCCGGCCTTGAACAGCTCTTGAAACTTAGCCAAAGCCGTCTTGACCTGCGGCTGGATGTTGCCCGAGACCAGCTCTCCGTTGTCGTCTTGAACCCAAACGTCGACTCCGGGGTAAGCTCCGTAACCGTAAAACAGACCTTCCGTTCCCGCATAACCGGCGAACACGTCCTTCGTCAACGGCAGCCCGATCGTATCCTTCTTGCCATTGCCGTCCGGATCGTCGTTGGCGAACGCGATCGCGATATTGAGCACGTCGTCCATCGTCTTCGGCTCCGGCAGGCCCAGCTTCGTCAACCAGTCGGTGCGGATCCAGAGCACGAAGGCTCCGTCCAGGTACGATTGGGTTTCCGGAATGGCGAACAGCCTTCCGTTAAACTTGCCGCTTTCCAGGTTAAACCCGCCGTCTACGGTCAGAAACTGCTTCGTGAAAGGCGTGGCGTACTGCTCGTAAACGTCTGTCAGATCGGCCAGCTTGCCCGAACGGTACAATAGCTGCAGTTGCTTGGCATCTACATGAAGGATGTCCGGCAGATCGTTCGAGGAGATCGCCAGGTTCATCTTCTGATCCCGCTGAGACTGGTCCGCGACCCATAGATTGGTCAGCTTGATGCCGAGCTCCTTCTCATAGGTGCGGTAATATTTGTTATTGTCGACGGAATCTCCGTTCTCGAATTTCATCGTCGGATCCGAAATGACGACCGTGCTGAGCTCGATCGCAGGATCGTATTTCGCCATCGGGTCGGCCGGCGCTTCTGCGGATGCGGACGAGGATGGCTCCGTGCTTGCGGAGGCTGAGCCTGGAGCCGTCGAAGCTCCGGCGGACGGAGCGGCCGTCTCCCCCTTGCTGTTGTTCGAATCGCCGCAAGCGCTTAACAGAAGCATGGCCGTTACCGTTGCGAGCAGGACTGGAATTTTGAATTTGCCGAGCTGCATGCTCTTTTCCCCCTTAGAAAGGTTTGACAGTAAATAAACAGATTCGGTATGATGGCCTTGCATCGGTTGTTCGCGGTTTTCCCGTCCAGCGCCAACTTGACGAAAACCGCGGGCATCACCTCCTTCACGGCGCAAGCCTTCCAGCAATCAGACCGCTTCCCCCGGCTTGCGGCTCCATCTTTGCACTTCGACATAGACAACGCTAACTCCGTCGTATTCCAGCGACAGAAACGCTTCTTCCGTCGGCGTCCATTCCTCTTCGATCCGGTAGACCATCCACGACATCCCGCTCCAGACGTCCTGATCGTAGAGCGGAATAAGCTCGCGTTTCTCTTCTCCCGTCCCAACCGCAATTCTCATGCCGTCCGGCCTGCCGCGAACGGTGCGCAGCGGCTTCATCGCCCCGTCCCTATAGCGCACAACCCATCGGTCCTCCAGAGACGAAGAGACGGGAACGACCGTCCGAAGACGAGCCGTACCTTCCATTTTTGTAAACGGAACGACCTCTTCCACCTGCCATTCTGCCGAAGACAATCCGGGTGCTTCCGCAGCGTCCCACTTCAGCATCACCACCTCGAACGGTTCGAGCTCGATCGGCTCGTACGGATTCAGCCTCGCTCCCCCCGACCCCAGCCAGCGTTCTCCCGCATAGAGCTTCGCCAGAGCAACGTTCGCCTCTCCGCCTCGCGCCCGTTTGCCGATCTCGTCCGCGAGTTTCACTGCCGTCCGAATCGGATGGGGATTAAACAGCGTAATGCAGCCTTCGCGTTCATTGGCGTTCATATATCCGTAAGCTTGCTCTTGCAGAGGATTGCCTGCGACGGATTCGGTCGAATACCCCTTCGCGACAGCTTCCCGTTGCAGCGGCCAAGTGGTTTTCAAGAAAATGTAATCGCTTTCATCCAATTGCCTCAAGTCTCCGTAGAAGTGGGTTTTCCGCCCCCCTCGTGCGATCGACAGCAGCCAGTCGTTGCGCCAGCCCTCTTTGCCTAACCGATAGATCGTACCGGTATCCCCGATCATAACCCCGTGATCGTCCATCGTTTCGTGAGGGAGCAGCGAATGCTCGAAATGCCGAATCATGGCGTCCGTATAGGAATGGATCGAATCGCGCAAGCGCAGCGCCGGCAGCTCGGACGGTCGGGGATCACCGCAATAGATAAAGTCAAGGTGAAACGCCCACCAAGGGGATACGGCCGCTCCCTCTCTCTCCCCGTCCACATCCTTGATCCAATCGTAATTCGTCGTAAACCCGTTATACGCCAGCACCACAAGCTCCGGCTCCGCCTCCTTGACCTCCCTCAGCAGCTCGACGAACCGGGAGATTGAAGCTTCCTTCGAATGCTCTCCGGGCAGATGATCGTGCTTGGGATTGGAGCAGGAAAATGCGGCAAAATCGAGCTTGATCATCTTCATGCCGTGCTCGCGAACATGGTGCAGCAGCGCCTCTTTCAAGGCGTTCGCATAGTCGGGATGCCCCAGACACAGCTCGTACATGTCCGGCTCGATGCGCGCCTCCCGCAGCCTCTCCATACGCAGGAAATTCCCGCTTAGATCGAACCACAGTCCCAGCTTCAAGCCCAGCTCGTCCATTTTTTTACGGATCGCCCCGAAGCCCGACGGCCAGGTTCTGGCCTTGAAACTTCCGTACACCTCGCCTTCCTCGAACCAGAAAGCGTCGATCAAATAATAATCGAAGGCGATGCCATGGATTTCCTTCATCCATCGCAAATGCTCCAGCATCCCGTCCGTCATCTCCGCCGTCAGCTCGATTTGATCGGACAGCTCGTCGTGCAAGCCCCAATCGCAATAAATGGCGAGCGACTCGACCTTTCTCCTTGCTTGATGCTTCCGGATATAGGTCAGGAAGGCTTCCGCCAGCCCTTTCCCTTCGTTCAGACCGTACGTCATCCGATAGGAGCGCCATTCGCGTCCCTCAGGGATTTCGATGCCCGGCGCATGCCCGAAAATGAGACGTCCCTCCGCGATCTCGTTTCTGGAGACCGGAAATTCCACTCCCAGAAAAGCGTGGCCGTCTACAAACACCGGCTGTCCCTCCCCGCCCCGTTCTCCGGGCCGAGCCGTCTCGAAGCTTTCCAGCGTCAGCTCCTTTAAGTAAAGCGACCCTCGCAGCGGCAGAAGCTCAACGGTTTTCTTGACGTATCGGTCTTGTTCAATCTCGTAGCGAACAACTGCCTCGAACAAATCTCCGATTTCCCGAAAAAAAAGCTCGATCCGGCCCTCCGACGTTTTCGCCTCGATCAGCCGACAGTTTTCGTCCGAGTAGATTCGTTCTTCTGCGGCGCCCCTTCCCGTCCTTAGCTTAAACTCGCGAATGCTGTCTATCTCAAGCTTGATCGGGCCGTTCCGAGCGAATATCGTTTTGCGCCAGCCGCCTTCCGTCGAAGCGATCGTCAGTCCGATCCGCCCCGCCCGCATTTCCCAGACGGCGTTCGCCAAGGTTGATTTTGTCTGCATGGCTCTCTCCTTATGCGTTCCTTCTCTATTAAAGTTCCAGCTGGATTATTTCGGCTTTCTGGTTCGAAAGCCGCACGAATCTCTGACGACAAGCTTAGGCGGAAACTGGACCGATATCGGAATTTTTCGCTTGGTCTTTACCCGGTCGATCAGTATCTTGACGGCCATCCTGCCGATCTCTTCCTTATGGATTCGGATCGTGGACAGCGGAACGCCGGCGAACGCCGCCATGCTGATATCGTCGTGACCCATCAAGGCGATGTCCTGAGGGATGCGATACCCGCGTTCGATGAACGCTCTCATGCATCCGATCGCCATCTCGTCGTTGGCGGCGAAGATCGCTTCCGGCGGAGAGCGCTCCTCGAGATTTCGCTTGGTCAGCTCGTAGGCCTGCTCCATCGTGTACCCGGCGTCCAACATCCAGTCCTCCCGAGGCTTCAGCGAATGCGATTCCAGAACCGTCCGATAAGCCTGGTGCCGATAGTCCCCTTCCTTCCCGTAAAACCCGATGTCCCGATAGCCGGCCGCTATCAAGTGCTCGACGGCCATTCGTCCGGATTGATCGTAAGGCGTGCCGACGAAGTCCATTGTCGGATCGATCAGGCTTTCCAGGCAGACTCCATAGGTCGCGAACGATTTAAGCATCTCGTAGAAGCCCCGGTCGATTGCCCCGAGATAGATAATTCCGTCCATCTTCTCGGCCTGTATTCTCTCGCGAAGATCCTTCTTCTTCGTTAGCTCCTCGACAGTAAAAGCCATGCCCAGCTTGCATCCTTGGGCGTGCACCTCCTCTTCGACGCCTTGTAGAATCGCCGAAAAGTAAGGGTGTCCGATCTTCTCGAAGCTCGTATAGGTCACGTAACCGATCGTAATCGCTTTGTTCCCGTCCGCACCGGTCGTCTTCCGCGCCAGCGAGCGAGCCGCATGATCCGGAATGTAGCCGTGGCGCTGAACGGCCTCCCAGATTTTATCCCTGGTTTCAACCGGAATCGTTAACGTCTTATCGTCGTTGATGACGCGCGAGACTAACGTTTTCGATACGCCGGCGGCTTTGGCGACGTCCGCCATCGTCACTCTCATGTGCGTCCCCTCCGTCTGTTTCCTCGGCAGCCGCTTGCGACGCAGTCGCGGCAGTAGCCGCGTTTACTTGCGTTTACCGGCGTCCTAAGGCCATTATATAAGCGTCGAAAGCGTAAATACTATCACTTTTTAGTGAACCGGTTTACCGAAATCGGCGCTCAAATAAAATCTGAGTCGTGAACCTAAGAACAGGGGATGACCTAGTCAGCTTTTATGACTTGGGTCATCCCCTGTGACGTTAACTAGCGCTACGGCCGAGTACCTCCGTAAGGCAGAGAAGCCTCGACACGGTCGTATTCTTCGTCGGTCAGCGTGAAATAAGCGCTACCGTCATTGTTGTTATAGGCCAGGAAGCTTGCCCAGCTCGTATACCCGTAACGGGTAAACCCGTTCACCCATTCAATGCCGGAGGAGCCTGGCCGCTTGATATTCAAGCCCTCCAGATAGTACTTGTATCCGGGAATCGGGTCCAGCAAATTCGCGGGAACTGTGACATAATCCCCCGCTCTGCTGCCGTTGATCGCTTCGTACGTCCCCCAGTTCACATAGGCGCACTTTTGCGTTCCGCACATCCGGTAGAGGCTGCCGCTGGAAGCGGTTTTAGCGTTCATGCCTTCCATGAAGGCAAGCGTTCCCGGCAAATCGGCGATGTGAGCCGAGCGGACTCTCAGATCCCAGGTCGAAGCCGTATTCTTGAAATCCTCGGACGGCAGATGGATTTGACCTTCCATATAGTAGATGTGGAACGTATCGCCTGGAATGTTTCCTTGTCCGTCCGTCAGGAAGTTGGCGAACGTGCGAGTAGCGCGCGGCGCTCCGACCGTGATCGAATTGGAGGCGGACGCCGCGTCCCACATCGTCGCCGGCTGGCTGCCGGTCCACGACACGCCGTCGTCCGAGGTGAGGAGGTGCACGTCGTAGGTAAAAGCGGAATCCGGCGGCGGATTCGTCCGGCCGACCTGATTGTTCAGCGTATAGACCATCACGTACTTATTCAGCAGAGGGCTGAATTTGACATCGGCGCCTCCGCCCTTGAGCACCTTGGCATGGTTTTCGGAGGCTCCCCAGTTGATGCCGTCGCTGGATACGGCGCGGGCAACGTCATTGCGTCCGAGCGAATCGGGGTGCGCCGCGAACGTATAATACATCTCGAACTGTCCGTTCCGATAGAGCACCTGCGGCTGTCCTACGCCGTATACGCCCGAGCAGTAGGTCGAGACCGGCTGGCGGACGACGGGCTGCGGATCGCTATTGCTCGGATATTTGTTCCATGTCTTGCCGTCGGTCGAGGTCGCCATAAAGATGGCGTTGTCGTAGCCTTCCGGCGTACAGGTCTGATACGGGCTGCGCGGCGCTTCGTAGAACATGTAGTAGGTGCCGCCTACGATGACGACCGACGGATCCGCCACGTGGATGCTTTCCCAGGCGTTCTCGGCCGGCATTAGCACCCTTTGCAGGTCGTACCAATGCAGCCCGTCCGAGCTTTCCGCGTAATAGACCGAATCGTGGGGATCCTGCCGCGTCCACCACATTTGATACTTGTCTCCGTTGCGAATAACGGCCGCACCCCAGTCGTATTTGTCGTCGTTGACAATTCCGGAGAGCGCAACATCTCCATAATCGTAAGTTTGATTCGCCGACAACGCGAATGCGGGCGATGCCGCTCCCCATAAACAGGCCAAACCGAGCAAAATACTTGCGATTTTCTTCTTCATGCTCATCCTCCCTGAAGTCAAAGTAGCCAAGCTTAGATGTAAGCGCTTTATCATCTGCATGCTTAATCATAAAGGACCGCAGAGGAGAATTTCACCGTTAATTTAGTAAACCGGTACACTTAAGCAGTAAAAAAAGCCATCCGGAAGGACGGCTTAACAGTTTGAAACGAGTATTTGCGGCGATCAGGGACAAAGAACGGCTCTAGACGGCCTCTGCCGCCTTGACCTTGCTCGCTTTGGGCAGCAGGCCCGCGATGAAGATTTTGACCAACGCGATCGCTACCAGCAGAATGAAAATCGCGTGCATGCCGGCCGCCATCTGCGATGGAACCTCCTCGACCACGATTCGGTTGAACAGCATGCCGAATACGGCTACCGCCACCGTCTGGCCAAGCGTCCCCATGAAGGAGTTGGTGGATGTGGCGACTCCGCGCATGTTGTCGGCGGCGGAATTTTGAATCGTCACGATTGCCGGAGTATTAATACAGCCCATCCCGAAGCCGATCAGTACTAGCAAACCGATGACGTTCCAATAGGACGAGCCCTCGTGCAGCGTAAACAGCCACAACGCCCCGCACGCAACCATAATCGTTCCGAGCAACATAAATCTCCGCGCCCCGAACCGGAACATGTACCTGCCCGAGAGATTCGACGCGAAAGGCCAGGCGAGCGACATCGGCATCAGCATAAGTCCCGACAACGTGGCGCTTAGCCCCATGACATTCTGAATCCACAACGGAATGTAGATCGTAACTCCCGCGACGATACAAAATCCGAAGAACCCGAGCACATACGGAATCGTTAACCTCCGCTCTCGGAACAGCGACAGAGGGAGCATCGGCTCCTTTGCGATCGTTTCAATGTACAGGAAGATGACTAAGAAGACGGCCGCTACAGCGAAAAGCACAACGATCGCGACGGAATCCCAGGCATACGTCTCCCCGCCCGTCAGCAAAGCAAGCAGCAAACTGGAGATGCTGATTGTAAACGTCAGCGCCCCGAGATAGTCGATGCTGCTCCTGGACACTTTCTTGAATTTCTCGTGCATGAAGCCGAGCACTAAGACAAACGAAATGATGCTGATCGGAATATTCATGTAGAAAATCCAGCGCCACGAAATCGTATCCACGAAATAGCCGCCTACGAACGGACCGACCAGTCCGGCGATCGACCACATCGAGGACAATACGCCCTGCACCTTGCCTCGCTGTTCTCCCGTGTACATATCTCCGATAATCGTAAAAATAACCGGGGTCAGCGCGCCCGCTCCGATTCCCTGAATCGCCCTGAACCAGATCAGTTGCGTCATCGTCTCCGCCGCTCCGCACAGCACGGAGCCGATCAGGAACAATGACAATCCAATCGTAAAAATCGACTTTCTGCCGAACAGATCGGCCAGCTTGCCGAAGATCGGCGTTGTGACGCAGGTCGTCAGCGTATAGATGGAAAAAATCCAACCGATCAAGCTCAGCCCTTGCAAATCTTTAACGATGCTTGTCGTCGCAGTCGTCACGACCGTCGAGTCCAACGCTCCGATAAACAGCGCGGACAGCAGTCCGATCGTAACGACGGTTCGGTTTGTTTGTTTCTGAGACATCTAGCTTATCCTTCTCTCTCTCTAAAAAATGCTTGCTTCGATATTCTACGATCATAGGCTTGCGTCCATTCTTTGTCAACGCCAAGAGGCTGTCCCATAAGCAGGTCAAGTTGCTCGGAAAGATTTCGACAATAAAGGTAAAGGTGTATATACCTCCCTCCGATGCTATACGCTCCTGAAATCTCGAATTGGGAAACCCGTGATAGGGAAATTTCAGGAACGTATGAGGCAGTCTCCGGGAGGTATATACACCTTCTTTATTTATCGGTCATCTTGAGCAACGCTGCTTATGGGACAGCCTCTTCCGGCGCAAGGCCCGGCCAGATCGGGCCGTCACGTCAGCCTCGGCTCTGCCGGTATTGCCCCGGCGTGATGCCTTCGTACTTCTTGAATACGCGCAGCAGCGATTGGCTGCTGGCGAAGCCGCACTGCTCGGCGATATTCTGAATCGCATCGTCCGTAGACGTAAGCTGGTCTTTCACTTTATCGATTCGCCGCTTGTTGACGAAATCGATCAAATTTTCCCCCGTCTGCTCCTTGAAGAACCGGGACAGATAGGTCGGATTGATGTCGAACGCAAGGGCGATGCTGGTCAGGCTCAGGTTCATATCGCTCAGGTTGTCCAACACATGCTCCACGATCTGGCTCTTCAAGTCGGTGTTGTGACTCTTCTTCTTCTGTTGCAAATAGTCGCATACCGTTTTCAGGAACGTCAAAATTTCGACTTCCATCTCGGCGAACGTCTCGCATTGCGTAATCTGCTTGATCAGATCCGTTTTCTCGACCATAATCTCCGTCGTGCCGAGCTGGAACTGCTCCACCGCTTTCAGCATCGTGCCCGCCAGCTCGAACATGAGCAGCTTGCCCATCTGCGGCGACAGCGTCCCATCCGAGAAGTTCGCCATCAGAATGCGCTGCAGCACCTCCGCCGCCTGCTCGTAATCGCCCGCAGCCATCTGATTGATGAGCTGGCGTTCCTTATCCAGCGGATAGTACAGCTCGTGCTTGGGCCGCTTGACGGATTCGTACGCGATAATCTGATTGGAGCCGAGCACCAGCTTGTATTCGAGCGATTCCTCGGCCTCCTCGAAGCACTTCGGAATCGAAGACCAGAACGTATGCACATCGCTGACCCCGATGGAGAAGCGGACGAAAAACCGTTCCTGGATAAAGCTTTTGGCTTCCACGGCAATCTGCAGCAGTTCCTTTTTCGCTTCCTTCTCTTTGCCGGGTAGGTTGACCAGACAAGCGATTTTTCCGTTCGTCTCGGTAAAATAAGCGCGATAACCGGACGACAGCATTTCCCCGAAGATGTTCGTCACGATCAAATAGACGAACTGCGTTTTCTTCTCCAGATCAAGCTTCTCATTGTCCCTAAACAGCGGCGCATAATCCTCGACCTGCATAAGCAGCACAGCGAAGCGGTCCGTCTCGAAGCGCAAATCGTGCGACTCAATCGCTTGCGACAGCGCGGATTCCGTGTCCACACGGCCACTCAGCAGACGATTCAAAAATTGATTGCGCAGCACAAGCCGTTGCTCCAGCATGCGCTTGTTCGCTTCGTCCTGAATCGCCGCGCTTTCGGTCATGAACGATTGCAGCACGGCGAATTCGTTCGGCATGCTTTTCATATTCGTCTTAACCTTGCTCGACACGAAATCCATCATATTCTGAATCGGGGCATAATTCCTTCTCGTCAGCCAGAAAGCCGTTAGACCGCCCAGGACGACGCACAGCAGCATCGCGAGGTAAATCAGATTTTTCAGGAGCGTGACTTTGGCCAGGTACACCTTCTCCGGCAGCACCGAAATGTAGGTCCAGTTCGTCTCGTTGGAGCGGACGTAGGAAATTGCCGCGTTGCTGCCCTCTATATGCTCAACCATAAAACCGCGAGTATCGGCCATTCGCGCCAAAGGAAGCTCCCTTAGCTCGCTCTCCGTTCCGGTCGTCATGATCGGGCGCCCCTCGCTGTCGAGCACGTACACAGACCCTTGACTCGCCAGCTCGATGTGAGAGACGGCCTCTTTGATCCTGCTCTGGTTAAGCAGGACGACAAGCGTAGCCCGGGATTGATGCAGCTCCTGCAGCGGCAGCGACTGCACGTAGACGAGCGAGTTCGTTCCCGGCTGCATATTTTCGTTCAGCGCCATGAATGTGCCGGGCTGCTCCTCTTTCACCCACGCCAGCCAATTCTCGTAACTAATTCCCGACGATTTGTGCAGCACGGAGAACAAATCGTCGGCAGGCATATAGGTCGTCGTCGTAATTCCAGAGTTATGATTTTTAAGAAAAATATAGAAATCGGTCATATCGCCGTTAGTGGTATACGGCTTGAGGTTCGCGATGATGTCCATCGTGCTGAACCTGGCCTCCGTCGTATCCAGCGTATCCCGGTTCAAATAGGCCGCGATTTTCGGATCGAACGACAGCTGCGTTCCGAAGCGGCGAATGTCGGCGGTCTGATTGTCGATAAACTGCCGCACCTGATCCAGAAGCGCATCGTTGGACTTGCGCACTTCCGTTACCAGCATATCCTGCGAACGCAGCAGCACGACCAAGGTTATGAGTATTGGAATAAATAAAACAAACAGATACGAATACAGCCAAAACTTATAAACCTTGCGCTTCATAGCCGTCTTCACCGCCGAAATAGAAAATTTCATCCGCATCCGCGACCTCGCCGCTTACTCCTTCACAGCTCCGATCATGACGCCTTTGGCGAAAAATCGCTGCAGAAACGGGTAAATCAGCAAAATCGGAACCGTAGCCACCATAATTGTAGCATATTTGATACTTTCTCTTACGCCCTCTTGGTCGGCCATCGCATCGCCAAGCTGCATCGAATTCGTATCGTTCAGGACAAGGATTTCGCGCAAAATGAGCTGCAGCGGGAACAAATCCCGACTGCGGAGGAACAGCATGGCGTTAAACCACGAGTTCCAGTGCGCGACGCCATAGTACAATATCATAACCGCTACGACGGGCATGGACAACGGAATGACGATCCGGAACAAAATGCCGAACTCTCCCGAGCCGTCGATCTTCGCCGATTCAATGAGACTTTCCGGAAGCGCCTCGAAGGAAGTTCGCATGATGATCAGATTCCACGTGCTGATGGCGACGGGGACAATAAGCGCTAGCAAGCTGTTGCCCATGTGCAGCCAATTATTGACCAGCAAGTAAGTCGGAATGAGGCCGCCGCTGAAATACATCGTGAAGATGATCGCGATCATGATCGGCTTGCGCAGCAGGAAATTCCGCGATAGACCGTATGCGCCCAGCGCCGTGAAGAAGAGATTGGCAAGCGTGCCGAAAATCAGAATAATGAACGTATTGCGGTATCCGCTAAAAATGTTCGGATTGTCGAGCACCCGCTCGTAAGCGGCCAAGCTGAAGCCGAACGGCTTAAGCAGCAAGCCTTGGTGCGCAAGCAGCCGGTTCGAGTCGCTAAAGGATGCCATGATGACATGGTAAAAAGGGTACAGCGTAAGCACGACGAGCAGCAGCATAAGTATCCCGTTGACCAGGTTGAACACGCGATCGGATACGGTCAGTTTCATCATCTATCGAACCCTCCTTACCATAGCCGGTTCCCGGAAATACGGCGGGAAAACCAGTTGGCGCTGATGAGCAATACAAAGTTGATAATTGCCTGGAACAAGCCGACGGCGGAAGTGAAGCTGTAGTTCTGTCCCTCGGCGATCCCTTTCCGGTAAACGAAGGAGGAGATAATGTCCGCAGTCTCATAGGTGTTCGGGTTATAGAGCAGGATGACTTTCTCGAAGCCGATATCCATCAAGCCCCCGATACGCAATATGAGCAAAATCATAATAATCGGAATAAGGCTCGGCAGCGTAATGCTCCACATTTGCCGGAAACGCCCCGCTCCGTCCACTCTGGCCGCTTCGTACAAGTCGGGGTTGATTCCGCTGATCGCCGCCAGGAAGATGATCGACGACCATCCCAGCTCCTGCCAGATGCCGGATGCGACATAGATGCTGCGGAAATTGGCGGCGTCGCCGAGCAGCGTAGTGCGCTCGCCTCCGAAAAACTCGATAATCGTGCTAATGAAGCCGTCGCGGTTCGTAAAGTCGAGAATCAAGCCGCAAATCACGACAAGCGACACGAAGTGCGGCAAATACGTGACCGTCTGAACGACGCTCTTGAACAGCTTCCTGCGAATTTCGTTCAGCAGAATCGCCAGCAGAATCGGCGCCGGAAATCCGAAGACAAGCTGGTAGACGCTAAGCAGCAGCGTATTGCGCAGCACCCGCCAGAAATAGACGCTATCGAAGAAATCCGCGAAATTTTTGAAGCCGATCCATGGACTGCCCAGGATTCCTTTCGGAATGCTGTAGTCCTTAAAAGCGATGATCGACCCGTACATGGGCAAATACTTGAAAATGAAATAGTACAACACGACCGGCAGCACCATCAGATAAATGGCTTTGTTTTGCACCAGGTCCTTTTTGAGCTTCTGCATCATAGGCGCTCTCCCGCCTCCCGAGAAATCATAAATTTAACTTCCTTTCGCTTGCTTGGTGAAGGGTCGATGCCGGCCATCGACCTGATCCTGTGCTCCATACTAGCGGGACGGGGAACGCGTGTATATTGCGAACTCTTTAGGACGTATTCAAATCTAGACAAATCCCGATAAATCGCGGATTGCAATTTTTTACGCGATTCATTTTTCTTTGGAATGGACCGAAAAAGCCTTGCTGGGCGGGCATTGTGCCGAGTCCGGCAGAGAATGCACTATGCGAAAAATAGCGACCCCCGGCCGAAGCCGGAAGCCGCTATTGCCTCTGGTCAGTCGTTGGAATTGTCCAGCGACTGCATTAATCTGTAGATGAGCATGGCGCCTTCCGCGCGCGTGCCGTTGTCGAGCGGGCGGAATTGCGTCGGCGTCCGTCCCTCTCCGAGCCCGAGCCGGTTAGCTTTGAGGATTGCTTCCTGCGCCCAAGCCGGAGCCGAGCCGATGTCGGCAAACTGTGCCGAAGACGCATCGTCCAACGAGGATTTGCCTGCTTTGTACTCGTAAGCGCGAACGACCATCGCCGCCATCTCCTGACGGGTAATCGCAGCGTTCGGCGCAAACTTCGAGCCGGCCCCCTGGACGATTCCGGCCTGAATCGCCAACGCAACGTCATGCGCGTACCATGCGTTCGGACTCACATCCGAGAAGCCGATCGCTCCCGCTTCCTGAAGACCAAGCAGACGAACGAGCAGCGCCGTAAATTCGGACCGCGTAATCGATCTGTTCGGCTGGAACGAATCGAGCGATACGCCGGTAATCAATTGTCTGGCTGCGAGCTGTTTGACTTGCTCGGCAGCCCAATGCGCGTCCGGCAAATCCGCGAACTTTTTCTCGTAAGCGAGAACCGCGTACCGGCCCGGCTCGCGCACAGCGACCGCAAGCTTGCCTTCGCTGTGTACGGCGCCGACATAGCGAAGCTTGCCGTCGTCTTCGATCCGGTAAATTCCGATCAAGCTTCCGTCGACGTTCGCAGGCAGCAAGAGAGAGATCGGCTCGTCAAATTCGTTCACTGCGACTGTTCCGCCGCCTGCTCGCATCACATTCACCGAGAAGCCGAGCGTCCCTCCCGTCGTCTGAATAGAGGCACCTGTACGCTTTCGTTCTGCCGCGAGCAGCGCATTCAGTTCGCTGTCCGGCAGCGCTCCCGAGCGCAATACAATGCTGCCTCCCTGCGCAGAACCGTCTCCAGCCAGTTTCTGCCACGATTTGAGCAGTTCCGCCGGAACAACGATGCCGATACCGTTCGCAGCTATCGCCAGATCGTTGTCTGCGAGCAGCTCGGCTGCATCGCCAGGCAAGACGAGCTCAGCGATCGGCTTGTCGAAGCTTAGTTTCACTTGTCCGTTAACCGCATTTTGGCTTTGCAGCTGATTGCCGGTAATTTCTACTCGTGCAGGCGACGGGTTGTTGCCGTTTCCGTTTCCATTACCATTTCCGCTGCCATTGCTGTTGCCGTTTCCATTGCCGTTTCCATTACCATTGCCATTTCCATTACCATTGCCGTTTCCATTGCCATTTCCATTGCCGTTGCCATTGCCATTGCCATTGCCATTGCCATTGCCATTTCCGTTCCCCGGCTCTTGCTCTTTCTTCTTGACCGTTAGCGTATACGAAGCCGTCTTGCCCGCGTACGTCGCCGAAATGAGCGCCGTTCCCTTAGCCAAGGCTTGGATTGCTCCGTCCGCTTCTATCGATGCGATTGTTGCGTCGCCGCTCGCGTATTGGATGCCTTCCGTCAGCACGACCTCGGAGTTATCGTCGAACAGAGCCTTCGCCACCGCTTGGCCGGTCTCTCCCTCAACAAGCTCAGTCGGGCCGTTCAGACTTATGCCGATCAACTCCGCCTCGGGCACGACAACCTCCAGCGTGAACGTCTTCTCCTTGCCTTGATAAGAAACCGTAATCGCCGTCTCGCCTTTGCGATGAGCGCGAATCGTGCCGTCCGCATCGACGGTGGCGACCGCTTCGTCACTGCTCGTATATTGAACGCCTTCCGTTACAAGCAGACGGGTCTGATCGCTGTACAGCGTCTCGGTGCGAATCGTCCCCGAAGCTCCCGCCAGCAGCGACTCGGGAGCCGCGACGTCAAGGCTCTCCAGCGTCGGCGCCTGCGGCTTTAAGGCAATTTCCAAGTAGGACTTGTAGATGCCGTTCTCGCTCTCTTTGCTTCTAATAATTCCGGACAAATCCGTCGTCACCTGTTTCACCAATACGCTGACGACACGATCCGGCTCTGATGAAGATTCGATCAGTTCCGTCACATCGAACGATCTCCACTGAAGCTGATCCGAGAACAAGACCTTATCGAGCCTCTCCCCCTCTGCCGGTTTCGTATTCCACGTAACTGCATTCTCCGTCCAGCCGTTCCCTACCCGGAAAACGCCGATTTCCGACGTTCCCTTGCGGCTATCGTTAACGTTGCCGTATACGAACAGCTTAGCTGAAGCAATCTCCTCGTCCGCTTCCCATTCGCTCAGATTGAATTTCAGCAATATTTCGCGTAAGTAGTTGCCGCTTCCATTTTTAAACTGCAGACTTTGAACCGATCCGTAATTCACTGCAGCGTTCGAACCGGCATTCACATAGGCGTCCTCAATTACCGGAATGACGATCGGCTGCTCGAACTCGGCCTTGCGATTCGGGTCGAAGCGCAATTTAATCGTATGGGTTTGTCCCATGGCGCCCTGTGTATTAACCTCCAAACGCAGATAAGGCATCGTCTGCAGCACCTGAACGCTCGCATCTGCCTTGATCGTCTCCCCGGCGACTTTGTCCAGATCGACAATGATTTTGCCGGCCTTCCAGGTCGGATCGGATACCGCCACGGTTAGTTCCGTCCCCTGCTCGCGCACTTGGATGGAAGCCGGGCGATCCGTTCTCACTCCCCCAGCCGTCGCTCCTTCCCAGAAGTTGTAGGAGGTAATGCCAAGCTTCTTCTCCTTGACGGCATGTACCTGGTTGGTCTGACTGACGATCTCGATGTCGGGATTCATACTGTAGCTCTCCGTCGTCGCCGCGTCTTGATTGGGCAGCAGCACGTAAGCATAGGAGCCGTTTTGCGGCGCCGTACCGTGCCCGAAAGCCAGACTCAAGTAGTTTCTTGTTACCGGATCGGCGCTTTCGCCCGAGTTGATCGCCTGCCATGTGCCCGTTCTTGCTTCCCGCAAAGCGGAAATCGACGGACTGTACGGGAAATAGTAGCCGATCCGCTCACCAGGCACGTTGCCTTCCAGATTTGCCCAACGAACATCGTTCAGCGTCGTCTGCCAGCCAAGCTGATTCGGCTGCGCCTCGCCGTTGACGATCAGCGCATTGCTGCCGGCCTCGTTGATTTGGCGATTTTCCACAATCGTCTCCACGTTCCGCGAGTCCGGGCTTGTAATTCCCGAACCTAGCGCTACGATCTCGTCGTCGAACATGAACCACGATTTCTTCGCGGTCAGATTGCTGCCGGTGCTTTTGCTCAGAGCCATATCCATGCCTGCAGAGCCGTACAGACCGTCCAAAGAAGAACCTCCTACCCAATCCCGGCCGTTGTAGTAGGACGTCCAAGCGGTTGGAGACTTGGCGTAGCCGTCCGTCGTCGTACCCGGCAAGCGGAAGCTGTTCACCGTCGGCCAATACTCATTGCTGTATTGTTTCAGATCGTCGGTATACAGGCTCGTCATTCCAATACCCGTGTACCACCCCTTCGCATTTTCGCCGTTGCCGAATTCAAAAGCCGAGACGCGGTCGGAGAACAGGCTGATGCCGAAGCCGTAGCCGTCTCGCAGATGCACGATTCGATCCATGGCGGAAAATTGATGATGCTTCACCAGAGGTCCTCTTGCCGTTACCGCAGGATCGTTCACGATGCTCTTGAGCACGTTAATATCGTACAGCGACAACCCTTTGTAATAGGACTCGAAGCTGGTGTCCGCGAGTATCCATTCTTTGATCTTGCTCTTCATGCTGGCGGCGTAAGCGTCGGGCGCGCCCTGCGTCAGCCTTCCGATCGTGCGAATGATGCCCCGGCCGGACAGATGGTCGGAATCGCGCGAACGCGAAATGCTCCGTCCTTTGACCGAATCCATAATCGCGCCTTTATAGATCAAAGGCTCGAATACCTCCTCCGCCCACCGATACGCATTGTCCGCATTCGGGTCCGTGATCTCCCATGGCGAGCGGCTGTACAAGTAAAACAGATCGGATATCCGGCCCAATAGAACGGAGCCGTAGCCGCCGGTATAGGCGAGATCGCTATGCTGGATCAAGGAACCGTCGCGATAGATGCCGTCTCCCGATACGGCATATTGGAACTCGCCCGTGATGGAGCTTCTGGCCAAGTCGATTTTGCCGGCATTTTCCCCCAGCACCCCGGACAGCGTGACGACCAACGCCTTGTCCAGCAAGTTGGCGCCGGTCTCGGTAACGCCGTTCAGCCGCTTGCGAGGGTCGGGCACAAAACGATCGATCGACTGCAAGTATTGCTTGAATTTATCCTCGGGCAGTTCGTCATATAACAGCACCAAAATGTTGGCGAGCGCCTGCGGAGCGCCAATCTCCCAATCCCACCAGTTGTCGCTGACCGACTTGCCCGGATTGTATTGGTACTTATGCATCCAATCCAGCGCTTTGAACGCATCGTTCAGCAGCTCGGCATTGCCGTAGAACGCCGAATGAGGGTTCTTGTAAGCCGAAGCCATGTCGACAATTCGGCCGTAAGCGCTTGAGATATTGGCGGACTTCGTATTCGTCTTTGTAATAACGCCCGTGAACAAGGAAGTCGGATCGGCCTCCTTGCTTAGCAGGTCCCAGCTCCCCGTCTGCTCGGCATTGGCGACTTTGGCATTGAGCAGTTCGATGGCCAATTGGATGTCGGGATCTTCAACGAGCACCTGCTGCCCGCCCAGCAGCAGATCGCGCCATTTCGCGCGTAAAGCGGCGTATCCGTCCAATAGCTCGGGCGATTCGATCGACACCGTGCTTTGCGCCGCGAGCAGGCCGTCCGTAGTTGCGACACGGATAACGGCCGTTCCCGTCTCATGCGCCGTAACCGTGCCCTGCTGGTCCACGGAGGCTACGCCTGGATTTAAAGAGCTCCACGTCAGCTCGTAGCCTGTGCTGTCTTCAGGCAGCACGCGGGGGGTCAGCGTGTAGCTCTCGTCCTTGCGCAGCTTGAACGTCGCCGGCTCCAAGCTCAGACCGGTGATGCCCTCCCACTCCTGAAGCGTAACATCGTCGAACCAGACCGTCCCGGTTCCCGTCTCGAAGAACGGCTCCAAGCGGATATATCGGGTCGACGGCGGAGCGTTCAGAACGATCTCTCGATAGGTCCAGTCATTTGTTCCCGTCAGCTTTTCCAGACTGGGGCCGTCCCCTAGCTTTACATTCGAGCCGTCCTTGGATGTCAGCTTCTCGTAATACTGCGTGCGGATAAACGCGCCGAGATTTGCCGTTACATTTTCCGTCTTGATCCAGGCTCCCAGCTTATACGCTTTTCCTCCAGCCTGCACTTTGTCTACCGTCACATCTTCGCTCACGCCGGTTCTCGCCGAAGCCGGATGCTTGATCTCCAGCGAACGGTTGCCGGAATAGTATACGGCGTCCGTCACCGATACAAGTCCGCCTGGCGAAGCGTTCCACACTCCCCATCCGCTCGCTCCTATTCCGTTCACCCAACCCGTTTGTCCCGCACTCATGGTTTCAAAGCCGCCGTTATCCGCTACATTTACTGCCGCTGCCCGTACGTGTGACTGTGCTGCCGGAGCGGCCATGCCCATCAATTGAACAACCATGGTAAGCGCTAACATCTTATTCCATAATTTTGAATGCGTTTTCAAAATTGATCACCTCGGAAGAAATGAAGTTAATTTCGGATAATGAAAAGGGTTGTCCTATAAGCAGAGTTGCTTGAGATGATCGAGATATAAAGAAAGGGGGATGTGCCTCCCGGAGACTGCCTCATACGCTTCTGAAATCACCTTATCACGGGTTTACCCATTCAGATTTCAGAAAGCGTATAGCATCGGAGGGAGGCACATCCCCCTTGCACCTTTATCATTGATTATCTTTTACAGCAACTTGGTTGACTTATGAGACATCCCCGCCGGGATTAACGCTGCTGGAAGCGGTCGTACGCAACTTGTTGCAGCTCGAGTGCGCGATCGATGCCCATCTTCTTGAATTGCTCGAGAGCTTTGTCAAAGCTGTCGACCTGCGCGGAGCCCATAATGATTTTGGTTACGACTTCATCGCGGTACGTGTTCACGTCGGTCATGATTTTGGCAAATTCGGAAGCTTCCTCCGGCGTCAACGAAATCGGCGGAATCAGAACGGAAGCCGCGTTGTTCGAATACTGAGCGTACACCTTAACCGCATCTTTCTGAGCGTCAAGCGCATAGTATTGGTCGTTGTAACGGTCGTCGTCCAAGCCAGGGAACGGATAGTTCGCGATAAAATATTTCGCCATCGCTTGGCCGATCGGCAGCTTGTCCGGGTTGTTCAAAATCAGATCGGTATATTTCGGCTGGCCGTCTACGGACGTATAGGTTTTGCCTTCGACTCCGAAGTTTTTGAGTACGGCGCCCTCGTCGCTGAACAGGTAATCCAACGCTTTGATCGTCTCGGCCGGATTTTTATTCGAGCTGGTAATAAGCGCGCCTACATTGCTGTATTCCCAACCCGTTTCGGTGAACTTAGGCTCGTCGCCTTTGTTCATTACAGGATACTGCACAGCCGCCAGCATCGCGTTAGGAACGGTTTCCTGAAGGGCCGGTAGCCACTGTCCCATGCTGCCTCCGATATATCCGAAGGATGCGGCCGCTTTGCCCGAAGCCATCTTCGCCGTTTTGGCGTTGCCGTCGTTGGAGGCGTAATCGGGATCGATCAGCCCGTCTTTGTACCATTGCTGCATACGCGCCAAGTAATCTTTGAATGCAGGCTGCATCGGCCCGTATTGTACCTTGCCGCTATCCAGGTAAAACTCCTTGCCGATGCCGTACGCTCCCATGAAATCGGACGAATTGCGGGAGCCGAGCAGCAAATCTTTTTCAGCCGTATAAGGGAAGATCCCCTTCTTCTCTTTGATCGTGCGCAGTACGTTTTCCCACTCGTCGATCGTTTCCGGCGATTGCAGTCCGAGCTCGTCGAGCCAATCTTTGCGGATCATTTGGCCGGCGAACGTTTTGTATTTCCCGTACTCGCCATATTTCAGGTTAGGGAAAACGTAGAGATCCCCGTTATCCGCTTTGATCTGCTTCGCCACCTGCGGATTCTCGTCCAGAATTCTCTTCAGGTTCGGAGCGTATTGGTCGATCAGCTCGTTCAGCTTAATGATAGTGCCGTCCTGGTACAGCTTGGCCGGACCGCCTTGGAAATTGGTCATGTTCCACACGATCAGATCGGGCAGATCGCCCGAAGCGACCATAACGCCGAATTGCTGCTGAGCGTCGGCGCCAGTGCCGGTCGGATGCTCGAATTTGAATTTAACGTTCGTTTTTTTCTCCCACTCCTGAACCATCTCTACGTCGCTCAGGCTCTGCACGACCGCTTGGGCGTTAGGGTTAAGCGGATGCCATAGCTTCAGCGTTACCGGTCCGGCGGACGATTCGCTCGAGGACGAGCTGGATGCTTGGCTGGATGGCGCGGCGCTGCTGCTAGCGCCGCCGTTCGAACTGTCTTTGGAGCAAGCCGTGGCGATTGCGCCGGTCGTTAATGCGATAGAAAGCAGAAGCGCAAATTTGGAGACTTTCTTCATCTGTTACTCCCCTTTAGGATTGAGTTTGATGTTTACCGCATGTCCGCACAGCCGCTTTTATTAGTAGGACTGTTTATGACTGCAAGACTGCCGTGCCGGCTCGGTTCATCACATCCCCATCGTACAGGGACATCCCGGAATGTGTATATTCGCAACTCTTGAAGACGTATTCAAATCTAGACAAATCGCGAGTAACAATTTTTGACGAGGTTCATTTATCTTTGGAATGCCCCTATTTTCATATAAGTTTCCCCTAAATAGCCAAGCTCGCTACAGGCAAAAAAAATAAAACGCCACCCTATACGGATGACGCTCTGCCGGCTAATGGCGGGGGCTGTCCCGAATGACCTGCACCGCTTTCGTCAGCTCGCGCAAAATGTCGGACTGAAGCTGCGGCTCCTGATAAATCGCTTTAATATAAGCTTCACCGGCTTGGCCGGACGTATAGCGCGGAGGCAAATGATTCAACGCCAGCAGCACGATGTCCATCTGACATTGGTTGCAGCTGCATTCCAAAATTCCCGATTTCACGTAATGCTCCTCGAATAAACCGCTGACGATCGGTTCCATCGCATTAAATACGGATAGCTCGCGAGAAAAGAACATATTTGACACTCTCCATCTGAATCGGTAATGCAGATCTCCCTTCCTATATCGGCAGGCAAGTCCCCGATCGATAGAGGGGCGCGGCAGAGTTGGTTCGATTGTCCCGGTGCCCGATCTCTTCCTAAGCCTAACGTAATAAAAAGATCGTTCGAATCTCCCTTTGTACTGCGAATGCGAGCTGCCCCTACGTTCCCATCCTCTCCATAGTCTATCACTTGCGCGCTTGCGTATGATAACATTTGGTATGGCCGATTCCCCAAAGCGCTCGAAAAGTTCGGCGATGCGAAGGAGGACTAAAGATGGCGCACCATTTTTCCGTGCATACGGGCAACGGATACATGCGTATGCTCGAACAGTATAAAGCCATTCACGGACAGCTCGGAACCGTCCGCTTCCTGCCGAACCATGCCGCAGGCAGCGGCGTCGTATACGATATTAAGCCGGAATACGGCCAAGGCACGCTGCAAATGTATCTTCTGCAAGCCAACGTTATGCTGCTCATTTACGACTTCGTACTGACGGACGAGATGGTGACCGCGTTCGATCTGGACGACGATTATTTCGAGCTGGAATACTGCATTGACGGAAGCATGCACATTCACGAACGGCAGGCGGGAGAGGCCCGCTTTGCCGCCAACGAGCTTTCCGTCTCCTTGTCGCAGGCCGTCAGCGGCAATATTCGGCGCAATGCCGGACAAGCCTACCGCGGCGTATCGATCACGGGTAGCCGCGCGGCGCTACCCGCTTATTTCGGCAGCGCCGGCATCGGAATCTGGAACGAGACGATCGAGCGCATGGATGCCCGCGAGCGGGCCGAGTATTATCTCGGGGCGCAAGCGTCCCCGGAAATCGCCTCGGCCTTCCTGCAAATCTATCACTGCCGCTTACCCGTCTTAACGCGCGCCCTCTTCTACGAGAGCAAGGTGTCCGAGATCTTGTCCGCCATTGTGTCGCTTGAAATCGAGCGCGTCAGCGATTATGTGGCCATCTCCTTAAGCCCTCACGAGTATCGGCAAATCAAGCGGATTCCCCGCCTGCTGATGGAATCGCCTGAAGAATGCCCGACGCTATCCTCGCTCTCCGATCAATTGGGCATTGCGCTTAAACGGCTTACGAAAGGGTTTAAAATGCTGTACGGGGATACGATTTTCAGCTATCACCGCAAGCAGACGCTCCAGCAAGCCTCGTCTCTGCTGCTCGGCACGGATCGGTCCGTCAGCGAGATCGCTTACGAGGTAGGCTACTCCAATCCAAGCAACTTCGGCGTCGCCTTTAAGAAGCATTTCGGAATGACCCCGATGCAATACCGGGAAACTTCCATTTTGCATAAACGTTAACCGACTCGTCTTCCTTCATGAGCGTCGCCCCGGCATTTCCGGGTTTGTTCCGTAAGCAGAAAGAGCCTGTACGGCCTTACTTATGGGACAAACCCTTTTTTGTGCTGTCAAAAAAGACGAATCGGCTCATCGCTCAACAAGAATCGGACCCGCGCTCAATAAGTGGCTCTTCGATTGTTAGGTATAATGATAATCGTTCTCAATTACAAAGGAGGAAATGACATGCTCTCTCAACTAAGACGCGGCGTGCTCGGACTGGCACTATGCCTGCCCCTGCTAAGCGCCTGCTCGCAAAATTCCGCGCCGGAACTGCCGGCCGCAACGACAAACGCCGTTCCTTCGAAGCAATCGGCCTCCGAACAGTCCGGCCGTTACCCTGTAACGCTCTCGATGTACGACGATGAAGGAAAAGAGATCCGGCAAACGCTGGAGAAAGCGCCCGAAAGGGTCGTCGTCGTCGGACAGGGCTTTGCGGAGCTGATGCTCGCTTTCGGGGAAGAAGATAAAATCGCGGGATTGGGTTATCTGGACAAGTCCTATTCGAAATACGAGGCACAAATCGCCAAGCTGCCGATTCTGGCCGAGATGTGGCCGTCCCCCGAGGCAATCCTGGAGTTGAAGCCGGATCTGATCGTCGCCATGTCGTCCGGCTTCAAGAAGGACCGCATCGGCGACATCGCGTTCTGGAACGAGCGCAATATTCCTGTGCTCGCGGGAATTAACTACACGATAGGAAGAACGATCGACGGGTTCTTCGACGACATTGCCAACCTGGGCACCGCGCTGAATATCGAAGCCAAGGCGGACGCCTTTATCGCCGAACAACGAGAGCGCATCGCCGCCATTCAGAAGACCGCGGAACAGGTATCCGTCAAGCCGAAGGTGCTGCTCGTCGCCAGCGGCGGCCGGGAGACGTACGACTACTACTCTCCCTCCCTATGCGTTATTGACGAGATGATCGAAGGCTCGGGCGGGGAGTATTTGAAACTGTCCGAGGACACCTACGTGGAGATGTCGGCCGAATCGATTCTCTCCGTCAATCCGGACAAAATCATTCTGACCGAGTTTCAACGCTCGGACAGCGAAGCCGCGAGGAACAAGCTGTTGAACAATCCGACGCTGCGCAGCGTAACGGCGATCAAGAACGGGGACGTCATGGTCGCCGACTATACGAACGCCATTCGCGGCAGCCTGGAGCTGGCCGATCTCTACGAAGATGTGGCCGCCTTTCTTCATCCCGGATTGTTCGGAGGCCAATCGTAATGGCAAGCTCGCCTGTCGCGCAGCGCCCCGCCGACTGTCTCCCCGGGGCCAAACGCCTTCCGTCATCGGCGATCGCCCTGCTCTTGTTGGCGGCGGTGGGCTGCTCGATCATCTTATCCGTATCGATCGGTCAGATCGGTATTCCGTTCGGCCACTCGCTGCGAATTCTGCTCCATCAGATTACCGGGCTGCAGACCGGACACGCAAGCGTAATTAACGACGAACTGCTCGTCGACGTCATCTGGCAAATCCGCCTGCCCCGAGTGCTGCTGGCTGCAATCGCGGGCATCGGCCTGGCGCTGTGCGGCTCGGTGATGCAAGCGGCCGTGCAGAATCCGCTGGCCGATCCGTTTATTCTAGGCATCTCGTCCGGCTCGTCGCTGGGCGCCACCTTCGCGATTATGGTCGGCTTCGGCTTCGGAGGTTGGCTGGGAGAATTCGGGGTCGCTTCGTGGGCCTTCGTCGGGGCGTTGGGCGCAACGGCCCTCGTACTGGGACTTGCCAGCATTGGAGGCAAATCTTCCGCAGTTAAGCTGGTGCTGGCCGGTACGGTCATTAACGCGGTGTGCGGCGCGATGTCGAACTTTATTATTTACTTCGCCAAAAACGCCGAAGGCATTCGGTCCGTCACCTTCTGGACGATGGGCAGCCTGGCCTCGGCACAATGGGCTTCCCTGCCGCTCATTGCCGCGGTCGTTCTGGTCGCTCTGCTCTATTTTCTGCTGCAATCCCGGATACTCAACGCAATGCTGATGGGGGAAGAGGCTGCCGTTACCCTTGGCGTCAACCTCGTCTTTTACAGACGTCTGTACATGGTGCTCTCGGCCGTCGTTACCGGCTTTCTGGTCGCTTCCTGCGGAATCATCGGCTTCGTAGGACTTATCGTGCCGCATATCGTGCGCGGCTTCGCCGGCTCGGATCATAAGCGGCTTATCCCGGCCGCCGCCCTGTTCGGCGCTCTGTTCATGATCTGGACGGACGTTGCGGCTCGCACGGTTATTCCTAACGGGGAGCTCCCGATCGGAATTCTCACCTCCTTGTTCGGAGCGCCCATATTCATGTACATGCTGCTCAAAAAAAGATACGGATTCGGAGGGTAATAGACGATGGAATTAAACGCCGATTGTGTGTCCGTCGCTCTGTCGGGCGTCGATGTCGTCAAGAAAATCAGCTTGCAGGTCAAGAACAAGCAATTCGTCGGCCTCATCGGCCCGAACGGTTGCGGCAAATCCACGCTGCTGAAAAGCATTTATAAAATACTCAAGCCCCGGGAGGGCCGGATCTTGCTCGGCGAGCAGGACGTGCTGAAATCATCCGTCCGCAGCCTGTCCAAGACGCTCGGGGTAGTCGGCCAGTTCAACGAGCTCGGCTTCGACTTCACCGTCCGGGAGATGGTCTCGATGGGCAGAACGCCGCACAAGCGTTTTATGGAGGCGGATAACGCGGAGGACGAACGAATTGTGCGCGACGCCCTCGATAAAGTCGATCTGACGACTTACGCCGACCGCAGCTATTTGACTTTGTCCGGCGGCGAGAAGCAGCGCGTCATCCTCGCCCGGGCCATCGCCCAGCAGCCGAAGTTTCTCATTCTCGACGAGCCGACCAACCATTTGGACATGAAGTACCAGCTCCAGATTCTCTCGATCGTCAAATCTCTGAACATCGGAGTGCTAGCGGCGCTACATGATCTGTCCATGGCTTCTATGTACTGCGATGTGCTCTATGCGGTTAAGCATGGAGAGGTCGCAGGCTTCGGTCCTCCGAAGAAGCTGTTAACCAAGTCGTTGATCAAGGAAGTATACGACGTAGATTGCGAGGTATACCCGAACCCGATCACCGGCGATCTGGCAATCGCTTATTTGCCGGCCGCTCCGCATCCATGCTCCGAGGCGGTGTAAGGGCTGTAGAACTGATGGGGCTCGGCGCTATTCGAAGGGCATGGGCTGGCGCAGGGGCCGAAGCTCACACCTTAGAGGGCTTAGCGCCACCCCCGTACCAGCGCGGAATGTTCCTGAAACTCTCGAAGTCCGGAGACAACGCTCCGGCCGGCGCCGGAGCGTTCCGCGGCGGCGCCGGCTTTCTCCGGCAAGCAGCGGCGTCATTCTCCGCAGCATCCTTGTTCAGCCCTCCATCTTCAAGCTTCCTCAATCAGGCGGTCGAGCCCAGCTTATGCCTTCAATAATACAGCAAATTGACGGGGCCGAAGCTCTGATTAACCGTACCGTCGTAGTACCAGCTTCCGTTCCACTTGAATATCGCAAAGTTCGCCGTCCACGCATTGCTTAAAGATACGGTCGTATCATCATGATAATATCGATCTCCTCCGCTCGTTTCGCTCGCCACGAGATTATAGGAGGTATTGGCCGACAGCGATGCGGGCGTCGATAAATTGCAGTATTTAAAGCCGAGTCCATCCGCCTTGCCTGCCGCCATATTAACCGTACAAGAAGCGACTAACGACTTATCGCTTTCCTTGTATAGGGATACCGTATGCAAGCCGCTATTGCCGTTACCCATAAATCTTCCTAGGGACGAAACGGTTCGAGCGGTTCCTCCGATTGTAAAATTGAAGCCCGCTTCTCCGGTGAAACTATTTTGAGGGGATCCCAATGTTTTTCCGGTCAGCATAGAGAAATTCGAGGAGTCCTTGAACAACAAATTAACCGGACCAAAGCTTTGAGAAGCCGAACCGTCGTAGTACCAGACTCCATTCCATTTGAATATCGCAAAATTAGCCGTGCCCGATCCTAGGGTTACGGTCGTATCATCATGATAGTATTGATCTCCCCCGCTCGTCTCGCTCGAAACAAGGTTGTATGAAGTATTAGCCGCTAGCGTAATAGATGCGGGTAATGTACAGTACTTGAACCCCGAAACGTCGGCTGTCCCGATTGCCATGTTTACCGTGCAGGATGCCACTAAAGATTTATCGCTTTCCTTATATAGGGATACCGTATGAGACTTGTTATTTCCGCTTACATAGAACCTTCCTAGAGATGTAACGGTTCGAGCGGTTCCCCCGATCGTAAAATTGAATCCCGCTTCTCCGGTGAAATCGTTCCGCAGAGCTCCTAATGTTTGCCCGGTAACTAGAGGGTCGTATTTCCCGACGGGTGTCAATTCGTACACTTGTACCTGTTCAGCGCCAACCGTCCCCGACAGCTTCCCGTCCGTGCCTATCGATAGCGTGGATGGCAGTCGAGTAAACAGGCTCTTCGCGACAGCATTCTGATAGCCTGCCGGCAATGGAATAGACGCACTAACGTTGGCCGGCGTCCCAGGTCCCCCCGGCTGATGATAGGGAACATTCGCCACCGAGTCATAGCTTGTGTTGACGACGATGACATATACTTTCCCGTCATACTCCCAATGAGTCACTCTTAAATTCGGATTTCCCGTCGGTACCTCCGTCTTATTGCCGAGCATTAGCGCCGGCTTCAAGGCGTTAATCTCGGGGACCATAGCTTTGGTCTCCGCGTACAGATCGGCCGGAATCGTCGTATTGTTCGGTGCATAATAGTAGGGGAAAAATAAGATTCCTTTTGCCCCAGCGGCAAGCGCTTGGTAGGTCATGTTTCTCACTTCGCTCGCATCGGGAGCACGCCCCAATACGGGGTCCGGCTGCAACGAAGGCGCGATCTGGTACCAACTGAAGGTCTGAATAACTCCAAACGCCGGTTTCCCCGCGGCTCTATAAGCATCGGCCGTATCCTTCATCGCGGCGTATACCGTATTCATAGGTATGCTGGTGCCGATCGGATACATCTGCCGCCCCATCGTATCCAGGATATTCACATAACTTCCGACATTGTATCCCGGCTCATACGTATAATGCGCACCCGTTCCGTAAGTAATATGATTGGAATCGATAGCCCTGACAGCGTCTTGATAGCTTTGAGCCGTCGCGGGCTCGATGTAAGGATCGCAATCGTCGCAAATGCTCCAACCTAGAATAGCAGGCTTATCTTTCCATTGCGCCAAAAAATTATAATTAACGAGCGTAGCAATATTTTCAGGCATAAGCTTGATTCCTTTTGCACCGGCATCGTCGACGAAGCTTGTGTCGAATCCGTTATCCAGGTCGGCCGAAGGATGCATGACGTTAAAGCCGTCTGCAGCTAATTGATGCATATCCGCTGAAAGCTTGCCCGCCGGCATCTTGTATGAGCTTGCCACTTTCGTCCATCCCGTCGCTCCGTCTGCGGATACCTCCACTTCATAATGCGTAGGCGCAATCGTATGACAAAGCCACGCTTTGAGCGTGACTTTATCGAAGGACTTCGCACTGTTCCACGTCAAGGTCACATATGCCGGCATCGCCGGAAATGTGTCGCTGGCATAATCGTTGGACAAGCTGCCATCGTTTAATTCGGCAGGAGAATGATTCGGATCGGCATGCACGCTTGTTGCGCTCGCCGTAGCCGAGGTAGCCAGGTTGGGTCCCGATCCGTCGTTCACCTCAATTTCCACAATACCGAAATAGTTCTGAACCATATTGGCTTTAAGTATTTTTAACCTCACGCCTTTTACATTTGTAACTCTGGCAAAGCTCGCCACATCCGACTCGACCGTAAAATTATTCGTGTGCCACGGAATTTGCCCCCATGCCACTTCGTAAAAGCCGAATGGAAAAAAAGGCTGCCCGTTAACTAATAGGGTTCCGTCACTTGTTGAACCCGAGGTTGAGGCCGATACCGTGTGATAAGGATTAAAAAAAGTCAGCAGCAAAGTAACCGAGAAGAGAAGCGAAGCGATTTTATACTTATTCTTCATCGTAAATCACTCCTTTTTCGTAGAAGCATTAGAAACCAATAGCGCACTCCCCCTGTGCAATGGAGAGGAGGAGCGCGCTATCGGAAGATTCTACAAGCTTACGGAACGATGTCGATCTTAATGATTGCCTCCGTCGAGATGAATCGGATAAAATTCGGACGAATTCCACACCATTCCGCCGCCCCAAGTAATGAAACGTTCTTTGCCATGGAAATTGCGGAAGAAGAATCCGTACAACGTATCCGTCGTGCTCGGATCGACGCCGATGCTCGCGAACGGAATCGCCTGAATCGTATTCCAGCGGTCCGTCCCCACCTCCGCGCTGACTTGCCAGATCCCGTTATAGGTCGGGTCCTGGAACGACTTGTATTCGAACTTTACTTCCCGAGGATTAGAGAAAAATCCGTAATAGGTTCCGGTCTTGTCGCCCGTCACGTAGGTTTCGACCGAGTCGTCCGCCCCGCTTCTCCACCACTCCCCGGGAGCGTCCTCGCTTACGACCATGCCATCCAGATCGTTATCGAGGTTTTCATAACCTACATATAGGTTTTCGTCGTCCCACAAGAGATACACTTTCGTTTCCTCCTGCACTTCATTGCGGGTACCCATCTCGCGGAACTCGGTCACGGGCTGTATGCCGGCCCAAGGCCCCGCTCCGAAGTCCAACGCATTCATAATCTGCTCTTTGCCGTAGGTCGTTTTGGACGCCGTTGCCGACAGATTAGGAAGCTCGCCCACGAGATAAACCATCGTTTCGAATGTCGTCTTGATCGGCTCGATCCTCTTCTTCGCTTGCGCGTCGGCCAGCTGCCAAGCTTCATCCAAAGCGGATTGGGCGGCATCTTTAATGCCGGCTTGAATAACGTAATGGCCGATCAACTGGCTTGCCCTGGAATAGACGCCGACCGCTTGTTGATCATAGTTCCAGCCCTGCTCGATCAGCTCGTAATAAGTTCTCATCGACTCCGCAGCGGCTCCGTACGCCTTCTCCAAAAATTCGGTTTTGAGCGCCTCCAGGTCCGCATCCGGATTCCAGAACAATTGATTAATAAGCCAATATTGCAGCGCGTTGACGCCCCAGACGACCCCGTTATCCAATTGTCCTTCCGGCAGCACGCCCAATATGCCAAGATCGCGATAATATTGCACGTCCGCCTGCACCTTCTCGGCTATCGGCCTTTCATAGATGTCCGTGGCGCAGCAACCGTAGTAATTGTACATAAGAATGTTGTGCGTTTTCTGTACCCAGCTTTCGAGCTTAAGGTTATAGGAATAATTCGAATTGTTCTGATCGCTTGTATTGAAAGGAACTCTGACGTCTTCGGCAGCCGGCGCCATTACGATAATGATATTGTCCTCTAGCTCAACTTTCGGAGGAGTATCCGTAAAAAAGTAAGCAAAAGTCGTAATTTTGACGTTCGGATGGGTTGTTTTAATATCGGCTGCTATTTTATTAAGAAAAGTGAAGAAAACCGTCGACTTGTAAGCCGGATCTTCAGGTTGAACGACAAGTCCGTCAGGCGTTGTGAACGGCTGCCTGCTTAATTGCCCCTGGTCGAAAACCTGGTTATCCATAATTCCGACTCCAAGGTAATCCATGTCCTGAACGGAAAGAAGCTGCCTCATTTCATTCGCGATCACCCCGGGAACGTCCGGATGATAGAAGTTGATTTGAGAATGCTCCAGCGATACGGGAACGTATTCTCCGTTGATTTCATTGTAGTAATCGGGATGATCGGCAAAATATTTCTCGTTCGGAAGCCAGAAATCAAGGTTATGACCGAGTAGAACCGGATTTAGACCCAGAGCATATTGCCGCTCCCAGTAATCGATATTTCCGATCTCGGCCAGCTTGGCGTTTAATTTGTTCCTAGCCAGCATGGACTCGCTGTCCGCGTCCGCATGAAACTCTCCCGCTTTTCCGGAACCGGTCGTATGCCATCCTCGCAGCTTAAACGGGGACTTTTCCCGATAATCGATTTTGTTCGCAACAAGGGTTGGTTGGTTCTCGTAAAGCGTTCCGAAGTCCGTCGACCTCGTCCACAGCACTCCTGCATTATCTGTAAGGAAGTCATAAACGCCGTTTAAAGCGCCTCTGGCATTCTCCCCGAAAATATAAATCCGATTCCCTGATGTTCGAATGGCAAATCCGTCCGTTCCTTGCAAATAAGCGAGATCTTCCGGAAACATCCCGGAAAGCTGCGCGTTCGTATCCGGAGTTGCCAGAATGATCCGGACGCGGTCGTCATCGCTCGCGCTTTCATTGGCGTTATCACTTCCGTCATCGTTTTCAGGTTCGGCATCGTTGCCGATTTCCGTTAACGTGACGTCGTCGATCCACAACGATTCCGTCCCCGACATGAATATATAGATCCAATTATGATCGTATACGGCGCTGGCATCGGGCGCATATTCCAACTCAATCTGCTGCCACTGATCGGTTACGTCAACAGCCGTCCTTGCTGTAACCGGGTTATTGCCGCCGCCTGCCAGTATCTCGTGAATCTCCATGTTGACGGAACCTGCCGAGGCTCCCTTCACCCATGCGCTCAGCTTATATCGCTTTCCCGGTATAAGATCCAGATCTTGCAAAGCCCTCGTAAACATATAATCCGAGCCTTGTAATTCCAGTCTTAAAGAGCGTCCTCCGTTCTTCCGTTCTTGATCGTCCCAAGTTGCCGTCGGCGAATACCAGCCATCCGGGAAGGTGCCGTTCGAATTCCCGATTTCGAATCCGGAGTTGTATAGAAGATCAAGTGAAGGTTCTTCAACGATCTCGGTTAAGATGACGTCATCCACCCACATCGATTCCGTACCGGACATGAAGAAGAAAATCCGATGATAATCGTATTGCGCAATCGCATCCGGGGAATATGGCAATTCCACGAGCTGCCACTGATCGCTTAAAGAGGCGATCGCCCTAGCGGTGACAGGATTATTGCCCCCGTTTGCCTGCATTTCGTGAATTTCCATATTCATTTCTCCGTTACCGGTTGCCTTAACCCAAGCGCTTAATTTATAGCGTTTTCCCTGCTCCAGCTTGAGATTTTGGTCCGTGCGCGCAAACATGTAGGCAGAGCTCCCTAAATCCAGCCTTAACGAGTAGTTGCCGTCGTGCCGAACGACATTGTCTCTGCCTCCTGAAGGCGAATACCAGCCAGTCGGGCTGGTTCCGTTCGAATTAGACAATTCGAATCCGGAATTCGCGAGAAGGTTGGGATCGTAATGCACGCTTAAGGTCACCGGGCCTAATGGCGTTTCGCCTACGCTTGCCTGAATCGTAACGACATGTGCTCCGACCGGCGTTGCGCTCGCCACATACACAGCGCCGACAACGGATTTGTTCTCGTACCCGGCCAATTCCACTCCTTCAGGGAAGCTTGCCGTAATAGGGCCGACAAAGCTTTGCGTCAAGTTGACGTGTACCGGCGTTTCCTCGTTATTGACGAGATCGAGCCGGATCGGATATGTCCCGCTTTTCTTGACGTTTAGTTCGCTGACCGATAACGCCGCGCTAACGGATGATTCGGGGTTCCACTTATAAATCGGAAGCTCGGCGCCGCTAACCAGCTTTAACGTATCCTGAAGCTCCTTCGCAGCAAGCGCCATCATCTCGTTCGCCGAGGAACTCACGAAAATATCCGCTTTGGCTATACCGGATTCAACGATTGTTGCGGACGACGTTGGTTCTGGAGTTGACGTTGGTTCCGGAGAGGGCGACGGTTCCGGCGTTGACGTCGACGGAGGGGAGCCGCCGCCGCTACCGCCCGAATTTGTAGTTGCATTCCGATTGTCCGCCGTCACAAGCTCTTTCCCGATCGTAGCCGACACATTTGTTGAAAAATTCACCTTGTTGGGCCACTTGTCGAACTTAACGCCGCTTACGTTAAGCTTAGCCGTCTCAATGACTCCTTCGCCGGTAACGTTGGCTGCCGCATTAAAGATCATAAGTACAACTTTGGCGATACGACTTAGTTCGAAGCTTACCGTTCCGGTCATATGTCTAATTTCATCGAATTCTCCATCCAGAACGATTCTAGCCTCGATTTGATCGTTCGGAACGAGAATAATGACGTTCACAAATCCCTTTCCTTGCAACTTTCCTTCTTGCAAAATTCCTCCGGAAAGCATTTGAACCTCTTGAATCTCCGTTGTTCCTTCTACCACGATGCGAATCCGCGAATTCCATTTGTCAACGATCACTGGACCCGACAGCCGGGAATTGCGAATAAGGATACTGTTTTCTCCGCCGCCCAGAACGTAAGTGGCTCCCTTGACCGTTACGCCGTCCAGCAAAATCTCTCCTTCTCCCGCACCTTGGGTAATGAATAGGTCGCCGGATACGACCATATTTTTCAGTGAGACGCCGTCTGTATTCACGACGAGTTTTCCTTCAATGTCGGTATTGAAATCGCCCTTTTCTTTGATCAAAGTTCCCATAACGTTATCTATCAGTTGTACGACCTCGGAGCGCGTCATATTTGCCTTGGGATTGAATTGATGATTTCCATTCCCTTGTAAGTACCCCTTGGCTCTTAATGCCGACACGTCCGAGACGGCGTAGGAAGAGATGGATGCTGCATCCGTAAAGCCTTCGTTAGATGCTTTAACGTCCGCCTTCACCCTGAACGCTCGAGCAACGATGACCGCGGCGTCTTGACGGGTAATCGGTTTGTTAGGCTCGAACCGACTCCCGCCCGCTCCCTTGATAATGCCGGCAGCGTGAAGTCTGAAGACGTCCTGTGCGTACCAGACCTGTTCGCCGACATCCGAGAATGGATTCGCGCCGGAGCGAACGGCCGGCAAGCCGATAACCCGATTAATCAAAGCCGCAAACTCGGACCGGGTGACCGGATTATCCGGCCGATAGTCACGATCCTCGTATCCCTTGAGTAAGCCGAGTCCTATCCATTTATCCAAGACCCCCTGCGCCCAATGTTTCGAGACAATCGCAGCTCCTTGCTCAGTATTGGCCTTTTCGTTTACCGCCATAGCTTGAGTCGGCATCCAGACCGATACGATCATGCTCGCGATCAACACGAGCGATAGTAAACGCTTAGAACGTAACCTTCCCACAACATCAACCCCTCTTAAATAGATTAACGAGCATACCAAAGAAGCCATAGCCGTCCATCGTTCCGCTTCTCGTCAAATCGAGGACTTGCTTATGGTTCGAGCTATTCCAAACGCCCCCCTATAGACACAAATATAAAACGCTTACAAAACAACTATAAATCACATGAATTTGCTGCGCTATTTGCCAATCTTGCTTTCCTTGACATCTGTTGCGGTGTTCTACTATCGCCGTCAAGCCGACTTCTCAATAAGCGGTTCCATTCGAAAAAAACAACAGCCTCATGGGCTTCCCCTTAGAGGCTGTCACTTATTGATTGGTTAACTTCAATACTCGTATTGCTCGCTGCTCTCCCAATACCGAACGCAATCTACTCATCCCCGCTAGCCTGCAACTCGAGCTCAATCATGACGATTCCCCTACCGGGTACATATAAGCTGAATTCCGAGCCTCGCGGATGGACCGGAACTCCGGGGAAATCGGTTAAGACGGTGATCTTGTCGATGGGACGACCCGCATCAAGATGCGCCGACTTGTAATTCATGTGCAGATTGGAAATGAGGATTCGCCAGCGATGGGGAGCCGTCTCCAGTACGGCAGCGCGAATGAATGCCTCGTTCTTCAACGACTTGGGTACGTTCGTCCGCTCGATAATTCCCTCGACGCATTTGCTCAAGAACGCTTCGCTGACCGGACTGAAATAGAGGCTGTTGAGCCAGGACATTCCCTCCTTGAACCCGGAACGCTGGCGCTCCTCTTGTCGTTCGAAATCGGCGCTATGCTCCATCGCAAAAGCTTCTACCGCTTCACCGCTGCAATCCCTTGTTACGCAGAATAACCCGTTAATCTCGCAATCTATTCGCCAATTGGCGATTGTCTGGATCCGGGATATACGCTCTGTCATCCTGCCGATCAGAACGGACGAACCGTTCCGATAAGCAAGAACGCTTTGCAATTCCTCGTCGGGCAATAGATGCAGCAGAGTAACGAGAATCGGTCCATCGGTTTCGGGAATATCCTTCACGTTAACGATCGTATGCAGAGGAGCGCCTCGGGAGATCAATTCCGTCATATATTTGTGAACCGGCCAATGACGGGTTTCGGAATAATCCTCCAAAGATCGGTGAAGCAGCCGATCGGACCACACCATGCGGACACCGGCAGTCCGAAGGGGCTCTCCGTCGAACGCTCCATCCCACCGTTTGGCTATCCAATTCCATCCATCCCGGCTAACCCCATCCCCGAGACAAGCCATAAAACCTCCGGAACAGCGGCTTATCCCCGACGAATTTTGCAAATACAGGTTAGCCAAAGAGTAAATATCCCGTTCCAGCACGGTCGGCGCATGGCTCAAAGCATCCCATTGCTCGTTCGTATCTTGGATCGCATTTAAGCAGACCAGCTTCTGCTCCGGCACATAAGCTTTAATAGATAACAGCATCGCCGCAAATTCGGCACCCGGCTCGTATTCCGTTTCTCCCGCTCCGGCGGAGAGCGATGCTCCGACGGTTTCGACGACAAACCCATCGATCCCCGAATCCGAAAGCCTGCGATAATCGACGCCGTAGCGATATATCGCTTCAAAAGGATCCCTGGTCCAAGCCGTGTTCAGATAGGCCTTCTTCCCTTCCTTGCGAATGGCGGACATGATTTTGTCCCATAATCGACCCCATCGTTCGCAATGAAATCGAATCCATTCCAGACGTTTATTATTCCAAATCCAATCGGCACGCTGTTCCATATCGAGCGGATTTCCGTCGCAACGAGCTGCTAATCCTGTATGAATGTCGACTCCGGTAGCCGCGATGAACTGCTCGACCATATCATCCGAGTAATCCGTCTCCGCCAAGCTAAGCCGCGGACTGGTGTATCCGTCGGCGCCATGATAACCGTCAAAACCATAATCCGACATTACTTTCATTAGATCTTGAACGAACAAGTCTTCATACCAGCTTCCATCCTTTAAACGCTTAAGCGGATTGATTGCCGGGAAGGCTTCTCCCGACTTCCTCATCTCGTAGAGCTCCGGATGAGCGGCGCACCATTCGCTTGCGCGCAGCGTATCTCCGACGTGGAATTGATAAATATCGAAGAAGCTGCAGTAGACGTCGATTCCATGCTTCTGTAATTCCGTTACCAGACTGCGCAACTGAAAGTTGGTCCACTCTTGTCTATCGTGCAGCTTGCCGTAAGGGCGCGCACCGTAAGAGCACGCCTCCATCGGCAAATGCCACTCCGTGTCCATGCCTTTATGCGCATGCACGAAGTCGGGCGTGTATAAGAGAAGGAAGATACTTTCCGGTATGAACCCTACCGTATCTAAATAAGCGGCAACTCCATAATCGCTTTCCCGATTATCGAACCCGATTAATTCGATCCAGATCCATTTTTCATAACTCGCGGCTTTCATCTCGCACCTCTTAATTATGGGATTCGGTTATCCCTTGACGCTTCCGAGCACGATCCCTTTCACGAAAAACTTCTGCAGAAAAGGATAGACGATAAGAATCGGAAGCGCGCCCAAAAAGATTTGCGCCGCCCTCGTCGTACGTTCGGAAATTTCAAGAATGCCCGCTAAATTTTTCGGATCCATTTTCATAGGATTGCTATTGATGACCAACAACTGCAAATAAGTCGAGAGCGGATAATTTTTCGGGAAATTCATATAGATCAGTCCGTCGAACCAAGCGTTCCAATGATAGACCATCGTAAACAAGGAGACGGTGGCCAGGACCGGATAAGACATAGGCACGTACATCTTCCACAAAACGAGCCAATGCCCCGCCCCATCCATGAAGGCCGACTCCTCTATCTCTTTGGGTAATCCGCGAAAAAAATTAAGCAGCAGAATAACATTGAATACGGAAACCGCGCTCGGAATGACGAGTGCCCAGATTGTATCGATCAAACCTGTCATGCTGACTACCATATACGTTGGAATAAGGCCGCCGCTGAACAATATCGTGAATACGAAAAACCAGGCATAATAGCTGCGAATCCTTAAATCCTTGCGTTCTTTGGAAAGCGGATAAGCGCATAGAAGCGATAAGCTCATATTGATGCTAAAACCAAGAACAAGCCGCTGGAACGTGATGCCGAATGAGCTAATAAATTCTTGCTTCTGCAAAATATACTTATAAGAAGAAAAGGTCAGATCGACGGGAAGCAGTTTCACCAACCCAGCCGATGCCGCCGCGCTGGAACTAAACGAGATCGACAGCACCTGAACCAAGGGGAGCAGGCAAAGCAAGGAAAGCGCAACGAGAAAAGCGTAGTTTCCCGCGACGAACACTTTTCGGCCAACGGACACCCGATGTTGCATTGGAAACCTTCCTCTCGTCAGAAAATGCGATAGTTGACCAAACGATACGCCAAGAAATACGATATCGTGATGAGCACGAACGAAACGAACGATTTGAATAAGCCGATCGCGGTCGCAACGCCGAACTGCGCGTCGAGCAAACCGATACGGTAGATTAGCGTGTCCAGAATATCCCCGCTTTGATATACGCTCGGACTGTACAGGTTAAATACCTGATCGAAACCGGCATTCAGAACGTTGCCTAAGCTTAATGTAGCCATCAGAACGATGACCGGCACCATTCCCGGCAGCGTAATATGCCACGCCTGTCTCGTATAATTCGCACCGTCCACAATAGCCGCTTCGTATAAAGACGGGTTGATACCCGTAATGGCGGCCAGAAATACGATCGTGCTAAACCCGAATTCCTTCCAGACGTCGGAGAAAATAAGCACGGCCGGAAACCATTTGTTGCTGCCCAGGAAAAAGATCGAATCCAAGCCGACCGCATTTAGAAGCTGATTAATGATTCCTTCGGAAGGCGATAAAATATCGACGAGCACGCCGCCGAGAATTACCCACGATAGAAAATGCGGCAAATAGATAAGCGTCTGAACTCCCCGTTTAATGAGCACGTGCTTCAATTCGTTTAATAAGACGGCAACTAGAATAGGTACCGCTAAGCCCAAGAGAATCTTCATAGAAGCGATGAACACGGTATTGCCGAGCACTTTCCATATATCTGGCATTTGCAGCACATAGCGAAAGTTTCCCAAACCGATCCAATCGGAGCCGAACAAGCCGTTGATGGGAATAAATTTCTGAAAGGCGATAACGAAACCGACCATCGGATAATAGCAATAGATTAATAGGATGAGCACTCCGGGTACGAGCATCAGATGCAGCGGCAGCTCGCGTTTCGTTTTCTTCATATTCATCTTGTTCATTCCTTTATTCCGAGTATCCCATCATCCCGATATAAGCTAGATTGGATTGGGCAAGGTCCATCCTGCCATACTGGATAACGACTTCGATATTGCTTCTGAACCGCAGCGAATACTGGCGTTGTCTATCGAGCCGAATTCCTCCGATTTCTTCCGGGTGGTCCATTCGAATGCATTTGACCCGTTTGGCCGGCGAAGCAATTTTAATATTTTCGTCAGGATCGCGATCCTCGTAATAAATATCCATGAAGATTTCCGCATCTTCATCGTGGCAATTCAAAATCATGATCGCTTCATGGCCTTCGAAAATGTCATCGTCGACTTTGCCCTTATAAGGCAAATACCCATCGACGACGTACCAGTTTTTGGCTCCCTCTTTGCTCATGTCCAATTCTCCTTAGCAAACCGAAATCGTCGCCGATTCCTTCCAGGTTTTACTTAAATGCCTGACCAGCTTCGACATCGACTCGTATCCGGCTTCGGTTACGAGCAGACTTTCTTCGATCCGGTTGGAACCGTGCGGATGTCCGAAAAGACTCACGTCCATATTTACAGTCATTCCCGCAGCGAAAATCGCTTCGGAGTTCTCGTCCGGGTAAGGAGATTCGGCTTCCGCAAGCCCGCAGCCGTGCATAGGAGGGTACAGGTCGTATTCGGTGACGTTCATCTTTTTGAAGTACCCTTTGACCGTCCGTACCACTTCGTTCTGATTTGCCCCGGCTTTTATTTTGCTTAATGCTTGATTCTCGGCCTCGACCAGAATGTCGATAAACGCCTTTTGTTCCTCGCTCATCTCGCCTGCGACAAACGGAAAATTTACCGTAGCCACGTATCCCTCGACCTGGACCGCTAAAGCGGCCATAATCATATCTCCGTCTTCGATCACTTTGCCCGATGCTCTTCCGATAATCGTATCGACTCGCTTCCCGCTCGTTAGGAGACAGAACGGAATATTCTCCGCGCCTTGTTTCGTGCATTCTCCATAAGCAAGAGAGGCCAGTTCAAGCTCCGTCATCCCCGGCTTCGCCCGCTCGATCATAAGCTTGTAGCCCTCGTCGGCAATCCTTGCCGCTTCTTGCAAACAGGCGACTTCGCTCGCCGTCTTCGTCATTCTGAGTTTGAACAACAGATCGTTCGCATCCACGATTTCGATGTCTGCGAAGCTGTCCGCGATGACCTTCATTAAAGGCTCCGGCATCGCATCGATGCCGACGATTCCTATCCGGAGTAAGGGTTCTTTTCCCTGTATCTCCTGACGAATCTCGGTCAGGCTCGTATAGTGCGCTTGCGGATATTCGATCTTATCCGGTACGGTCACGCAAGCGAATTCCGGAAGCAGCCGGACATCCGGCCAGGCGCTCATCTCGCGGCAGAACATTTCGCCTTCGGGCGCGGCGATCACGAATGGCTCGCCTGTCAGAGTAACCATGACGGCCCCTCGTTCGAACAAAGGCCAATAATTGCTCATGTAACGCAAATTTTCCTTCCTGTACTCATCGCCGTAGATCAAACAGGCCTGTATCTCGCGCTCTTTCATCAGAGCTTTTAATTTATCGACTCTTGCAGCGAATTCTTCTTTAGAAATTTTGAACATGAAACAGCACCTCCTCAGGTTTACCTTTTTGACCTCAATCTCTGCCGTCGTCCAGAAACTCGGCCGGATTTCGGCACATTAAAATCTTAATCTGCTCGGATGTAATCCCTTCGTCTTCCATCATGGGAATAATGTTCGTAAGGACGTGGTCATACCCCCAACCGCCATACCGGTGCAAACAGGTTTTCAGGCAAACGTCGTTGGAGATTAATATTTTCGAAAGAAAGCCCGCATCAATGAGTTGCTTAATCGCTCTGACTCTCTCAATGTCTCTGGCGAAGAGTCCCCTTAAGACGCTCCTGTCCCTCTTGTCCGCATAAAATTCCTTGCCGAAATTATCGAATTCCACGTAAACGCCTAGATTAAGAAGGTCCTTTATATAATCCATCTTGATATCCACATCAATGTGATTGATGCATATCTTTTCAGCCGCAGCGCCATGCTCGGTAAGAATGTTCACAACTTCATAACCGTTCGTTGCGTACAGGTCCGTATGCACGTGCAAGCCAAGACCGGTTTCCTTCTGAACGATCGCCGATGCGATCAGAGTTTTCTTCTCATTCGGATAGACGATCTCGCTTGTTCCGATCTCGCCTATAACGCCTGCTTTAATATCCGTTCCGTCCATACCGTATCTGATCTCCGACAATAGCTCTTCGGCGATTCCCTCCACGGTCTTCCCGTCCATGTCGCCGGGATGGGACTTGTTAATGTAGTAACCGCAGCCAGCTACGATCTTGATATCCAGCTCCCTTGATAACCCGACGAGCAAAGCGGGGTCTCTGCCGATATCGCGAAGCGTAAGATCTACGAAAGTCGTTCCGCCCGCTTTCTTAAACTTCAACAACTCGTCCCTTACGACGCCTTCATCGTCAATTACCGCGTTGTCCAGAACCGCATACGGATTACGCATTAATTTTCCGATATTCGTGAGATCGACTTGCTCCTGCGCCAATTTCTTACGCGAGATTTCGCCAACAGCCGGTACCAGTCTTCGCAAATCGATAAAAGCGTGCTCATGCGGCAATACCCATCCCAAGCTATCCGCTCGGACGCTTCCCGTTACGGTCATAACGGACATTCCTTTTCGCCTCCTGCTTACTCGTGTTTCATACGTCCCGGGAAGCTTCTCCTCTTAAATTTCAATCGCTACGCAAGGAGGACTCCCCGGGAATGAATACGTTATCTGCTAGCTTTCCACTTAGCTACTTCATCCGTAATGGTATCCCCGCCAAGTTTCTTCCAATTCGCCACGAATTCGTCGAAAGCATCGATCGAAGACTCTCCCATTACAATTTTCGTAAACGTTTCCAGCTCCATTTTCAGCAATGTCGCTTGTTTCTCGACCATCGTCGGCGTAGGACCGGAAATAAATTCGGTCATATGGAATCCATCGTTCTTGTGGTAGTCGTAGAGTAATTCTATCGCGTCGTAGAATCGGGTATATCCCCATCCGGACTGATCGCCGTTGTTGAAATCGTTAAGCGCTTTATAGAAATTCGCTTGACCGGGATTGCTCGCCACATTCAGAAGAGATTCGTCCTGCTTCTCTAGCGCGTTCTTCACGTCCTCGTACAACTCGACGTTCTGAATGGGATTGGCCGCTTGCACCAATGCATACTGCCATTTGGCGACATCCCCATTTTGGTTCATGTCGGTGAGAGGATACTTCGTTCTATCCCATTGATAGCTGGCTGCGTTAAGCATTTTTACCGCAGCCTCCGGGTGCTCCATCCCTTTGCGAACGACGTAATATTGATTTACATTGTAAGGGGTTTGCGGCTTAGCTTTCTGATCATCGATCGATGGCAGCGCGAACGGCTTCCATTCCATTTTTTCATCCAGCGCTTTTCCATCCAAGAACAGCAGCGGCGACCAGTCGGCGCCATAGAACATTCCCAACTTGCCTGAATTTACATTCTGGATGAATTTCTCTTTATCTTTGACTCCGAACTCGCGATCAATGTACCCGTCTTTATACAGCTGCTGCAGCTTTTCTAACGCTTGCTTCATTTCAGGCTGAATGCTTCCGTACACAAGATTGCCCGATGCATCCGCAACCCAGCTTTTCGGATAGGCGTGATAACCGTTGAAGAATCCGTCCAGACCCGGTTCTAAGCCGTAGAATTCTTTAGTGGCTCCCAATCCCTGAGTATCCTTCTTATTGTTTCCGTCCGGGTCCTGATTGACAAAAGCTTCCGCGATTTTGAATACATCCTCCATCGTTTTCGGCTCGGGCAGATTAAGCTTCTCCAGCCAATCCGTACGGATCCAAAGCAGGGAAGCGAAATCGAATGAGCCCGGGTTCACCGGCAATCCCAACAGCTTGCCGTTAAACGTAGCCGATTCAAGACCAACTCCGCCATCCTTCTTTAACATCTCTTTTGCAAGAGGAGTACCGTACTTTTCGAGCGCCTCAGTTAGATCGGCTAATTGATCGGCTTCAACCAATTGATTAAATTGAATGCCATTGACGGGCATAATATCCGCCAATTGACCGGAAGCCATGGCAATGTTGAATTTCTGCTCATATTGCGTCGGATCGGAAACCCATAAATATTTCAGCTTGATTCCGAATTCGTTCTCGTATAATTTCGTCCAAGCGTTATTCTCGATCGTTTCTCCGTTTTCAAACTTCGTCGTTGAATCCAACGTTCTTATCGCCGTCACCTCGATAGGCGGATCGATCTTGCCCATCGGTTCAACCGCGGTTTCTCCTCCGCCATTCGCGGCGCTTTCTTTCGAGCCGACATCCTGTGTACCCGTTGGTTGCGCGTTATTTCCTTCGTTTTGCTTCGTGCAAGCCGAAGCAAGTACAAGCATGCACGCCAGTGCGGTCATCGCGATCCATTTTACGGACTTCCTCTTCATGTCGTATCCCCCTACTTATTTTTGCCTGCTCCGTAAGTATAGAAGATGGCAAATAGCGTAGCTATTTGCCATTGTTGCTTTCCTTGACATTTGTTGCGCTGATCTATTCGTCGTTAATCCGGTAACTCAGATCTCTGTACTCCTGCGGCGTCATTTTGAACGTTTTCTTGAACGAACGGTTGAATTGAGGGGCGGCTTCGTAGCCGACTCGAGTCGCGATCTCTTGAATCTTAAGATCGGATTGCGCCAGTAAATCCCTCGCTTTGTTCATCCGCTCTTCGGTGATGTAATCCGACAGCATTCTTCCGGTCATCCGCTTGTAGATACGGGATAAATAAGTCGGACTATGGTGAACGACCATAGATAACCGAGTCAGAGAGAGGTCTCCGCCGAGATGGGCCTGAACATAGTTATGAATAGTCGCGATCAGCCGTTCGCTTTGTTCTTCGGGCGCGGGTTCGCGATAGTCCAGAAGATAGTCGGCTACCGCGGCTAAGTAAGCAACGGCCTCTTCCCAACATTCGTGCGCGTCGTATTGCGTCGTTTTGCCAAGATCCATTTTCATGAACAGCTCATGGAACAGTCCTACCCGAATCGCATAAGAAATCAGATTCAGCGATAAGATATGGAAGGTTTCCAGCCGATAAGGGTATTCGGGCAAAGCGACTTGATTGGCGATTTCTCCGTAAAGCCGGTGAAAGCTGTCTCGTTTCCCGCCTGCCAAATACTGCTCCAAAAGCTCGAATTGCTTTTTATTGTGTTGAGATTCCGAGAAGGGAATGTCTCGGTCGGACGCCGAACGAAGCCCAAGCTGATTTGAATCCTGGATTAATAGCTCTTGCCCGTTATACGAGCTCTGTCCGAGCAAGGCTTTCAGAAAATAAAATTGCGCGCCTGCCTGGCTCCATTCGGAAGGCTCTCGCGCCATAACGAAAGAGATTGATAGCTTCAGCAGCTGTTTGCACGTCTGTTGAACGGCTTCCAAAATGCCGTATACTCTTGTTTTCATGTGCTCGTAGGCCCAACGCTCTTCTTCCCCAACCTCATCAAATTCACCCTTCCCCGCATAGGATTTGGGCTGCATAAACCATGCAAGCTTGCCGGATTCGAAGGTTACGGATACGCTCTCGACCGTTGGAGCCAAATATTCCTCCGCTATGTTCTGGCAAGCGCCGAGAAAGAGCGTACGATCCGCTTCGCTTGTGCCTTCCATCCATTCGTCCACTCTTCCCAAAACCAGAAATACCTTTTTGTCCGGTTTTAACAGAATCTCGGACTCTTCGAATCTTTTCTCGACTTCTTTCGAGGAGGATGACGGATCGCGCATCAAGTCGAAGAGCGTATTTCTTTGCAAAGCCGGAAGCGCAAGCTGCAATTTCTTTCTTGCCCTCCGCATATGGACGGCACCGTCTTCCGCTTTCTCCATCTCCGCGAACGCCTTTTCCACGGCGGATACAATAGCGTGATCGTCTTCGTTCTTCAAAACGTAATCCACGACCCCGCCAGTCCTTATCGCATGACGCGCGTACTCGAATTCATTGTAGCCCGTCAGAAAAATCACTTTGCAGCGCGGCCAGCTCTCGATGATTTGCTTATGCAGTTCGATTCCGCTCATTCCCGGCATGCGAATGTCCGAAATAACGACGTCGATACGGGTTTGCTTGAGGCGATCCAGCGCCTCGTAAACGTTGTAAGCGCGATAAGCCTCCAGGTCCAGATGCGAGGTTTCCTCCAGCATGCGAAAAATGCTGTTGACGATGATGGGCTCGTCGTCGACGATGAGTATTCGTTTCATATTTGCTCTCCTTTGTCGCTAGGGATATAAATTCGAACTCTTGCGCCTCCCATGGAACCCCGCCCGATCTCCAACCCGCCGCGTTCGCCGTACTTCAGCTTCAAGCGACGGTGGATATTGATCAGCCCCGTGGTTTCTCCTTCATCGGATCGGTGCAGCGCCCCGTTCAATTCGGCCAGTCGTTCTTGCGTCAACCCGGCGCCGTTATCTTCGACCGAGAAGATGAGTTTATCCGCCTCCACAGCGAACCGAATCGACAATCTCCCCTCTCGCACCACTTCTCCGAGCCCATGTTCATAAGCGTTCTCCACGAGCGGCTGCAAGATCAAACGCGGAATTAATATCCCATGGAAACTTGGCGGAAGCGGATCGAAATCTACAACAATTCGGCTTGAAAACCGCACGTTCTGAATTTCCACGTACGAACGGACGTGGTTGACTTCATGCTCTAACGGAACCTCTTCCAGCCCGTTCCTCGTAATATAGTGAAAATAGTCGCCAAGATTTTTGGATATCAGTTCGGCCGTCTCGTTCTCGTCGTTCTTGATCAATCGATGTAAAATAAAAAAGCTGTTGTAAAGGAAATGAGGAGTAATTTGCATCTGCAGCTGCTTGAGTTCGGATTGTTGGAGACGAATCTTCTGCACGTAAAGCTCGTCGATCAGCGTCTTCAGATTCAGTACCGTCCTCTCGAACCGATTAAAGATATATCCGAACTCATCCTCCCGGGACGAGGAAAGCACGGCGCTGAAATCGCCCGCCTCCACGCTCCGAAAACGTCTGACCAAATTTTGAAGAGGACGGTGGATCAACAGATAAATTCCGTAGGAGAACAGAACCACAATGATAAACGAACTGGCCACAAGCAGCCAAAACCAGACGCCATACGTTTTTAATTGCCCTACGACCACATTTTCCGGAAAGTAGAACAGGAGCGAAGCGTCCAGAAACGTCGATTTCTCATATACGGCCATATACGGTTGCTTGCCGATGTCCACCTGCATCGTAAACGCCGTCGACTCCCTTATACGTTCCGTCAACGCTTCCCTGATTTCCGCTTGCGGCGAGGTGTACTTATCGTTGGCAATTTGCCACTTATCGTTAAACAGGAGAGCCCCGCCTTCCTGCGGAAACGAATTCAAAGCGCCTGTTAGCGCTTCCATAGATAGTTCGATGTTTTGAATGAACTGAGGCTCCTTCTCTGTTTTCGATAAGTTAAGCGGGTAAGTTAAATTCAGAAACAAGCGGTCTTGCCACACGGTAATCGGAATTCCGCTCGTATAGGTGGCCTTGGCGATCGCCTCCGCTTCCTCGCCGTTGCCGGACACTTCTTCCAAGCTTGAGGTCGAAACTGTGCCGTTAAGCGAGCGGATATAAACGCTAATATTTTTAATATAAATGCTGGACTCCTTCAGAGCCGTAAGTTTAAGCTTCAAGTCGTTGATCGTCTTCGTACGCTGATAATCAGATAAAATCGTCAAGGAATTGCTAAGCTGCATTAAATCCTCGTCATTAATGAATCCTTGCTGGTTCCGAATAATTCGCTCCAATTCTTTCTCGAGCGTCGTGAAATAATAGTGAATGTTCATCGTAATCGAGCTGGAGATTTGGTTTTTGACCTCTTGCTTGCCCAGATCGTTCAGTACGAGGCTGAGCGTGAACAGCGGCAGGGTGATGATCAGAAAAGTAAGCACAAGCTTCGGAAATATCGGTATGTTATCGATTCTTCGCTTTATCGCTATCAAGACGGGCCCTCCTTTTTTTCTCCACAGTATACGACGCTCGCTATTTTTATCCAAGACAAAAAAACCGTCCCCGCTAACGATGGGCCGGTTGAATTTGCATTTTCAAAAAGTCAGAGCTTCTTGAAGCGTGCCAAACAATTCGCGCAGATACAGGCTTTGTTTCGCGATTCAGCAGGAATCGCATCGAATATTTCGGGCGGAAACTCCGCTTTTGCGCACCAGCAGGAACCATGCGGCCTGTCCGCAAGCTGTCCGCACGAATTGCTTTGGCCGCACAGCGGGCATTTGCCCGGGCCGATGGTTAACGCATCGTTTCCTGTCATCGCCGTCCGTCTCCCTTATATAATTGACAAAAAAAGGAGCTGTCCCATAAGCAGGGTTGCCTGAAATAATCGATATGTAAAGTAAGGTGTATATACCTCCCGGAGACTGCCTCATACGCTCCTGAAATTACCCTATAACGGGTTTACCCATTCAGATTTCGGGAGCGTATCGCATCGGAGGGAGGTATATACACCTTGCACCTTTATTGTCGATTATCTTTTTCAGCAACTTGGTTGGCTTATGAGACAGCCTTCTTCACAACGACTAGATTCTCGCTTTCAGGAACTTCACCGCAGCGGAGATGTCCGCTTCCGGATTCGTGCCGACCTCGCGCTCGATCGTCAGGTAGCCGCCGTAGCCGATGTCGCGAAGCGCCTTCAGGTAAGCGTCCCAATCGACGCCGCCTTCGCCGAGCGGAACTTCGCGGAATGCGTCTCCCGACTCCGCATCGTGAGCGATCTTCTCGTGGTCAAGCGGCTCGAAGCCCAGCGCGCCGTAAATCAGACGCGGATCGACTTCGCGCAGACGGATACCGTCTTTGGCATGCGTGTGCACGATATAGTCGCGCAGGTTGTAGACGCCTTGCGCCGGATCGTCTCCGGTGACCATGACCATATTCGCCGGGTCGAAGTTGACGGAGACGCCTTTGGAGCTGAGTCCGTCAAGGAAGCTCTTCAGATGCGCCGAAGTTTCCGGTCCGGTCTCGATCGCGAAGAAGGCGTTCATGCTCGTCGCGTAACGGCTTAATTCGTCGCACGCCAGATGCATCGCTTCGTACACTTCGCTGTTCTTGTCGTCCGGCACGATACCGATATGCGTCGTAACGACGTTCGTGCCGAGCTCTACCGCCAAATCGAGAATACGCTTGGACTTCTCGATCTTCGCCGGATTCGCCTGCTTGTCCTGGAAGCCATGGCCGCCCAGATCGCCGACAAGTGCGGAAATTTCCAATCCGAGCGATTCGATGTACGACTTCCACTCTTTACGTGCAGCGGGCGACAGGTTCGCCGGGTCCATCTCGCCGGTAACGGCATAGATTTGCACGCCGTCGGCTCCCACGTTTTTCGCTTTCACCAAACCTTCGCGTACGCCGACTCTGAAGCTGTCGACGATGACTCCGATCTTCCAAGGGGTTACGATACCGGACATTTCCTTCACTCCTTAATTAAATTTCATTCCAAATCCGTCTGGCGTTGTCGAGAGCGATTTTCGTCGCTTGGATGCATGGCTCCATGCCTTCGAACTCGATGGACAGATAACCGTCGAAGCCCGACTCCTTCACAATGCGCAGCGCGCCGCGAGTGTCGAGGTCTCCTTGACCGGCAATCGCGCCTCTCAGGTAGGCGCCGTTCGCCGACTTGAACCAGCCGTCGCCGGGGTTGTTCTCGGCCGACCGGATGTAGAAGTCTTTCACGTGAACGATGGACGCGATCTTGGCGTTGTTGCGCACGCCCGCTAGCGGGTTCTCGTCGACGCAGACGAAGTTGCCGATGTCCAGCGTCGTACGGAAGTTGTCCCGCGCCACCCCGTTCACGATCGCCTGAACCCGGTCGCTCGCTTGTACGTAGTAGCCATGGTTTTCGATGCTGGTCGTGATGCCGTATTGCGCCGCATAGTCGGCGATCTGACGGCAAGCCTCCACCAGCTTGGGAAGGTCCTTCATAAATTGAGCGATGGACCGATCCTCGGAGTTCGCCACGTCATGGCGCATCAGCTTCGCGCCCAGCGCTGCCGCGACGTCCACCTCGCGCTTGACGCGCGCGATTTCACGTTCGAACGCTTCGTCGTCCAAGCCTGCGAAGTTCGCGCCGATCGCATAGTTGGAAATGTCGATGCCCACTTCGGCCGCCTTGCTGCGAATCGCCTCGACCAATGCAGGATCTGCCGTCAGATTCACCTCGCCCAGCGGCACGATCTCGACATGCTCGCCGCCCAACTCCGCTACCTTGGCGACAACGCCGACGTAGTCCAGCTCTCCTTTTTCTACCGCTTGCCACAAGCTGTAAGAACTGACCCCGAGCTTCATAGACGAACCTCCTCGCCTTTCGCCGCGGATTCGTAGATGCCGCACAAAATTTTCATAATCTCAACGCCGTCCTCGACCGGGCTAATCTGCTCCGTGCCGTTCAGGATGCAGTCGACAAAGTGATCGACTTCGTTCTGGAACGCCGCATCGCCGGAGAAACCGGCCGTGCTGTCGGTCTGAGGCTGGATATTCAAAATCGTGTCATGCTTCTCGGTCACGATCACAACCTCGGGATCGATCTCGAAGCTTCCCTTTTCCCCGTACACCCGAACCATGCCTTCGTCCTTCTTCGCATGCAGCGAGTAGCTGACGTCGACCATGATGGATGCTCCGTTCTCGAAGCGGATAATCGCGCTTGCCAGATCTTCGACCGTGTTCTTCGATGCGTCGTAATCGGCCGCTTTATAGAAAGAGAGATGCTTGACGTTGGAACGGTTGCCCAGCTTCTGATACGTGTTCGCGCTGACCGCGACCGCCTTCGGCTTGCCCATTAAATACCAGCACAAGTCGATGACGTGAACGCCGATATCGATAAGCGGACCGCCTCCGGAGCGCTCGACGTCCGCGAACCATCCGCCCGGATTGCCCAGCCGGCGCAGCGTCGACGCCTTGGCGTAGTACAGTTCGCCGAATTCTCCCTGATCCGCGAATTCGCGCAGCATCTTCACGTTCGGATCGTATCTGCGCACATAACCGACTTGAAGCAGCTTGCCGGAGGAGCGTACCGCCGCCTCGACCTCATGAGCCTCTTCCATCGTCCGGCACAGCGGTTTCTCTACGAGCACATGCTTGCCGGCCTTCAGAGCGGCGATGCTGATCGGAGCGTGCGTATTGTTCCAAGTACAAATGCTGATCGCATCCACGTCCGCATCGGCGAGCAGCTCGCGGTAATCGGTGTACACCTTGTCCGCTCCGTACTTGTCCGCCACTTGACGCGCTCTGGCCTCGTTAACGTCGCAAATCGCGACGATCTGCGCGTCCGGATTGCGCGCGTACGAACCCAAATGCATTTCCGAAATCGATCCTGTACCGACGACACCAATTCGAACTTTTTGCACCTGCCCAACACTCCCTATGCTCACATTTGTTTTCAATTTGTATTATAATGTGATAAAGTGCCGATACCATGTAAAAGCATGCTCTTTATTTGCACAATCGTGCTGTGTTGGAGGATGACAGATGGAAAAACACGCGGATTACAAAGAACCGATGCCGATGCCCAATCCGTCCTTCCCAATTAAAGTAAACCCTCCGTTTTCACATAAGTTCGTCAGCGGTCAGACCTTGTTCGTCCACCATTGGCACGAGCACATGGAATTTCTATTTTTCACCTCGGGCAGTGCGGTGATTGAATGCGGTTCTACGCCAATCGCTTGCCGCAGCGGAGATTTGTGCGTCGTGAACAGCAACGAGCTTCACTACGGCTTCAGCACTTCGGAGAATTTATCCTATTATGCGATGATCGTGGACATCTCCTTGCTGCACAGCCATGCGATGGACGCGGTGGAGACGAAGTTTATTACCCCCATTGCCCGCAACCAGATTTTGTTTCAGAACCTCGTCTCGGGGGACGAAGAGATCAACCGCTGCATGCAAACGCTCATCCATGAGCTTCATCAGCAGGAGCTAGGCTACGAGCTGTCCGTCAAATCCCAGCTTTACGGCCTGCTTTCCCTGCTCGTGCGTAAATATGTAGCCGCGACGTCCAAGCTGGACGCGTACCGCCACCGGCTGAAGGGGCTGGAACGGCTCGCGCCGGTATTCGCCTATATCGACGATCATTATAAGGAAAAGCTATCCGTCGAGCAGCTTGCGAGCATCGCCGGGCTGAGCCGTTACCACTTCAGCCGGCTGTTTAAGCAGCTCACGGACAAGTCGTTGATCGAATACGTCAATCTGATCCGGATCAACAAAGCCGAGAACATGCTTCGCGGCAAAAGCATGAACATATCGGAGATCGCCATGGCGACGGGATTCAGCGATATTTACTATTTCAGCCGAACGTTTAAGAAGCTGAAGAAAATGTCGCCGACGGAGTGGAGAAACGGGGACCTTTAGATTTAGATCCATCGACGAGCAGTCCCATCCTATTGGGGCTGCAGCGGATGTCCCCGTTCAGCCGGTATAGCTCCCGTCAGCCAGCTCTCCGTCCAACTGCCGCTTCCAGCCTTCCAGCTTCCGAATGGACGCCGCGTCGCCGACCTCGAGCAGATGCCGGAGCAAACGTTCATAAACGCCGCTCCGATAAGGATCGAGCTCGAGCAGTTTCCACAACAGCCGCCCCAGAACAGGGCCCGAGCCGTCCGCCTCTTCGGCGAGTCGATCCAGATGACGCACGTACATCGCCCGCAGCTCGCCTCTTCTGCTATTAGCCCAATCGTAATGCTCGGTGTCCAAATAGTCTCCCCGATACAGCGCCAGCAGCTCGTCCGCATCCTCTAAATTCCCGCGCCGCATCAGGACGTCAAGCCGTTCGATATCGCTGCTGACGCGATCCGTATGCATCCAATAACGCTCATCCCCGAACGCTACCATATCCGCAAAGCCTTCCGCTCTCAGCATGTTGCGCACATTGTACAGCGTCGTATGAAACAACGCTTTGGCTCGTTCGGAATCGACCTCGGGCCAGAGATGATCGAGAATATGGTAGCGATAGACCGGCTCTCCCCCATGGTTCCACAAATAGGCGAACAGCTCTTTGGTTTTCCGCGTTCGCCAAGTGACAAGGCGCCCTTCACCGTCGTACAGTTCCAGGCTTCCCATCGCCTTCAAATTCAGCTTATGCGGCGACACCGACTGAGGCGGCTGATCGCTCGCTCTTAGCTCTGCTTGGTCCAAAGGCGCCGCCGCTCTTCTCGCCGCTTTCTTCCGAAGCGTTTCGTACCGCTCAATCGTTTTGCGCAGCCGGTCTTTCGCAACAGGCTTCAGCAAATAGCCGATCGCATTTTTGTCGAAAGCCTCAAGCGCATATTGGTGGTACGCAGTCACGAAGACGATCTCGGCTTCGGGACAGCGCCCGCTCAGCAGCTCTCCCGCTGCGAGCCCGTTCATTCCGGGCATCTCGATATCCAGAAAAATCAAATCCGGCTTTAGCGACTCCGCCTGATCCACCGCTTCAAACATTTTGCCGAATTTTCCGACGACCTCGACGCCCCCGATCTCACGGAGCAATATTTCCAGAACGTCGAGGGCAATCTCTTCATCGTCTATCAACAGCGCTCTTAGCATAGATTCCCTCCGGTATATGAAGCTTGACCTGCGTACCGCGCCCGGCCAGACTGCGATACTCCAATTTTCCGCCGTACAGCATCTGCAGACGCCTGTTTACGTTGCGAATGCCGACGCCGCCCGCTTGTCCTTTATCCAACGCATCCAGCGTCTGCTCGTCCATACCGACGCCGTCGTCTTCCACCAGAATTTGCACGGAGTTCTCGTTACGGCTAACGATAATATTCAGAATGCCTCCCTCGGGCTTAGGCCCGATACCGTGTCGGACGGCATTCTCTACGATCGGCTGCAGCGTAAGGGGAGGCAGCATGCAACTGCTCCCTTCTTCAATCTGATAGCAGACCCGCAGCCGATCGCCGAAACGAAGCTGCTCAATGGCAAGATAAGCTTTGACTAATTCCAGCTCTCTCTCCAATTCCACTCGTTGTCCCTGAAAAACGAAGGTGAACTTCGCCCGCAAATACGTCGTCAGGTGATGAATCGTCTCCCTGAGCTTGTCTACGTCCTTATAGCTAAGTCCAACTAACGCATTCATGCTGTTATAGAGAAAATGGGGCGTGATCTGAGCCTGGAGAAAATCCATCTCCCTTCGTACCGCTTGCTCGGATGAGTTCTTCATCGCAAGCAGGGACTGGGCCCTCGCCTTCAGCTCGGCCAGCTCGAACGGCTTCTGCAAAATATCGTTCGCCCCCGCGGCAAACGAAGCCATCGTATCGCCGGTCTGCCCCGATGCGGTGAGCATTAGCACAGGAAGCTCCGCCAAGCCGTGCAGCGTTCGAATCTCCCGGCATACGTCGAGCCCGGAAAGCCCCGGCATCATGAGATCGAGCAGCACCAGATCGGGTTTCGGATGACGCAGCAGCGCCGCAAGCGCCTCCTCCCCGCCGCCGACCGCCGTGTATCCATAGCCCATGGCCGACGCCGCATGGATCAAAATTTTCAGATTGGAGGGCTCGTCGTCTACGATCAAAATATGAAATTGCTGCCCCGGTTCGTGATGCGTCATCCCGGAGAGGCCGGGGAAAGCGGGCATCTCCGGCTCGGCAGTCGCAGCTGCAGCCTCCTCCGCTCCGGCATCGATAGGCAATGTAAACGTAAACCTCGAGCCGACTCCAACCTCGGATTCAATCTCGAGCCTTCCTCCCTGCAGCTCCGTCAATTGCTTGGAAATGCTCAGTCCAAGGCCTAGGCCCGAATCAAGAGCTTTGCCCTGTCCCTCCTTGTATTGAAAGAACGGCTCGAACAGTCCGGGCAAAATTTCCCGGGGAATGCCGTTCCCCGTATCGGTCACCGAAATCGCCAGCTCTCCGCCGCGCCGTTCCGCCGTCACCCGCACAGTGCCCTTTTCCGTATATTTCAGGCCGTTCTCCATTAAATTGTGCAAGATCTGTCTAAGCCGGTTTTCGTCCGCCCTCACCAGCGGAAGAGTCGACGGGAGCGCATTGACCAGCTTGACGTCCCGGTTGGTCGAAGCAATGGAGAGCGTCTCGATGACGAAGCGCACCGACATCGCTACATCAACCAAAGTCGGTTGGATAACGAGCTGACCGTGACGTATCCGATTCAAATCCAGAATATCGTGCACCAGACCCGAGAGCCGGCGTCCCAGAAGATGCAGCATTCGTATGTTCTCGCGCTGCTCCTCCTGCAACGGTGCGTCCCGATCGTCCAGCAGCGCTTGCGATAAATTCACGATGCCGTGAAGCGGCGTTCGCAGCTCGTGCGACGTTTTCGCCAAAAATTCGTCCTTCTGGCGATCGTACTGGAGCAGTTGCGCCGTTAAGCGCTCGCTCTTCCGAACGGCCGTCTGCAGCCGGTCCGACATAAGAAAGGCTTGCGAAAAGACGAGCAGCAGCGGGGTCACAATCATGTAATACGGATTGTCCAACGCCAGATGATACCGGGTTTGTCCGTAAATCCAAGTGACGATCAGGAAAAAGCTGCCCAACAGCATATAATAGCTGTCATGCGGACTACGGCGATGATTGCGAAAAATCGCATAAATGATCAATCCGAGAGCGACGATCTGCAGCGCGAACGCAGTTGGCCAGAAGATGGACAAATAACGGCTGGGAACAACCATAAACAGCGCTACGTAGACAAAGCCGAACTTGCACAGCCATAAATAGAGGGAGTTGTTCTTCTCGCCCAGATAGCGATAGACATACAGCCCGAAAAACACGAACGTCAAATAGGCAAACAAGAAGATCAGCTTCTGCAGCAAAGGGAAGGAGAGGCCCGGAACGAGCGCGGTAGCCAAAATTTCGTTATCGATTGAAAAAAACAGCCCCGTCGACAAGCAGAACAAACAAAAATGCATCAGGTGCCGCTCTTGGCGCCATTGTTTAAACATTCCAACATAATACAACCCGAAGACAAACATCGTCGTCACGAGAATCATGTCGGCCAGACGGGAATGATCGCGGCGGTTCATCACGTCTCCGGTCAGGCCGAACTCCGGCGCTTGCACCAGCCCGCCTTCGATAAACTGAAAGCTTGCAACCTGAATGACGATCTCCACCGTTCCGTCCCTTGCCGCGACCGTCCCGAAAAAAGGAAGGTTGCTCGGAACGAATTGCTCCTCGTTCAGCGCCGGACGGCCATTGCCCCCTAGATCCTCCCCATTCATAAACACGCGGCTGGACAAGCGGATCTTCTTCGCCCGCAAACTAAACGATTCCGACTCGCCCACATGTACGAGCAGACGGTATGTACCTGCGCCGTAGCCGTCCTGACCTTTCGATCCGACCATTCCCTTCCAACTCCCCGGAACTTCGGCGATCTTCCTTTGCCCCTTCAGGCGAGCCGCGCCATCTCCGCGAAAGTCTTCCGGCCGCAGCAGCATTCCTTCATAGAACTCCCATTCCCCGCTCAATGGAATAATCCCGCGTTCGCCATAGTTCCAGCCGGACGAGTCCAGCACTCCGTCTTTCGCCTCGGGATACTCTGCCAGCGGATTAAGCCAAGTAAACATATTAATGCCCGTTACGAAGACGAACAGGAAAATAGTCCCCAGCAATATCGTCAATGATTTGTTCATGCCTCCATCATATAACAATCGGGGAGCGGATTCGATCCTCTTTTTGCGACTCGCGCGAACGATTTACTCTGCAGGAGAGGAGGACTATACTTAATCAGGCAGGCAAGTTCGGTGTTGTCTTGGTTCAGAAAGGAGAGGTAGCCGATATGTCTCGAAAAATATTGGTGTTAACTGCCGTTGAGGCGGAAAAAGATGCGGTGCTAAGGGGACTGCGCGGAAACTCGAATGTCGAGGTGACGGTTGCCGGCGTCGGGCCGGCCGCCGCGGCAGCGAGCACGGCGCTAGCGCTCGCCGGGAAGGACGCGGATTACGAACTCGTCGTCAGCGCCGGAATCGCGGGCGGCTTTGCGAACGTCGCGCCGATCGGGTCGATCGTCGTCGCCAGCGAATCGGTCGCAGCCGATCTTGGAGCCGAAACCCCGGAAGGCTTCGCTGGAGTGGACAAGCTGGGCTTCGGCACAAATCGGGTGGTTGCGGACGCCGCGCTCGCCTCGCGGCTTACGAATTCGCTTCGCAGCTCGGGAATTCCGACGCATTGCGGTCCCGTCTTGACACTGTCGACGGTGACGGGAACAGCCGAGACGGCGGAGCTGTTGGCAGCGAGAGTTCCGGGAGCGGCCGCCGAAGCGATGGAAGGCTACGGCGTTGCCGAGGCGGCGAGCCGCTTCGGCATTCCCTTCATGGAAATACGGGCCATCTCCAACGCGGTCGGACCGCGCGACAGAGCCGCATGGCGCATCGGCGAAGCCCTTGCTGCGCTGGAATCGGCCAGCACACATCTCGAGGAGGTACTATCGTTATGAAAATCGCTTATTCGCCATGTCCCAACGACACGTTCGTTTTCCACGCGCTTGTTCACGGTCTTGTACCGGGAGCGCCGAAATTCGAAGTCACTTATGCCGACATCGACATTACGAACCGTCTTGCCGCAAGCTCGGACGAGCTCGACATTCTGAAAATTTCTTACGCCGCTTTGCCGTGGGCGCTGCCTGAATACAGACTGGTGCCATGCGGCGGAGCGCTGGGCAGAGGCTGCGGACCGCTCGTGCTCAAAGCCGGAGCGAACGACTCGTCCCCATCGGCGGAAGCTGACGGCGCGGCGCTGTCCGGAAAACGGGTAGCCGTCCCGAGCGAACGCTCCACGGCATACTTGCTGTTCAGGCTATGGGCGGCTCGGCACGTACCGGGAGGCGTAGGCGAAATCGTCGTCATGCCGTTCCACGAAATCATGCCTGCCGTTCGCGACGGTCGGATCGACGCCGGGCTGGTCATTCATGAGGCTCGCTTTACTTACCAGGAATACGGCCTGTCGCAAATCGTCGACTTGGGCAGCTGGTGGGAGAGCGATACCGGTCTGCCGATCCCGCTCGGCGCGATCATTGCCCGGCGCTCCCTGGACCTGCAGCAGATTCGCGATTGGATTCAAGCATCCGTCGCTTATGCTTGGCGGCATCCTGAAGCTTCCCGAGATTACGTCATGGAGCATGCGCAGGAGATGGATCCGCAGGTAGCCAGATCGCACATCGACCTGTACGTCAACGAATTTACAGCCGATCTGGGAGACGACGGCCTGGCTGCCGTAACTACGCTGCTGCAACGGGCCATGGAGGAAGACCTCGTGCCGAAGATGGATCTAGACAAGCTTCGTTCCTAGGGCGTGTCTTAATACTCCGAGGGTAGCAGATTTTGCCGAATTTTCGTTCCATGCAAGGAACTTTTGTGAAGGCGTACCGGGGGTACGTCAAGCAAAAGTGACGCAGCAGGGGATGAAAGATGCCCCTGAGCGGGTTTTCAGACACGCCCTAACAAAAAAGTCGCGCTGCTTCCCTGAACTTGTCGTTCGGGAGACGCGCGACTTTTTTATTAAAAGAAGCTGTTGACCAGAAGGCCTGTCGTCGGAATTTGCAGATAGGATTGCATCGTCGACTGATAGGAGGCGAATTGCTGCAAGGCCATCATATTCTTGTTCAGCAGACCGCTGGCCGGCACATCCTGGAAACGCGCGGCTTCCTTCTCCAGTCCTCTGGCGATTCCGCCCAGCGCCCGCGCCGCTCGCTGGGGATCCGCGCTCAAGCTTGCCTGAAGCGCCTTCTCGTCCAGCCGCAGCGTGCCGTCGCTGTTTTTGCGAATGCCGATCGCTCCGTATTCAGACCCGCTTACCGCTCCGTCAAAGCTTTTGCGGATGAGCGGATTCACGTAGCCCGCAGCGTCCTTCAGCCGATTTATCGTTTCATTATAATTGTCGATCAGCTTATTCGCCTGCTCTAATGCTTTCTTACTATCGACTCGCACATCTATCGTAGCGGCCGATTCCGTCGTTTGGAGCAGCGTGGCGGTCGCTTTGCCTTTTTCAAGATCGATCGCGTTCGATTGGGACGACTGGGCCGCGGCGCCATTCACCGAATACGAGGCGTTCTCCGCCTGCTCCTTCACTGCGGAAATTCCCGACCATGCGGCGGCGTTGCCCGTCTCGTCCGTCACCGTAAAAGAATTGTCCGTACCCGTTCGATCGCCGGAAAGCTCCAATCTGGTCTTACCGCTCTGCTGGTCCGTTACAAGCTTGGCGGTGACGCCCGTCTTGGCTCCGTTGATCGCGTCGCGAAGCTTGCCCAGCGCCTGCTCGTTCGTATCCGTGGCCGCAATGTTCGCCGACACCGTCTTCTCCCGGCCGCCGATCGACAGCTTCAGGCTCTGTACGCCGCTCTGCAGCCCTGTCGCCTGATCGCTGCGCGCCATCTCCGTTCCGGCGTTCTTCTGCGCGGATGCAAGAGAATAAACCTGTACGCGATACGACTGTGCCGAGGCGCCGTCCTTCGCTTGGACCGAAATTGCCGAGGGGTTTGAAGATGTCGTCTCTCTTGCCTGAAAGGGCAAGTCCGTCTTACGGCTTAGCCCTTGCGCCGATTGCTGAAGCTTGCCCGCCGACTCCAGAAAATCGGCAATGCCCGCAGCCGCCTTCTTGACGTATTCCTGATAAGGCGTAGCTCGAGCCCACATTCCGGTCGATTGACGGTATCCGGCTTGCTGAAATGGAGAATACATATAAGGGGAAACCGGTTTTAAAGCTTGGACGGAGTTCATTGCCGAGTAGATCATCTCAATTCTCTCCCTTCATTACATATATCCGTTCAATACCCATCTATGGCTAACTATAACACCCTCCTCGAATTTGCACAATTATCCAGTTGACAAAGTATAGAAGCAGATCATGCGCGGGAACCTAATCTTTATGAGGTCAAACGAGGATCGATCTATTTTATAGATCATTCCTATGCACAATAATGACTATTTCCGAACATAAAAATGCATTAGAATGGTATCAGGTGCGCACATAGCGTCATGGCACCCGTGTATGACTAACATGAATGCAGAGGGATGCACAATGTCAGTAGACAATGGAAATTTGCAAGAATTATGGAAGCAGTTTTTTGGCCCCAATCTCGGTTACGTCCAAGAGCAGTACGACATCTATCTTCAAAACCCGGAAGCGGTAAGTCCCCAGTACCGCGAGCTATTCGCCCAATACGGCGCTCCGCCTCGCTTAGACGATCCCGCAGCCTCCCCGGCCAACGCGCCGCAGACTGCCGGCGGATCGATCGCACTCGACGCCAATTTGCTTAAAAAAGCTATCGCAGCCGGTCAACTGGCTTGGAATATACGTTCGTTCGGCCATCTGGCCGCCGACATCGACCCGCTGGGACTCAGTCCGAAAGCCAATACGGAAATGATTGAGCCCGCTACCTACGGCCTTACCGAGGCCGATCTGAAGCAGCTCCCGCCCGACTGCATATGGGAAGACGCTCCTTATCCTCTGAACAACGCCTGGGAGGCCGTGCAGAAGCTGCTGCAGATTTACACCGGCCCGATCGCTTTCGACTTCGGCCACGTCCACGTCGAAGAGGAACGGAAGTGGCTCACCCAACGAGCCGAGTACGTTATTCCGTCCACGAAGCTGCTCGCGTCCGAACGCGAATCGCTGCTTAGAAAGCTGTTTGAAGCGGAACAGTTCGAAGATTTCCTTCAGCGCACCTTTGTCGGTCAGAAGCGTTTTTCCGCCGAAGGTATCGAATCGCTCGTTCCGTTAACCGACGAGATTGTACATGAGCTTACCAATGACGGCGCCCGCCATATCGCCATGGGAATGGCGCATCGCGGTCGTCTTAACGTGCTTGCTCACGTTTTGGGCAAGCCTTACAGCGCCATCTTCTCGGAGTTCCATCATGCGCCGAACAAAAATCTCAATCCGGCGGAAGGCTCTCTCAGCATCAACTACGGCTGGACCGGAGACGTAAAGTATCATCTCGGGGCCAATCGTTCGATCACTTCCGGGGAAACTGCGGAAACCCGCATTATTCTCGCCAACAACCCGAGCCACTTGGAATACGTCAACCCGGTCGTCGGCGGCTTCGCTCGCGCGGCTCAAGAAGACCGCTCCGCTCCGGGTTATCCCGTATTAAAGCTCGAGCAAGCGGCGTCTATTCTTATTCATGGCGATGCTGCGTTTATCGGCGAAGGCATCGTAGCGGAAACGCTGAACTTCAACAATATTAAAGGCTATACGTGCGGCGGAACGATCCATATTATCGCCAATAACCGGATCGGATTTACGACCGAAAGCCAAGACTCCCGTTCGACGCATTATGCGAGCGACTTGGCCAAAGGCTTCGAAATCCCGATTATCCACGTGAATGCCGACGAGCCGGATGCGGTCATCGCAGCGGCGCGAATGGCCAGCGAATACCGGACGCTGTTCAAGAAGGATTTCGTTATCGATCTGATCGGCTACCGTCGCTACGGCCACAACGAGACGGACGATCCGGAAACGACCCAGCCTCTTATTTATAAGAAGGTTAGAACTCATGCCAACGTCGCCCGCCTGTACGGCGAGAAATTGGCTCGCGAAGGCGTTCTGTCCGAGGTAGCCGTCGAGCAGATCAAGCGCGACGTGCAGAACAAGCTTAAGGACGCCTATGAGCAAATGAAGGGCAAGGAAGGCGGCTCCCCGGTGCGCGCTTCGCATCCTCCGGAATTTTCGCTCGACGCGCCGAAGCCCGTAACCGCCGTGCCGATGGATAAGCTGCGCAGCATCAACAAAGGTTTGCTTCAATTCCCGGAAACGTTCACCGTATACGGCAAGCTCAAGCGGATTCTCGAACGCCGCGCAGACGCGCTGAACGAGGGCGAGAAGGTCGATTGGAGCCATGCCGAGACGCTTGCTTTCGCTTCGATTCTCGCCGACGGTACGCCTATTCGTCTTAGCGGACAGGATGCGGAGAGAGCGACGTTCGCTCACCGCAACCTTGTGCTGCACGATACGGAAACCGGAGATACGTTCTGCCCGCTGCACGCGATTCCCGAGGCGAAGGCTTCGTTCGCCATCCATAACAGCCCATTGTCGGAAGCCGGCGTACTTGGATTGGAATACGGCTATAATGTGTTCGCCCCGGAAACGATGGTGATCTGGGAAGCGCAGTTCGGCGACTTCGCCAACTCGGCGCAAGTGCTGATCGATCAGTTTATATCGGCAGGCCAATCGAAATGGACGCAGCGTTCCGGCTTAACGATGCTGCTTCCTCACGGCTATGAAGGCCAAGGGCCGGAGCACTCCAGCGCAAGGCTTGAGCGCTTCCTGCAGCTGTCGGGCGAAGAAAACTGGACGGTCGCTTACTTGTCGAGCGCAGCCCAATACTTCCATCTGCTGCGCCGGCAAGCCTCGATCCTCAATACGGATCAAGCTCGTCCGCTCGTGCTGATGGCTCCAAAAAGCATGATTCGTAATCCTTACGTCGCTTCGTCTGCGGTAGAGCTGAGCGAAGGAACGTTCCAGACCGTGCTCGAGCAGCCCGGACTGGGCAGCCAACCGGATAAAGTGGAGCGTCTCGTGCTTTGCACGGGCAAGGTCGCCATCGACTTGGCCGAAGAGCTCTCCAAGACGCCGGATACGAATCGCGACTGGCTGCACATTGTTCGCGTAGAACAGTTGTACCCGTTCCCGAAACAAGAGCTTAAGGCGATCATCAGCCGCTTCCCGAACTTGTCCGAAATGCTCTGGGTTCAGGAAGAGCCGAAAAATATGGGCGCGTGGGGCTACATCGAGCCTCGTCTGCGCGAGCTTGTCGACAACGTCAAAGTATCCGTTACTTATAACGGTCGTCCGAAGCGCTCGAGCCCGGCAAGCGGCTATCAACAAATCCATACGTTCGAACAACAGTTCATTATCAACCAAACTTTGGTCCAGAAGAAAAAAACGAAATCCGCAGTTAAATCCGGGAGGTAACTTCAATGCATGACATTCTTGTACCGGCGATGGGCGAATCCATTACGGAAGGAACGATCTCGAAATGGCTCGTTAAAGTTGGAGACAGCGTCAAACAAGGCGACCTCCTGCTTGAGCTGGAAACCGACAAAGTCAACCTGGAAATCAGCGCTGAACAGGACGGCGTAATTTCCGAGATTGTGGCCAACGAAGGCGACACTGTCAAAATCGGCGATCCGGTTGGCAGAATCGGCGCAGCAGGCGCCGCGCCGGCTGCTGCAGCTCCGGCAGCAGCTCCAGCGCAAGAGCAAGCGGCTGCGCCTGTTGCAGCTCCCGCTTCGGCCCCTGCAGCCGCCCCTTCTTCGAACGAAGGCAGCAGCGCAACTCTGGCTACGCCGGCGGCGCGCAAGCTGGCTCGCGAGAAGGGCATCGACCTGAACGCGGTACCTGCTCGCGATCCGATCGGCCGTATTCACGCCAGCGACGTCGCTTCGGCAGGAACTGCTCCTGCTGCGGCTCCGCAAGCCGCGCCGGCCGCTCCAGCAGCGATCGACAAGCCGACTTCCAACGCCAATAAGCCGGAAGAACGCAAGCGCATGTCCCGTCGTCGTATGACGATCGCCAAGCGTCTGGTCGAAGCGCAGCATACAGCAGCTATGCTGACGACATTTAACGAAGTCGACATGAGCGCGATTATGGAAATTCGCAAGCGTCGTAAAGACTCTTTCAAGGAGAAGCACGAGGTCGGCCTCGGCTTTATGTCCTTCTTCACGAAGGCTGTCGTTGGCGCGCTTAAGGCGTTCCCTCACCTGAACGCGGAAATCAGCGGCGACGACATCATCGTCAAGAAATATTACGATATCGGCATCGCCGTGTCGGCGAAAGAAGGCTTGGTCGTTCCGGTCGTTCGGGATGCCGACCGTCTCGGCTTCGCGGAAATCGAGCGCTCGATCGTGCAACTGGCTGGCAAGGCCCGCAACAATACGCTGGAATTGTCCGAGCTGCAAGGCGGCACGTTCACCATTACGAACGGCGGCACCTTCGGGTCCTTGCTGTCGACGCCGATTTTGAACGCACCGCAAGTCGGCATTCTCGGCATGCACAAAATCCAGCTTCGCCCTGTCGCGATCGACGCAGAGCGCATGGAGAACCGTCCGATGATGTACATCGCACTCTCCTACGACCACAGAATCGTCGACGGCGCAGAGGCTGTTCAATTCCTGGTCAAAATCAAAGAAATGCTTGAAGATCCGGAAACGCTGCTGCTTGAAGGCTAATTCGCAGATCTCCGCATAAATAACAAAAACGGCTGCTTCTCGCGCTGCTCATCCCTTCAGGGACGGCTTCGGCGATAGCGGCCGTTTTCTTATTGTGCTCCCTTAGTGGGGGTCGGATTGGCGGGAGTGTTCGAGTACTTCGGGGTCCCTCGAACAATTGAGCTTGCATAGGTTCAGATTTGAAATGTATTGCGCATATACCGGCGGGTTATAAAGAGGACTGATCTAAGAAGCCTTCATCTTGCAGACTGTACAAACTTACTCTCATTTCGCGCGCTTGAGCCGATCGATCTCCAGCTCCGTCCTGCCTACTCGCCCTGCCAAATATTCGACATCTTCTTTCGTAGCGAGCGTCTCAAGCTTTCCATTGATGGTTTCGAGCAAAGCAACGATGTCATCGTTGGATTCGGCTTCGATTCGATCCAACTGACTTTTAATGTCGCCCAGTTTGCCGTCCATTTCGTTAAACCTGTTGTCAATTTCGTTAAACCTGTTGTCAACTTCGTTAAACCTGTTGTCAACTTCGTTAAACCTGCTGTCAATCCCGTCAAATCGCTGATTGACTTCTTTCGCAAAAGTTACCTGATTTTCCTTCACGGATTTCAGTTCGCCTTGAATCGACTCCAGTATCACTTTCAGCTCTTGATCCACGGTAGCTTTCCCTCCTTTCCTGATGGATAGCTCCATTGTATCAAATCCGCGGAAGGTTGGCATCTCGTTTTCGGACAAGCCGCTCGGGCTTATCGAGAAGGCGAAGCAGTCGGATTCGAGGCGCCCAAAAGCACCTCTTCCGCGGAGCGACGGGGACTAGGAAGCCCTCGGCTGATGGGATAACCTAGACGGAAGGTGAACACTCCCTCGTATCCGGGCTTGTTTACAAGACGAGCCAATTCCCGGCCGAATACCGGTTCAATGCCAAGCTGCAGCTCGCGATCCCGTCGCTCATGCGGCTGGTTTAACGGCTGTGCCGCCAGGCCGTTTGCGGCCGTCCACAGATGCATTCTCTGCCACAGTCTGCCCGCCTGCATCAATTGCACGCGATCCGTCTGATCCTTGATCGCGATCGTACCGAAGACGGGCGCCGTAGCGACATAAGTATTTTTCGTCGCCTTCATCCAATAGTCGTTGGACGTTTGCTCGGATACGGGGAAAAGCTTGCCGATAAAGCGCGTAAAGGACGAATTGCCCGTTGCATCCATGGTAGGGCCATCCTTGTGCCTCTGAATTTCGCCCCAGTCGTTCCGAAACCATCGATGACTGTCCGCAGACTGATTCCGATCGCTTGCGACCGCTTCCGTAGCGCCCACGATCAGCTTGCCCATTTCCCTCCTGCCGGCATCGTCGGCAAACCAGACGATACGAGCGTCATCCTGCGAATCGGTCAGCTTTTCCAGCTCGCGCATAACCGAATCTTCTACCGGCTTCTCCGAGTCGTACGCCGCGCGATTCGTGTGACGATTGCCAATCGCCCGGTACAGCTCGGAAGGCTCTTCCAGCCCTTCCTCAAGCGATATTCCCGCGACATGAATCCGCTCCAATCCGCCGGAATACAGCTTAATACTCGGCTGATATCCGTATGCCCGGGCAGCCAGTGCGGCATTCTCGACGGCGCAGCCCAGACTGATATACATTTCCCTCAACCAAGGATCGATCGTTCCGATGTTGCGGGAGACGTCCGCAAACAAATCGATCGAGCGGTCTCCGATGCGATACAGCCAAGGCTGCGTGTTGTGCGCATTCGCGGCCAGCACCGACGCCCGGACGATGCGAAGCAGCGGCAAGTCTCCTTCCTCCACCTTCTCCCACGTATGCCAAGGCTCGTATGCCGGCCCGGTTCCCGTAGAGAACGCCCCTTGCTTCACGGCATGCGTTACACCCCCTACCGATACCAATGCTGCGACTGCAGCTGCCCCTTTCAGAAAGCTTCTACGCGACATCATCGTCATTTCCCCGTCTCCCCCTCCGCCAAATAAGGTCCTAGAATCGTCCAGATCAGCTCTAGTCCCTCTCCGAAACTCCGAGCGTCTACAGCCTCCCCGTTCATCTCCAGAAAGGCCAGCCAGTTGTTCGCCACGATCCAACACGCTGTAACCAGCTTGCGCACGTCTGCGAAACCTTCCTGAAACCGCAAGACGCCGTCAACGACGAACCGGTGCGCGAACCGCTCCTGTTCCGCCATCCGACTCTCCGTCATGCGAATATGCTTCTGCTTAAGCCGCTCGTCCGCCTGCAGCAGCGCGACCGCTTCCCGATAGAAGAAGCGGTACTGCCACAAAATTTCGAAGTTTCGCAGCAGCCGATCATGCAGCGTTTGTCTCGTGACAGGTTCGTCCGGCAGCTCCCATACGGGGTTCCACTCCGCATACATCCGGTCGAGGATGGCTTCGATGATTTCCTCTTTATTTTTGTAGTGATAATACAGGTTTCCCGGGCTCATATGGGCTGCGGCGGCAATATGATTCGTCGAAACTTTGCCCGTCCCTTGCTCGTTGAATAAAACCGCCGCCGCTTGCACGATGCGTTCCTTGGCGTTCAAACCTTCCCACCGCCCACAATTAGAGTATTTACTCTAATTTAAGCGAAAATAAGACGGTTTGTCAATTGTTACCGAATTAAAATGACAAGTTCTACTCCATCCTCTCCCTTAGCCTAACCGGAATCCAAATCTCGCTCCGGTAAGTCGGCGAGGAAGTATCCGGACTTTCGTTCCAGAGCACCTCCGGGCCGACAGCCAGCTCATAGCTGGACGACGGGAACCATTCGGAATAGATTCGGCCCCATACGTTCTGCAGCGCGGCGGGAAACGGACCGACCGCCTCGAACACGGCCCACGTGGCAGCCGCCACCTCCAACTGCGACCAGCGCTCCCCACAATCCTCCGTCGTCGCCACTCCGATATAATGGTCGAGCTCGCCCCGCTCTTCCATTCTCCCTTCGGAAAAGTTGGCCGAAGCGCTGATCATCCCACGCGGTTCCACGTTCGAGAGCTGCTTAAGCTCCGCAATCCCTTCCCCATCCAAACTCTGCGCCAACGCCGCAATATCCGGGTTAACCCCCTGAAAAACGATGGGAACCCGCTTCATAACGCCGACAAGACGAAAAGCTTCCTTTTCCACGATCCGATAATGCATGGCATCTCCTCCTCCTACAGTTAGCTGGAAGGTAAGGCGGGGATACGCTTTGAGCGTCCGGCTGCCGCTGCGGGCTTCCGACGGCGTCATGCCGTGAACCGTCTGGAACGCTCTGGCGAACGCATCTGCGGAGCTGTAGCCGTACTTTACCGCGACGTCCAATACTCTCTCTCCGCTCCCGATCAGCTCAAGTCCGGCAAGCGTCAGCCGCCTGCGGCGAATGTATTCCGACAGCGACACTCCGGCCAAGGACGAGAACATCCGCTTAAAATGATATTCCGAACAATAAGCCCGCCTGGCAACTTCCTGATAATCGATCTCCTCCGCCAGCCGATCCTCGATATAGCCGAGCGCCGCGTTCATGCCCTCCAGAAAATTCATCTTGAGCGCCTCCTTCCTAAATATAGCCTATCAAAAGCCGCAGCCGCCCATCCGACTTTTCGTGCCCCGTTTTGCAGGTTCTCTCCCGTGAAGCCTGCCGCGAGCAAACTCCCAATTGCTGCTGTATGCGTTTTCTTGTTAAGATAAGTCTATCAACGCCCCTGCCATCGGCAGACGGATGCGACGCGGAGACGAGGGATGACGAAGTGGGAACGACCAAACATACCGGAAGAATTAAGCTGCCCGGCAGACCCGATCCGAAGCTGTGGGTCAGCAAAGTGCCGTTCGGACTGGGAAAAATAAAGCCTAAGCATATTCGCGACACGGTGAAGGTGATGTGGGACAATCGCGACAACCTCCCCTATGCGTATCGGATTTTGACCCGGGGCGTGTGCGACGGGTGCGCATTGGGAGTGGCGGGCCTGTACGACCAGACGTTAACCGGCCCGCATCTGTGCACGACACGGCTTAACGTGCTGCGGCTGAACACGATGCCCGCGATGAAGCCGGAGACGCTGCACGCCGACATCGACGAGCTGCGGAAGCTGGACAGCGCCCAGCTTCGCAAGCTGGGCCGCATCCCGTACCCGCTCGTTCGGCGCAACGGAGAACGAGCTTTCCGCCGCGCCACATGGGAAGAAGCCATGGAGCGAATCGCAGGCAAAATTCGCGACATCGACCCGAAGCAGCTCGCCTTCTACCTTACCGCGCGCGGCATTACGAACGAGTCTTACTATGCAGCGGCGAAGGCGGCTCGATACATCGGCACGAACAATATCGACAACGCCTCGCGGATTTGCCACTCTCCCTCGAAGACGGCGCTGAAGCGCTCGCTCGGCATCGGCGCTTCAAGCTGCAATTACAAGGACTGGATCGGCACCGACGTGCTCGTCTTCTGGGGCAGCGTCGCGGCGAACAACCAGCCGGTATCGACCAAATACATGTATGCGGCCAAGCGCAAAGGAACCAAAATCATCGTCATCAATCCTTACCGCGAGCCTGCGATGGAAGGCTACTGGATCCCTTCGATCGCGGAATCCGCCCTGTTCGGAACGAAGCTGGCCGACGACTTCTACCAGGTCAATATCGGCGGAGACATCGCTTTTATGAACGGCGTGATGAAGACGTGGTTCGAGATGGAGGCGGAGAAACCGGGCTCGGCGATCGATCACGCATTCGTTAGCGAGCATGCGTCAGGCTACGAGGAGCTACAAGCGCACGTAGACAAACAAGATTGGGAGACGCTAGTGCGCTCCTCCGGCTTATCGCGCGAGCGAATCGGCCAGTTCGCCCGGCTGCTGGCGGCCTCGCGTTCCGGCATCTTCGTCTGGAGCATGGGGCTGACGCAGCATCGCTTCGGCACCGACAACGTCTCGCAGGTCGCCAATCTGGCGCTGCTGCGCGGCTTCCTCGGACGCGAGTATTGCGGCGTCATGCCGATTCGCGGCCATAGCGGAGTGCAAGGCTCCGGCGAGATGGGCGCGGACCCGTTCAGCCTGCCCGGCGGCGAGTTTGCCGGCAAGGATATCGAGCGAATCGAGAAGCTGTGGGGCTTCGAGCTGCCCAAGTGGCAGGGCGACATCGTCGGCGTCTCGCTGGAGAATGCGCTGCTGCCGGACGATCATGAGCGCAGACTGAAGCTGTTCTACACGTCCGGCGGCAACTTCCTCGAAACGATGCCCGAGCCGGACTTCGTCAGAAGCTGCCTCGAGAACGTCGACGTCCGCGTGCACCAGGACATCGTATTCAATACCTCCACCTTGGCCGACGCCCGCGAAGAGGTGTGGGTGCTGCCCGCGATGACGCGCTACGAGCAGCCGGGCGGCGGAACGTCGACGTCTACGGAGCGCATGGTTTATTTCTCGCCGGAGATTCCCGGTCCGCGAATGCCGGAAGCCAGACCGGAGTGGTCGATCTATGGCGAACTGGCTTTGCGGGTCAAGCCGGCAACGGAAGGCCAAGCCGCAGGAGCCTCGTTTAAGGATGCGGCAAGCATTCGTGCGGAGATTGCGCTGGCCGCGCCGAACTACGCCGGAATCGAACGGCTGGAGAAGCAGGGAGACGTGTTCCAATGGGGCAACGCGTGGCTGTGCGAAGGAGGCGTCTGTCCAACGGAAGACGGCCGAGGACGGCTGCTGCCGATCGAGCTGCCCGAGCTGCGCAAACCGGAGGGACGGTTCTATGCGACGACAAGGCGCGGCAAGCAGTTTAACTCGATGGTGTACGGGGAGATCGATCCGTTTAACGGAGCGGATCGCTACGATGTGCTGATGAACGCCGAGGACGCCGCGCAGCTTCATCTTCGCACGGGCGACGCGATTGTCGCCTACAATCGGTACGGCGTTTTTCACGGGCGGGCCAAGTCCGCCGACATTGCTCCCGGCAACATCGAGCTGTACTGGCCGGAAGGCAACGTGCTGCTGCCCAAAGGCGTGTACGAGCCGTACGCCGGCATCCCCGAATACAACGCAGCCGTTGTCGTCGAGAAGGCGGAAACGTACCATGCGCTGAAGGATACTCGTTACGTCGAACGAAGAATTGCCGAATTGGAGCTTGAGGTACCGGAATGAGCGAACATCGCGAGGAGACAGGAGAGGAAACAAAACCGGAAGCGGAAAACCGCTCCAGCATCGCATGGCGAACGCTCAGACTGAGCGGCGGGGATATCGAGGAAAAGGAGGACGAGATCGCGGCGGAGTTCCCGCTGACGCTCCGGCTGGACGGAGAGGAGTTTGCGACATTGGTCTGCTCGCCGGACGACTTGGCGGATCTCGTCTTCGGCTTTCTAGCCTCCGAAGGCGTTATCCGCGAGGCAGACGATATCCGCAACTGGTCTCTCGACGAGCAGCGCGGCTTCGCCTACGTCGAGCTGCAGCGGCCGCAATCCACGGCCAAGGAACTGCATTCCAAACGAATTATCGGCTCCTGCTGCGGCAAGAGTCGACAGTTTTATTTTCACAACGATGCCCGTACAGCCAGAACGATAACCGGAGGAGCCGCAATCCCGGCCGAGCGCTGCTTTGAGCTGATGAGCAGACTCCAAGCCAGCTCGGCGGGCTTCCATCTGACCGGCGGCATCCACCATGCGGCGCTGTGCGACGAGACAGGCGACGGCATCGTCGTGCGCGCCGACATCGGCCGCCACAATGCGCTCGACAAACTGTTCGGCCACTGCCTGCGCCGCGGTCTGTCGACAAAGCGGCGCATCATCGCCTTCAGCGGGCGGCTCTCCTCCGAGGTCGTGTTGAAGGCGGCGAAGATCGGCTGCCCGATTCTGCTGTCCAAGTCCGCGCCGACCGATCTCGCCCTGCGCCTCGCCGACGATCTGGGCATCACCTGCGTCGGCTTCATCCGCGCGGACTCGTTAAACGTGTATACGCATCCGCAGCGGATCGTCATGCCTATGTAAAGTTGAACCAATGAAGGGGAGGCCCATTCCATTGGGTCCTTTCTTCGATGTATATTTGGTTCAACTTACGCAGCTAATAGCTTATCAGAGTCGCCAGCGCCCCGGGGCTTCCCGCATAAGCTTCGGGGGCTTGCGCCAACGGATATATGCCGGTGACAAGCGGCTTTGTCGTTATCCTTCCTTCGGAAAGAAGACGAATATACTCCCCGAGATTACGCCCTTCCGTCCAGCGCACATAACCGATCGGATAATCGCAATTGTCCCTCTCGTAAGCCGCATCGTATCTCCCCGGTCCGCCGGCGCGTGAAATAAGCATTTGCGCTTCCTTGGCGAACAGAAGCTCGCGGGAAAATTCCATCGTCACATCGCCGACGACGACTACTTTACCCTGCGGGCGAATCCATTGCAGCGCCTTGTTCAGCAGACGCTCGCCCGGACCGCTGGCGCAGACGATAACGGCATCGACGCCAATACCGCCGGTGAGCGCAGCCATCGCTTCCTCCAGCAGAGTTTCCTCTTCATAAGCCGTCCTTAATCCCCACCGCTTCAACTGCTCGACGCGCGCCCGATCGAGATCGATTCCGAACGTGCGATAGGCTGCAGCATGGGCAATTTGTGCAATCAGATTCCCCAGTATCCCCAAGCCGACGACAGCAACCGACTCTCCGAAGCTGAGCCGGGCAACCCGAAGCGCATGCACGGCAATCGCGCCCAACCCGCCGAACGCCGCCTCCTCCGCCGCGACGGAGTCGGGAACAAGCGCCGTTAAATTCGTCGGCACGGCAAGCCGCTCGGCGTGATGCACATAAGGCGCGCCGTAGCAGGCGACCCGCTTGCCGAGCAAGCCGGCGTCCGCTCCCTCTCCGACCCGCTCCACGATACCTACGGCACTGTAGCCCAAATTAACCGACTGCTCCGGCGCCCGCTTAACGATGCTTAGTTCCGTGCCAGGACTGATCGCCGAAAACTCGGTTCGAACAAGAATATGCCCCTCCCTCACAGTCGGCGTCTCCAACTGCTCAAGCGCGACTCTCCCCTGCCTTGTAACGATTCCCTGCATCTACGATGACCTCCCGAATAATCGCATTCAGCTTTCATATTGCTTGCGATACTCGCTCGGGGACACTCCTACGTATTTCCGGAACGTCGTCGTGAATGTTGACGCGTTTAAGTAACCGGTCTTCTCGGCAATTTCCGCAATCGACAGGCTTCTGTCCCTAAGCATCTCCTTCGCATGGGACAGCCTGATCTTATTAAGATATTCCACGTAGTTCACGCCGAACGTCTTCTTGAAATAGCTCGAGAAATATTTCGGAGTCGTCCCTGTTACTTCCGCAATATGATCCAGATACATATTTTCCATATAATGAAGCTCGACGTACTGGGCGATAAACGCCGGATTCAGCTTGCTAAGCTTCTCCTTGCCGCCCAATCCCGCCAAAACTTGGGCTGCCTCAATCAACGTCCGTTCAATCTCCCCATATTCCATAGCGGACTCGATCCGCTCGCAAACTCGGCGTTCCAGGTCGTACAGACGCTCGACGTCCGACGAATCTCCCGCATGTCGCAGCATCGAGAATAAAATCGTCTTGGCGATATGCACGAACTGATGATGAGAAACGCCGCGCTGCCGATTCTCCTCCATCATGTCGCGAATCGCGCGAACGCTCTCCTCCGCCTTGCCGCTGGCCAACAGATTGGACAGCTTCTCCATGCTTTCGATCGGAAAATGGATCGTCCGCGCGTACTGAATTTTCGCTGCGTCCGTCACCCTGTCGGCATCGATTATGCTGCGGGATCGCCGACCGCCCATCATATCGCGATAAGCGCGCGGTCCGTTCTCAAGCTCGCTTGGATACGGCTTGCTGACGCAGCATCGGAGTGCGAAGCCCTCCCAGGTTTCCCGCTCCGAGCGTTCCAAATAAGCCTCGATGCCCTTGATCATCCCCGCTCTCTCGCCGGGATGTTTAAGCCCGATGACGGCGACAAATTGCGAGCTTCCCGTATGGAACACCTGGGCCTCGACGTTCTCTCGCCTTAACCCTTGCCGAATTGCATTTTCCAGCTCGGCTGCGGGCAGGGCCAGGCGACTGTCCTGCTCCTTCGCGCCAAATTCGATAAGCGCCATGGCGAAATGCTTCTCCCGGAAAAATTCCGGGTAACTTCTCTGCATGCGCCATTGCCGCTCTTCGCTCTGGACGGACTCGTCAAGCCATTGCAGGAATGCCCCTCTGCGCAAATCGGTCTCGTCATGCGCCGCCTGATCTCTGAAATCCTCGTTTTCCGTCTTCAGCTTCACGATTCCGCTATAAATTTTCCGAAAATCGTTGCCTTTGCTGTTCCCGCCCCCAAGCAGCTTAAGAATGCTCTTGACCGGACGGTTCAAGTACACGCTAAGGAAAACCGACAGCAGCACCGCCGACGCGATCGCCGAACCCATAATCAACAGATTGGCTCTGGCTACCGTATTCAAGTTTTTAAACTCGTAAGGAACTTTGTCGATATAAATAAATCCGTTATATTCCGACTGATAGAAGTTGTATTCGTAATTTTCCCGCGTAATGGACGCTTCCCGATCCGCATTAAAATAGACGTCGCTCAGCACGTTCACCAGATCCAGCTCCTTGTCGGTGCTGAGAATGGTGTTCCGATCCTGGTCCAACACGATCAAGGACGCTCCGGGAATCATCGTTTTCCGGTTCGCGTGCTGCATAAAGACATCCACGTCGATCAGCATCATCACGTTTTTGCTGGACATCTGCACTTTGTTTCCGCCTACGGCGACCAGAAACTTCTTATGGCGCGGCTTCTGGCCCGCTGTCGTCAGCACGGAAAAATCCGCTTCCGGGAACACCTTAAACGCATGCTTGGTCGCGGCGAACGTACGCCAATAGCTCGCATTGTACATCTCGTGCTTATACTGCTCGTCGAAGAAAAACGTAAAGCTGCTCGTTCCTTTGGACGTAATCGCAAGATTGGCTCCCGGATAGGAAACGACTACTTCTTCTATAAATTCCGCCGTCGACACCAGTGTCGACAAATTGTCCACCATCGTGTACACCTTGCTCATATCCAGGCGGCCCTCATCGGCCGTCCCAAGATCGTCGTAAGGGGGCAGACCGTGAATGGAATGAATGATGTTGTTGATCGTGCGGAAGTTGTTATCGAACGACTGCACGAGAGATTTGGCCGCAAGCGCGTTGTTCTCGCTGACTTTCTCGAAAATGCCGGAAATCGAATTTTGATACACGAAATAAGAAGAGGCGAGCATGATGGCGATGACCGACAGCATAGACAGGAAAATTTGCAGTACGCCCAGATTTTTGAATAGCTTTCTCACCGCCGCTCATCCCTTTCCTTCATGATGCGCATCTCCTTAGTTCGCCGAAAGCTCGTCTATCCCTTCTCCGATCCCAGCGTAACGCCTTTGGCAAAATATTTCTGCGCGAACGGATAGATCATCAGCACGGGAATCATCGACAGGACGATGGTCGCGTTCTTCAACGCTTGCGGCGCCAGAGCGGCCGCGTCCACCAGACTTGCCGTATTGCCCTCGCTGAAAATCAGCATTCCCCTCAGCACGACCTGTAGCGGATGCATCGTCTGATCGTTCAAATAAATCATCGGGATGAAGAAGCTGTTCCAGTGCCCGACGAAGTAAAACAAGCCAATGGACGCCAGTGCCGGCTTGGCCAAAGGAATGACGATGTTGAACAAAATCCGATATTCCGACGCGCCGTCGATCAGCGCGGCCTCGCGAATCGCCTTGGACATGCTCTCGTAGAAGCTTTTCAGAATGATCAGCTCGAACGTCCAGATGGCGTTGGGCAGCACAAGCGCCCATACGGTGTCGAGCAAGCCCAGCTTCTGTACGATCAAGAAGTTCGGAATAATGCCCGGCTGCAGAAACATGGTAACGACAATGGCCAGCATCCACCACTTGCGCCCGAAAAACTGCGGCTGCGACAACGGATAGGCGGCAATCGCCGTAAACAGCAAATTAAGAAACGTGCCCAGAGAAGTATAATAGATCGTATTCAGATAAGCACGCGGAATTTTGTTGTCCGTCAGCACCTGCGCGTAAGCGCTCAGATTAAAACCTTTTGGCCACAGAAACACTTTTCCTTGCGTGACGCTGGCCGTATCGCTTAACGAAACAGCCGTAATATACAAGATGGGGTAGAGGGTAGCCACCGCTACCGCGATGAGAACCAGACCGTTCAGGATTCCGAACGGCGACCATTTGCGTTGTCCTACCATATGCCGTTGCCTCCAAGCCGTTTGCTCGCATAGTTCGCCGCCAGCAGCAGCGTCATTGCCACGACCGCCTCGAACATGCCTACGGCGGCGCCGAAGCTATAGTTGGACTCCAGAAGCCCTTTGCGATACACATACGTCGAGAACACGTCCGCCACCTCGTAGGTCATCGAATTATAGAGCAGCAGCACTTTCTCATAGCCGACGCGAATGACCGAGCCTGTCTTTAGAATCAGAATAATCAGCATTGTAGGCAGCAAGCCGGGCAGCGTAATGTGGCGAATCATTCGCATGCGGCTGGCTCCGTCCACCTTGGCCGCTTCGTACAGAGTCGGACTGATCCCCGAGATCGCCGCAAGGTAGATGATCGCCTCGTAGCCCGTCGTCGACCAGATTTCCGACATCACATAGATGGGGCGAAACCAGTCTGGATCGATCAGAAAATATTTGGCTTGAAAACCAAATGCTTGAATGACCCGGTTAATCAAACCGTTGTTCGGCGAGAGGAAATCGATGATCATGCTGCTGATGATGACGACCGACAAAAAGGTAGGCAAATAGCTGGCCGTTTGGATCGTGCGCTTAAACCACGACAGACGAACTTCGTTCAACATGACCGCGAGCAGAATCGGAAACGGAAACGCGCAGATCATCGTCAGCAGTCCGAGCAGCAGCGTATTGCGAAACAGGACGAAGAAATCCGGGCTGGCAAAGAAGCGTTCGAAATGCTTGAAGCCGACCCATGGACTGTCCAGTATTCCCGTAAAAACGTTGTAGTCTTTAAAAGCGATAATTAAGCCGTACAACGGGCCGTATCTAAACATCGCGTAAAAAATGAGACAAGGGATAAAAAGCACGAACAATTGTTTATCCCTTGCAAGATGTTTGGCCGTCGCGGACATTCGCGCTCGGAACGTACGGGCGTCCGGCTGGCGAATCTGACGAACGGCCTCCGCGTTAGTATTCCGCACGGGCGGATTCCTCCTGTCTTCGATTGCGGCGCCCGGACGTCTCTGGGTCCGGGCGCCGCAACGGAACTCTGATGCGCTCTCCGGGTCCGGCGGTTACTTGGCGGCGTCGAAGCGCTTCTGCGCTTCGTTAAAGATGTCGATCAGCTTCGTCGTACCCAGCTTGACCGCGTTGGTTTTCCAGTCCTCCCACTGGCTCTCGCCGTGGGACTTGTCAAGAATGTAGCGCGCGTTGAATTCCTGAGCCGACTTCTCCAGCGACACTTGAATTTCGGCGATGGCCGCAATCTCGTCGTCGGTGAAATTCAGCACCGGATCAAGCGTCTCGAAGCGATTGTCCTTGATGATCTTGTCCTGCGCTTCCTGCTCTCTTTCGGTCAGATTGTAGTAGACGCTGCGATGGTCCGGCGCCAGATACATCCCTTCCAGCCAGAGGCCGTAGCGCTCATCCAGCACTTTAATATCGACGTTCGGCACATCGGCGAGCTCGGGATAAACCGGCTTGCCGTTCGCGTCGAAGTTAAACGTCTCGCCTTCTACGCCCAACGTCACCAGCGCGGCACCGGACGGACTGGTCAAGTAATCGAGCAGCTTCAGCGCGACTTCCTTTTTAGGACCGTTAGCCACGGTGATGCTTAGGCTCATATCGGTTTCCGGCAAAGTCAGCGTACGGCCCGTCGGTCCGATCGGCAGTCCGTAGCGAAGATCGTAATCGGGATTCTGCGCGCCGACCTGATTGCGGAACAGTTCCATTCGGCCAATCCAGTCGTAGGTGACGAAGGATTTGTCCGACGTCATTTTCGAGGTCCAGGAGTCCGGCGTATCCGTCAGAAACTCGGGATCAAGCAGATTTTCGTTATAAAGCTTCTTCAGGAAATCGAGCATCTCTTTGTGCTCGGGTTGGATGGCCGCATACTTCCACTCTTTCGCATTCTCGTCGTAGTATGCCGGATAGTTAGTGCCTCCGACGCCCCAGCCGTAAGCCAGGCTCTTGAAAATATATTCCTTGTTTTTGGATGCGAAAGGATAGGAATCGGGATAAACTTCCTTCAATTTCTTAAGAGCTTGGTAGAAACTCTCGGTATCGGTCCATTCCGGGATGCCGTTCTTCTCGAAAACGTCCTTGCGGAACATCATCCCGTGGTTGACGGCCCGGTTCATCTTGTAGATCGGCCAGGAGTAAAGCTTGCCGCTCTCGTCGCCGTACGATTTCACGATCCACGGATTCTCGTCGATGTACAAACGTTTGAAGTTCGGCAGCATATCCGCATAGTCGTTGATCGCCACTACGGCCTTCTGCTGGCCGAGCTTCTTTAACTCCGCCGGGTTAAGCCCGTGGAAAATGTCCGGGAGCTTGCCGGAGGCGATCGTCACTCTCAGCTTATCCGGATACGTTGTCGGCGAGACCGTGATCAGATTGACCTTAATGCCCGTGCGCTTCTCGATCTCTTTGGCAATCAGCTTGTCGTTGGCCGGAAATTCGCTTACAAGCATCCAGTCGATCGTAGTCGGCTTATCGACGAGCGGCAGCGTCAAGCCTCCGGTGTCTCCGTAATCGTTCGCCGACGGCGCGGATGACGCTTCGGGCGATCCGCTCGCTTCCGTGGAAGCGGGGGCCGATTGATTCGGTCCGGCTCCCTTGTTATTGCCCGTATCGTTGCCCGAGCAACCGGCTAACGCGGTTAGCGTCAACGAGAGCGCAAGCACGAGACCCCATAGCTTTCTTGTCATTTGTTTTTCCTCCCCAGAATTTGATGTGGCGTAGTTTGGTCTGGCATCTCAAATGCTAGGGCCTAATCTCCGCTTTCGTAAATAAAGCGTTTTCACAAAGTGCGGAATTTCAAAGTCTTCATTGTCGCAGAAAATAAGAAAACCCTTATTTATCAAGGCTTCAAGCCGTGTGGAAAATGATCAAGCAGTGGAAAATAATCATGTATCCCATTATAACACCGCTTTCATGAATAGCGAGAGCAGCTTCTTTCCATTGCTCCGAGCATGAGGCAGCTCTATATCTCAAATCGTTCGCGAAGGCAAATTCGGATAAGCGAATAGTCGAATTCCCGCCTTGTTTTCCGACGTCGTTCGCCGGACAATGAACGCATACCCAACAACATGCGGAGGGATTACGAATGAGTAAAATCAAAGCGGCCATTATCGGCTGCGGCGCAATCGCCAGCAATGCGCATATTAAAGCTTATATGAACAACGCCGACGCAGAGATCAAATATTTCTGCGACATCGACCTCGCCAGAGCCGAGCAAGCGGTGCTCGCCAACGGCTGCGGAACGGCCATCTCCGATTATCGAATCATTCTGGAAGATCCCGAGGTAGAGGCCGTATCCGTATGCACCCCGAACCATCTGCACGCCCCGATCTCCATCGCCTGCCTGCAGGCGGGCAAGCATGTGCTGTGCGAGAAGCCGGCCGCGCGTACCTACGAGGAAGCGCTCACGATGCAGCAGGCGCAGCACAAAGCGGGCACAACGCTGAATATCGGCGTCGTCAATCGTTTTAACGCCAACGTCAATGCGATCAAGCGGATGATCGAAGCCGGCGAGCTCGGCGAATTGTACCATGTCTATGTCAGCTTCCGTTCCCATCGCTCGATTCCCGGACTCGGCGGCGCCTTTACGACGAAGGCGGTCGCCGGCGGCGGCGCGCTGATCGACTGGGGCGTGCATTTTCTCGATATCGTGATGTACTGCGCAGGCGATCCCCGTCCGGTGACCGTGTCCGGACAGGCTTACAGCAAGCTGGGAAGCGATATTGCAGGCTATGCTTACACCAATATGTGGGCAGGGCCGCCGAATCCGTCCGGCACCTATGACGTGGACGACTTCGTTACCGGCCTGATCCGCACGGAAGGACCGACGATTTCGCTTAACGGCGCATGGGCCCAGAACATCGGCGTCGAAGAAATGTTCATCGACTTTCTCGGCGACAAGGCCGGCATCCGGCTTCAATACGGCCAAGACTTTATCGTATACGGCACGAAGGACGGAGCGCTGTCCGAGACGAAGCTTAAGCTCAAGCAGGAGGATATGTTCCAGAACGAGATCGACGCCTTCCTGCGCTGTGTACGCACCGGAGAGAAGCTGGCCTCTCATATCGATACCGTCATCCTTTCGTCCCAGATTATTCAGGCAATCTACGACTCTTCGGAGCAACGCGGCGAAATCGCACTGCAGGCGGAAGGCGGTCGAATCGAAGGATGATCAAAATCGGTTTTATCGATTATTTCCTGGATGAATGGCATGCGAATCAGTACCCGACATGGATCGAGCAAGCGTCGGGAGGAACGATGAAGGTCGCATACGCCTATGGCCTGAGGGATAAGGATGGCGGACTGACCAATGACGCCTGGTGCGAGAAAATGGGCATCGAACGGCTTGCGTCCATCGAAGCCGTCGTCGAGCGGAGCGACTGTCTCATTGTGCTGTCCCCGGACAACCCGGAGTTTCACGAAGCGTTAGCGGAACTGCCCGCCATGTCCGGCAAGCCCGTATATGTAGACAAGACGTTCGCGCCCGACCGGGCCGCGGCAATGCGCATCTTCCGGAAAGCCGAGCAGCACGGAACGCCGCTCTTCTCGTCATCCGCTCTGCGCTTCGCCCCGGAATATGCCGAAGCCGCCGGTCGCCCGATCGATGCGATCTGCAGCGTCGGACCGGGCCGCTTCTCCAACTATGCCGTTCATCAGATCGAACCGGTCGTCGCCCTGATGGGCCCCGAAGCCGAGCGGGTCATGTTCATCGGCACGGAGGCGGCCCCGGCGCTGCTGATCGGCTTCTCCGGCGGCAGACAGGCTTCGATCCATTTGCTGCAGGATAGCCCGTTTCGCCTCACCGTTCAGCATAGCGCGGGTTCGTCCGTCAGCGCGACTGCGGAAGCGGATTTCTTTGCCGGATTCATCGCGAGTCTGGTACAATTTTTCCGTACGGGGGAAACGCCGGTTAACTCGGCGGAGACGATCGCTGTCGTCTCGATTATCGAAGCCGGCCTGCTGGCCGCTCGCGAGCCTTATCGCTGGTTCGACCTCCCCCGCTAACTTCACACGGATCGAGGCGCTGGGGATGGAGAACGAAAATCGGGATGCAGGCTGTCTGTTTCACTTCGATAATGTGTTCGAGCCGGAAATGGCGGTATACGGCGGCATCGAGCTGTATCAGATCGGGGAAATCAGCTGCCAGGGCGGCTACGAGATTGCGCCTCATAACCAAATGTGTCTCGAATTAAGCTGCATCGTGTCCGGCAAAGGGTATTTTCGCATCGACGATACTCTGATTCCCGTCGCGGAAGGCGATATCTTCTTAAACGCCGTCGGGCACGTGCATGCAATCTCGGCAGATCCTGCCAGCATGCTTCGTTACGTCTACATGGGATTCCGTTTCAACGAGAAGGCCGACGCCATCTTCTCCGAGATCGGGTCCTATTTTCAATCCGCGCCCTACCGTCATGCCCGCGATCCCTACAATCTGCTCATCCCCTTTAAGCGTAATATCGACGAGTTTTATTCCGCCCGTCCCGGCTCCCACACGATGATTCGCGGCTATCTGGAGCAAATTCTCGTGCTGGCGTACCGCACGTTTACCGAGACGGGCGAGCTCTCTCCCTATGCGCCGAACATAACGGCTCCCTCGGTCGGCCACACGGTCTACCGCGTCATTCGTTATGTCGAGAATCGCCTGTTCGAGTTGACCAGCATCAAGGAAATCTCCGAGGAGCTCAATTACAGCTATACTTATTTGTCACGAACGTTTAAGCAGAAGACGGGCATGACGCTGCAGCGCTACATCAATCAGAAGAAAATCGAGAAAGCGCTGGAGCTGCTGCGTTACGGCGACCTGACCGTCAAGGAGACCGGGGAACGCCTGAATTACGAAACGCCGCAATCCTTCAACAAAGCGTTCGTGCGGGTGATGGGCTATCCTCCGTCGCATTACGTCGCCAAGCTGCGTTCCGGTTCAAGCGGGGGATGAAAGATGCCCCTGAGCGGGTTTTCAGACACGTCCTAGCTTCGCATGGCGATGGCGTTGCCCGAAGCGTATCTGCGCAGGCCTTGACGGAAGAGCAGCGCGGCTGCTACCGTCAAACCGCAGGCCATTCCGACCGCTCCTGCGGCGAAGAGCGGATCGAAATCGCGCAGCAGGCCGATCGGCATATAGCTGATAAAACCGGCCGGCACAAGCGAGAACAGCGCAAGCCTCACGACGCCGCGAAAAATATCGGACGGATACGTCGTCAGAGCAATAAAGCTTTGGAATAGCTGCTGCGTCATCCCTTCCGCATGGCCGATCCAGAAGGCGGAGCAGCCGGCGAGCACCATCACCGCTATAAACAGCGCTCCGCTGATCAGAAGGGCCAGCCCGAAGAGCAGCAGGCCGCGCAGCGACGTATCCCCAACCATCAGGTAGACGGCGACCCCGAATAGCAAATCTCCCGCCGCCGTTACCGAACAGCGGCTGACAAGCACGCTGAGCAGTACCGGCCGCGGCTGCGACAGCTGCACGTCCAGTTGGCCCGTCGCCACGATGCCCGCTATTCGGCTGAAGTTCCCGAACAGCATCGCGGCCCAGCCGAAGCCTCCCGTACTGACCGCCCACAGCATCATAACGTCGTGCAGCTCCCAGCCTTGCACGATGGGAAACCGATTGAAAAACAGTCCCCAGAAAAACAGCCAGATCGTATTGTTCACGAACATCATCCCCGCCAAGAGCAGGAAGCTGAGCCGATATTCCATAGCCGAGGCCAGATTCAGCTTCCAGCACGTCCAGACGAAGCGGATGTTCGCCAGCGCTTTACCCCCCATTGACATGAAGCTTCGTCACCCCTCTCCGATACATTTGGCTCACCGCCAACGCAAGCAATACGATCCAGCCGATTTGAATGGCAAGCTGTCGGCCAAGCAGCGCCGCATCGAAGTGCACGGCCATTTTCGCCGGATAATACAGCGCCGCCTGGAACGGCAGCCAAGCGCAAATCCGCTGCAGCCATTCCGGCATCAGATCGATCGGCAGCAGCATGCCGCCGATCGTAAATTGCAGCTTCTGCAGGACGAAATACAAGCCGCTCGTCTCCTCCACCCAGAAGGCGCACAATCCGACCAGCATCAGCAGCAGGAACGTAACCGTCAGCGCTCCGACACTGAGCGCCAGCAGTCCGAGCCAGCCTATGCCGAAAGCCGGCGGGCCAACGAACGGCCAGGCGATGGCGCTGCCGACGAGCAGATGTACGGCGAAACGGGTCAGCGCTTCGGACGCGAATACCGAGAAGTGATAGCCGACATACGATTGCGGTCGGATAAGCCGGATTGCGACGTCGCCGTTCTTCACCTCCTCCTCGATGCGGGAGCATAGCGGCGGAGCCGCCATCGTCAGCGCTTCGGTGAAGACGAGGTACCAGACGATCTGCTTCAGCGTGAAGCCGGAGATGACGAGCTCGTAATCGCCGCCATAGGCCGCCGACCAAAGCTGGATGAAGACGAACAGGATAAACAGCAGGAAGAAGCCGCGCATCGCAAAATCGGTCTTGTAAGCAAGCTGATGACGAAAGGCGATGCGGCCGACCGCGGCCGCTTTGCGCCCTGCCGCCCAGCGGCTGCCGCTCTCTTCGATCATCGCTCCGCCCCCTCTCTCATCCCGTAAATATGCTTGATGATCTCCTCGAGCGGAGGGTCCTCGACGTTCACATCCGTAAAGCCGACGCGCCCGAGCAATTGCCCCAGCACGCGCTCGATCGTCGTCAGCTTCAGATCGACGGCTAAGCGACAGTTCCCCCCGCGGCTCTCCCAGCAGGCGCCTTCAATATCCGGCAGCGTCGCCGCATCGAAGCCTTCTGCCAGCTTCAGCGTAACGAGCTTGCGGCTGAGCACCTCCCGCTTCATCCGTTCCACCGGCTCGTCGATCAATACGCCCCCGTGATGGATAACGACGGCCCGCGAGCAGAGCGACTCGACGTCTCCGGCATCGTGCGAGGTCAGAAATACGGTCGTGCCCTCCTCGCGGTTCCGCTCGCGAATCAGCTCCCGGATACGCTGCTTCACGACGGCGTCCAGCCCGATCGTCGGTTCGTCCATGAACAGCAGCTGCGGCCGGTGCAGGAACGAGGCGGCGATCTCGCAGCGCATGCGTTCTCCGAGGGACAGCTTGCGTACCGGCGTATGCAAATAAGGGCCGAGCTCGAAGCGCTCGATCAGGTCGTCCCTGCGATGCCCGTAATCGCTGCGCTTCAACTCGTAGATGCGGCCGATCAGCTCGAACGTATCGATCGGCGGCAGGTGATACCAGAGTTGCGACTTCTGCCCGAACACGGTGCCGATCCGGAAGGCGAGCCGTTCGCGCTCCTTCCAGGGCGTTAAGCCGAGCACCTCCGCCTCCCCGTAAGAAGGATGTAAAATGCCGGTCAGCATCTTGATCGTCGTCGATTTGCCCGCCCCGTTCGGGCCGAGAAAAGCGACCGTCTCCCCCTGCCTTACGTCCAGATCGATGCCCCGCACCGCTTCCTTCGTCTCCCACGTCGGCTTCCAGAGCGCCCGGAAGCTTCCGGACAGACCGGCCGCTTTTCTTTTTACGCGAAACGATTTGCCCAGCTTTCTCGTTTGCAACGCCAGCATCGCAATCCCCTTCTCCCCTCTGCTTCGGTAAAGCAAAAAAGACCTCTGGCCAGTCCCGCCGCAATGCAGCGGAACTTGCCCAAGGTCTTTTATCCCTCGCGGTGTAATGCGGCGCGAGCCGCAACCGGCTTCGCTCGGTTCGGCGAGTTCGGCGCTGTTGCGCGCCAGACTCCCGGCTCCCTAGAAGCCCTTCCGTTTGATGTTAGATTGTACCTTGACTCGCGGAGAATGGCAAGACATTTTTATCTCCCATTTTCATCTCCTGTTTGTTCCTCTTCGAAGACCCATCGAGGCGACCGTCATTCCCTCATCAATACGCGTTCCCGCCGTCGACAAGCGAGGCGGCCGTCTCGTAATCGAGCGCGAGGTCGGCCGCAGACAAGCTGTCCAACAGATGCTCCTTTTTCTTGCAGCCGACGATCGGGAATACCGGGAACTGATGAGCCAACAAATAGGCGAGCGCAACCTGCGTCGAGGTAGAACCGAGTTCGCGGGCCAGCCGCTCGGTCCGTTCCAGACGGGCGAAGTTCGTCTCGTTATAGTAAGAGCGGCCGACTCCGCTTCCGGACAATTCCGCCGCCGTCTCCCGGCGATGCTTACCGCTAAAAAAACCGTTCGCCTGCGAGCTGTACGGAACGGCCGCGATTCCGGTGCGGCGATGCCATTCGACGAACTCCGCGTCGGTGACGACTTGCGTCGGGTCCGGGATCGCGCCCGGATTGATCTCGGCCAGATTCCACAGATTTTGCACGGCAACGAAGCCGGTATAGCCTTTGCCGGCAGCGTATTCGTTGGCCTGCTCGACGCGCGCGATCGTCCAGTTCGAGCAGCCGTAATAACGGATTTTGCCTTCGCGGACGAACCGCTCCAACGTCTCTACGATCGTCTCTACCGGAACGGTAGGATCGTCCCTGTGCAAATAGTATAGATCGATATGATCGGTGCCCAATCGGCGCAGACTGCCTTCCAGATCGGCGGTCATATCCGCAGGAGTGATTCTGGGGACCGTCATCGTCTCCAACCGCGGATGTCCGCCTTTCGTGGCGACGATCAGGTCGTTGCGGTTACCGCGCGACTTCATCCATTTTCCGAGAAACCTTTCGCTGCTGCTAGGCTCGATAGGCAGCCAGTTGGCGTACACTTCGGCCGTATCCAGAAAGTTGCCTCCGCGATCCGTATACAGATTCAGCAGCTCCTCCGATTCCTTCTCCGGAACGGAAGCTCCAAGATCGGCGGTTCCCAGGCTGATGACGGATGCGACGAGATCGGTGCGAGTGATCGTCTTCATTTTCATTGGCGGCAAGCTCCTTCCAACTTATACGGATTTCTATATTAGCGTTTCTATGATTATATCATTCTCGCCTCTCCCGTCGCTTGCCAAATCGGACATCAGGTCCGCCGTAACTTGCGCAAAACGGGATTGCCGCCAAGCCGCGGATCATCATCGACCCGAGCCTTGCGGACAATCCCGTTGTCTTAGAAAATTCGATCTGTGGGAGCGAAAAGGTATTCGTCGCGGAGCGTTGTTTACAGCACGAGCCTCCCCCCGGCAGCGGATGCTTATTCCTCCCATTGCCGTCATGACCGCTCGAATCCGCTCAATTCTCCCGGCCGGCGGCTCCGCCAACGGGATTGGCCAGCAGTTGCAGCAGCGAAACCGGAAGTTCGTCCGCTGAGGCCGCTTCCGTCCGTCCAGACAATTCGTCTTCTTCCTGCTCGCGGTCGAGGCCGATCTGAACGGACTGATAGATTTTATAGAGTAAACCCATTACTTGATCCTCCTTATCGTTAAAAATTCGTTGTCAGGATCGGGCAGCGCCGCTTGCGACAAGCTTGACGAACTCGCTTCCGAACCGTCTGCACGCTTCCGCCTCCTCCGTCGAAGGAGACAATTCCACTTTCAGTCCGGGCAGCACAACGTCCGCCCCCGTCTCCCTCAGTTTGTTGATCAACAGGTCCACCGCTGCGCCGTATTCCGGGTAGCAGGAATCGCAAGATCCGAAAACCGCCGCTTTGCGTCCCGTCAACCGGATGTCGTCCATCTCCTCGTAAAAATCCAGAAACTCGTCGGGTAGCTCTCCGTCTCCCCACGTATACGCTCCGAGCAGAACGGCGTCGTACCTCTCCAACTCTGAGGCATTGGCATCCATCACCGATTTGACGACGACTTCGCCGCCCTCCGAACGGATGCCTGCAGCGATCGCATTGGCCATCTCCTCCGTGTTGCCCGTCATGCTCGCGTAGATCAGAACGATGTCCGCCAAAGCCGCAGTCTCCTCTCTTGCCGCCCGCCGCCTCCAAAGCAGCATCACGTTATAGGTGTCTATAGTATTCCGAAAGGAATGGGTGCCTTTGGTGCAATGCGTATCCTCAAGTCCGGCTTTCTCGGTAATATCATAAATGATAATGATTATCATTGTCAATATTGATTGGTAAGCTTTTTCCACAGTGCATGGCTAAATTTCGCAGCGTTAGGATGAGAAAGCAAAGCTGGCGGAGTGACTTGCCGATAATGCGCAGGCGTCCCCGATACCTCATGGTAAACAAGGCGGGTTTCCCGCTTTAATTTCAGCTATCGGGCAGATTCGGCGGGATTAAAGCGGAGTACCCGCTTTATTTTTCGGAAAATCGGCTTTTCTCGAATTTAAGCTGGAAAATCCACTCTATTTTTTTCAAAATGGCTCATTTCGCAAATTTAAGATCGATTTTCCGCTTTAGCGTATTGACGTCCAACCGGCACTTTCCAGCGGAAAATAGTCGATCTCCCCATCGCAGCGCTTAGATTGGATTTTCGAATCAGGAGTTGTCGGGTGTGAAACGCAATCGGCACAATAAGTCTGCTTTGCAAAGCTCCCCTTAATCATCTATAATGCGAAATAAATGATAATCATTCTCATTCAAGGAGAAAAGAATATGAGCCTCTTGAAACACGCGGACAGCGATGCGGCGGCGGATTCAGTACGGAGCTCTCTTGAGAAAATTCGCGAATACGTGGCCGAGCATTACGACGAGCCGTTAACGCTGGAACAGCTGGCCGGCATGACGTCGCTCAGTCCCAAATATTTCGGAGAGCTGTTCAAAAAACAGTTCGGCCAAAGCGTAACCGACTATGTAACGGAAGTTCGAATCAGTCAGGCCAAACGCTATTTACGCGACACGGACGGACTGCTGCGCGACATCGCACGCAAAGTCGGCTACGCCGACGAGTTTTATTTCAGTCGCAAATTCAAAAAGGAAGTTGGGGTCCCCCCTTCCGCCTACACGCGTAGCGCAACAAGACGGATCGCCGCCCTGTCCCCGTCTTCCATCGGATACTTGCTTGCGCTCGGAATAGTTCCGGTCGCCGCCCCGATTGATGCCAAATGGACTCCCTATTACTATCACACCTACTACTCCCGTATTTCGATTCATCTCAAGCAAGGGGAAATGGATGCGACGGACGCCGACAACGCACTGTTGAGAGGCCGGCCCGACGCTGTGATCGGCTATGAACAGCCGAGAAGCCCGCGCCTGCTGGCGGCTCTTGAACGGCGCTCCCTCCCGTTGTTCGTACCGGATCGTCAGCTCGGCTGGGAGGTCCAGCTTCGTCAGATCGCCGAGTTTCTGGACGCCCAAGGGCGCTGCGAGGCCTGGATAACCGCTTACCGCCGCAAAGCCGAGCAAGCTCGCGAGCTCATCGGTCAGGCGGTCGGCCGCGATACGTTCGTCGTCCTGCGTTTATGCGGGAACAACTTTTATCTCTACTGCAATCGGGGGATTCGCGATGTCGTCTACCACGACCTGCAGCTCCGCGCCGCTTGCCTGAAAGCCGATGTGTACAATGAAAAAATCAGTCTCCGGCAGCTTAAAAGCCTTAATCCCGACCGCATTTTGCTGCTGGTCTGTCCGGACGACGAGACGCGAACGGCCTGGCTGGCCCTTCAACATTCGGCGGAATGGCGCACTCTTGCCGCTGTGAGCGGCGGCCGGGTTTATTCGATACCATCCGATCCCTGGTTCGAGTATTCCGCCTTCTCGATTAACCGCATGCTGAATGAAATGCTGATGATGTTTACCGGAAAATGTCCAAACGACGATCTGGAATACGTCCATGGAGACGGAAGACGCTCTGAATTATAATCATTTAGTGAGAATGATTATCACTTAGAGGGGGATTTCCGTGTTTTCCAGTTATCGCAATTTGTCTGCCCGGCTCGGGAGAATCGGCCTGCTTTCCGCGCTTGGCGCGCTGCTCGTCGCCGGCTTGCTGACCGCCTGCAGCTCCAGCAACAGCTCCGAACCTGCAGGCTCATCCGTCGCCGCTTCCTCCCCGGAGGTAACCGCATCCCCGTCGTCCGAAAGCGTCCCTTCCCCAGCGGCGGAGCCTTCAGCCTCACCTGCATATCCCCAAACTTTCCAGGACGAATTGGGACACGAGGTGAAGCTGCCTGCCGTTCCCGTAAAGATTTTCGCTCCCGGCATGGAAGATTCGCTGCTCGTGCTAGGCGTCAAGCCGACAGCCCAATGGGCCAACGGAGACATCGTGCCCATATACTTGCAGGAACAGCTCGGCGACGTAGCTAAGGCGGATTTCTCCGCAGGGCTGCCTACTCCCGAGGTCGTCGCCTCGTACAAACCGGACCTTATCGTGCTGGGCAACTCGTATTATGCGGATAACGGCGTATACGAGCAGTACGCGAAAATTGCGCCGACCTATGCGTTTAAGCAATCCTCCTCCGATCTTAACGGCTCCCTACGCAAGCTCGGCGAGCTATTAGGCAAGTCGCAGGAGGCCGAGCAAGCTCTGAGCAATTATCAGCGCAAGGTTGAGGAAGCGCGAATCAAGCTGGCTCCGGTGGCGGAAGGAAAAAAAGCCGTAATCATCCGCATGAACGATAGAGGCATCTTCCTGATGGGCGGAGATTATTACGGCGGTTACGTGTTGGCCCAGGATTTGGGCTTTGGCAAGATTAAGTTCGTCGAGAAGGAGAGCAGCGCGGATTTGTCGCTGGAGATGCTGCCGGAGCTGGATGCGGACTATATTTTCATCGCCAACCATGCCGGTACGGGCGACGCGTTCCTGAAGGAGCTGGAGAGCAGTCCGCTATGGAGGAACCTTCCTGCGGTTAAGGAAGATCGAGTATTCAAGATCGCGAATGACGCATGGCTGAACGGCGGCCTGATCGCGGGCGGCAACGTCATCGATGAAGTCGTCGAGCTGCTGGCGCCATGAGCGAAGTGAAGCGCTCCGCGTTGAGCGTCAATTATTGCGAAGAGCATCGACTGTTGGCGCAAAGAAACGGACGGGAATACCGCATTCTAATCGCTATGCCGACGGAGCCTCCTCCGCCTGGCGGCTACCCGGTCCTCTATGCGCTGGATGGGGACGCTACCTTCCTGACAATGGCGGAGGCGACCCGGCTGCAGACGCGCAAGCCTCACGGCTTCGATCCCGCCGTCGTCGTCGGCATCGGTTATCCGTCCGGCGAGCCCTTCGACATGAGCCGGCGCTGCTACGATTTCACGATGCCCGCCGAGGAAGGTACGCTGCCGGAAAGACCGGACGGGAGACCGTGGCCGGAGAACGGAGGGGCCGACTTGTTCCTGGACTTTCTGGAACATGATCTGCTGCCGTTCATAGCCGGACTCTTCCCGGTCGATCCGTCCAGGCGGACGCTGTTCGGCCACTCGCTCGGCGGCCTGTTCGTGCTGCATGCCTTGTTCTCGCAGCCTTCGCTGTTCTCTCGCTACGCAGCGGGAAGCCCGTCGATCTGGTGGGGCAACGGCGCGATTCTGGAACAATTCGACGCCTTCGTCCGCCGCTTCGACGGCCGGCTTCCGTCCGTTCGCCTGCTGTTCACCCTCGGGGCCGAAGAACTGAGCGACATGGTCGAAGACGCGGAGAAGCTGTTCGCCAAGCTTCAGCCGTTCAAGGACGACAACGGCGGTTTCCGTCCGGAGTTCGTCAAATTTCCCGAGGAGGAGCACGTCAGCGTGCTTCCTGCGGCGATTAGCCGTGTCGTTAAGTTCGGCCTGAGTTGAGTGTCGGGGATAGTCGAAGAGGCAGCCGGACCGGTTTAAGATGATCGATAAAAAAGAAGATGTATATCCCTCCCGGAGACTGCCTCATACGCTCCTGAAATTACCCTATCGCGGGTTTCCCCATTCGGATTTCAGGAGCGTATAGCAGCGGAGGGAGGTATATACACCCGCTTAAAGAGAGAGCCGTCAGATCAGGGCGATCGCCAGCAGCGTAAACAACGACAACGTCAAAATATCAGCCCCGTAGCCCGGACCGAATCCGGGACCGAACCAGCCCGAGATTTGCGCTTTTCCCGAGATTCGCATGCCATCGCCCCCGGAAGTTCTTAAATAAACGTTCTCACTATCCACGTTCACAATCACGCCTTCATAACACCCGCAGCGCGTGTGCACCCTAACCCTGCAGTTGATATGACGCCGGCATAAGTGATACATTTCCTCCATCCTTCGCAGCCTCCTAGTTAAATGTTCTGACTCCCCTACAGCGTATGAGAGACATTCAACAGAAGATTGGACAGTTGGAGGAAGGTGCGCATGCCCAGGGCGGCGGATGTTGGTGCAATAAAACACGTAGAGACGGACGGTTCGCGCAATCTCATGTAGAGAGTCCGCGAACCGTCCGCCTGCTTTTGCTTAACGGGTCAATATTCGAAATGCGTGCGCGATCGGCGCTTCGCCAATCGCCCAGCCGTCAGCCTCGGACAAATGAACCTTGATTCCTTCGCCGCAACGTTCGAACTCCAGCCGCCGCTTCGAGCCCAGCTCCTCTACGGCAACGACCTCCCGCGCATACGGGATAACCAGCTCCGCCGTTACCGGCGCTTGCTCATCCGGGTACAGCCTGAAGGCATAGACATTGTCCGCCTTGCTCGTAAACGCCCACTCGCCCGTGAAGTACGGATCGCAAATTCGCGTTCCGTAAATGCCTTCACCGTACTGCTCCAGCCATGCGCCAAGCTGCTTGATCCGTTTGACCGCGCCTTCCGGCAGGCGGCCGTCGGGCTGAGGGCCGACGTTCAAAGCCAGGTTGCCGCCCTTGGAGACGATCTCTAGCAGCATATGGACAAGACGGCGGGTCGACTTATATTCGTCCTCGTAACGGAACGAGAAAGACGTCCCCAGCGTAATGCAGCTCTCCCACGGAATGTTCATCGGACGATCCGGAATCGCCTGCTCCGGCGTGACGATATTCTCGTACGGACCGCCCACGGTGCGATCTGCGGCCAGCAGCCACGGCTGCGTCTGGCGGGCGCGCTCTACGAATTCGCCCAGCCGGATATCCTGACTCACCCGGCCGCCGGAGCGTACCCAGCCGGCGTCCAGCCACAGCACGTCGATCCTGCCGTATCGCGTCAGCAGCTCGTTCATCTGCTCGTGGGTGAACTGTACGAACTGCTCCCACAGCCAAGGATATTCGGCCGGGTCGTAGGACGGACCGCGCCACGTCGTCTGCCCTCGGGCCATGCCCGGAGCCCAGTAGTAAGGCGTGTGCCAGTCGGCCTTCGAGAAGTAGGCGGCAACCGCCAAGCCTTCGCTGCGGAAAGCGTCGAACAGCTCGCGGCAAATATCCGCATGCTTGTGTGCGTGGAAAGGACAGTCCGGCCCTGTGACGCGGTAATCCGTCGTATGCGTATCCCACATGCAGAAGCCGTCGTGATGCTTCGTCGTGAACAGCAGGTACTTAAAGCCCGAATCCGCCGCCAGCTTCGCCCAAGCTTCGGGCTGAAGCCGAATCGGATTAAACGTCCGGTTAAGTCCGAAATATTCGCGCTTGAGGTTCTCGCCGTCCGTCTCCCAGTCGATGCCTTCGCGCGACCAATCCGCGTCCTCGTCGCTCAGCGCCCACGATTCGACCACGCCAAGCTGCGAATACGGTCCCCAATGCATCATCAAGCCGAGCTTCTGATCCTTGAACCATTCCAGCCGTTCGAGCAGCAGCGGGTCCTCCGGTTTCACCCACTCCTCTTCCTTGCTGAAATGATGCACCCCGGCCTCTACAATCTGCTCTTCTTGCGCCATCTTTAGCTCCTAGCGAACGGCAATCGCGTTCTGATGAATTTGAATATATTTGTCGGTCTGCAAGCCGTCAAAGCCTTTGACGTAGCTGTCCCAATCTTTGTCGATGTCCTTGTTGCCCGTAATGAACTGCGCCATGTTGCTCTTGATGTAATCGCGAATCGTCGTTCTGAGCTGCGCCGCGATCTCCGTATCCTCAAGCGCGATGAACACGCTGCCCGGATACAGCTCGTCGGAGGCGTACGGCTCGTAATTTTGCGATTCCCGCTTCAGCCGAACCTCGTACGAGCCTTCTGCCAACGGATCTTGAGGAGCCATCCACGAATCGCGGTATTGGTACGTACGCAGGGAAGGGCCGATCTGCTCCCAGCCGTCGTTGTGCGTCGTCTTCTCCGCCGCCTTCGGAATCGTCGCATACTTCGCTTGTTTGCCGTCCATGCCAAGCTCGCCCGGCTCCGCCTTGCGCCAGTCTTTACCCTCCGGTCCGCGCTCTTGAAGCACGATGGACTCTTCCGTGAACAGGAAGTCGACCAGACGGATCGCGGCGATCTGCTGCTCCTTCGTCGCCTTGTTCGTCAGCGCGAATTGCGAGCGGCTGATCCCGGCAAAATTCAACGTTTGCTGCACGCCGTTCGGTCCTTTCAGCGGAGGCAGCGTCACGTAGTCTTTATGACGCGGGTGCTTGTCGTCCGGCGATACGGCGTAGCTGATCAGCGCGGTCGTAATCGCGCCCATAATATTGTCCGGCTCGCGGTTGCCGATCTGCTGGATGGCGTCGGCGTTCTGGGTAAAGGCCGCGGAGTCGATCAGTCCTTCCGAATACAGCTTGTTCAGATATTGCAGCCCTTGCTTCCATTCCTCTTTGTTGGCGGCCAGATCCACCTTGCCGTCTCTGACGAAGAGGAAGCTGCCGTTGTCCTTATCCACGTAATCGTCGGTAATAAACGAGTTCATCAGGAACGCGGCGATGTTGCCCGCCCACATCTCGTCGGAGCCGGTCAGCGGAATTTCGTCCTGCTTGCCGTTTTTGTTCGGATCGCGCTCCTTAAACGCCTTCAGCACCTCGTAGAACTCGTCCGTAGTTGTCGGCATCTGCAGGCCCAGCTCATCCAGCCACGCCTTGTTGATCCACAGCTTCATCGCATAGTTGCAGTGATAACATTCGTTGATCTGCGGAATCGCGTAGATATTGCCGTCCGGCGCGGTAATCGATGCCTTCAAATAAGGAAGATCCTCGATCGCCTTCTTGATGTTCGGCGCGTACTGCTCGATCAGATCGTTCAGCGGCAGGAACACGCCCTGCTTGCCGTATTTCATCTGCTCGTCTTTCGTCAGGTTGCCGTGCAAAATCACTTCCGGATAGTCTCCGCTTGCCAGCATCAGCTGCTTCCGGTCGTTGAGCGCATTGTCCGGCACCAAATCCCATTCGATCTTGATGTTCGTTTTGTCCTCGACGTATTTCGTATACGTGTTCGTCTCCATATTTTCGATGCTGGGGTATTGCGGGGCGAACATCTTCAGCTTCATCTGCTGCGTCACGATCGGATAGGTGCCTACCGGCGTGAACAGCTCCCCTTGCGTCTCGGGCTGAGAGGATGAAGAAGCAGGCGCGCTTGCGCTGCCGGAAGGCGAGGCGGAATTGCCGGATTTACTGCTGCATGCGCTCAGGATAAGCGTACAGATCAATACGAATGTCATTGCATAAGCCGTGCGGCGATTACGTCCGTTCATAGAAATGACTCCTCCTTATAATCTGTTTATTATTGAATTACTCCTTACGAGACATACGGTATAACCGCGAGTCCGCTTGCGCTCGCAACCTTCCTATCCGGCCTCACCTCCTTTAATGGCGCCGACTCGTTACCCCTTCAAGGAACCGATCATGACGCCTTTCACAAAGTATTTTTGCACGAACGGATAGATGATCAGCACCGGCAGACTGGCGACGACGATAAGCGAATATTTCAGCAAATCCTTCAAGCCCTGCTGCGCCAACAAAATATCGACGTTCGATACCATCGAAGGATCGATCGTATTTAGAATGAGAATGTTGCGCAGCACGATCTGCAGCGGGAACAAGTCGGCCGATCTTAGGAAAATGAGCGCATCGAAGTAGGCATTCCAGTGACCGACGGCGTACATGAGCGACATAACGGCGATAATCGGCTTGGACAGCGGCAGCACGATCCGGAGGATAAACCGAATATCGTTGCACCCGTCCAGCTCCGCCGCTTCGGCCAGCTCATCCGGAATCGTCGTCTGGAAGAAGGTGCGGGCAACGATGACTTGGAATACCGCCAGCGCTCCAGGCAAAATCATCGCCCAGCGCGTATCGAGCAAATGCAGGTTTTTGACGAGCAAATAATAAGGAATCAGTCCGCCTTCAAAAATCATCGTCACGATCAACAGCACCATGATGACGTTGCGCCCGTAGAACGTTTTTCTGGCCAGCGGGTACGCGAGCATCACCGTCATGACGACGTTGACCGTCGTACCGGCAACCGCGTAGATGACGGAATTTAAATATCCGGTGCCGATCTGCGGATTGCGGAACACGGCCGTATAGCCGTCCAGCGTAAAGTCGACCGGAAACAGCCATACCCGTCCGGATACGACAGCCTGCGGCGAGCTGAAGGAGGAGCTGACAATGTACATCAGCGGAAGCAAAATAATAATCAGTACGACCGTCAACAGCGTATAAATCCCTGCAATGAACAGTCGGTCTCCGTGAGATTCGCGAATTGCCGATGCTTTAGCCATGTGCCACCCTCCCCGTTACCATAGACTGTTGCTCGACAGCTTTCTCGCCAAGAAGTTGACGGATACGAGCAAAATTAAATTTATGACCGAATTAAACAGGCCGATCGCCGTCGAGAAGCTGAAGCTGGAGCTGAGCAAACCCACCTTGTACACATAGGTCGAAATAATTTCGGAGGTCTGCAGGTTCAGCGGATTTTGCATCAGATACACCTTCTCGAAGCCGAGCTTCATGACGTTGCCGAGATTCAGAATGAGCAGGATCGTCGATACGGGAATCAGGCTGGGAATGTCGATATTGATCATCTTCTGAATTCGCGATGCCCCGTCCACCTTGGCCGATTCATAAAGCTCGGGATTGACCCCTGCCAATGCCGCGATGTAGATGATCGCCCCGTAGCCGGTGTACTGCCATACATCGGACCAGACGTAGATCGATTTGAACAATCCCGGCATACCCATGAAATTCGTGTTTTCAACGCCCAATGACTGAAAAAGCTTACTGATAATCCCTACGTTCGGAGACAGCGTCAAAATGAGAATCGAAACCATAATGACGGTCGAGATGAAGTAAGGGGCATAGGTGATGAGCTGAACGCTTTTCTTGAAGAAGCCGTTGCGAACTTCATTCAGCGCCAAGGCAAGCAGGATCGGCGCAGGGAAGCCGACGACCAAGCCGTACAGGCTGATGCCGAGCGTATTTTTCATGTATTGCCAGAAATTCGGCGAGTCCAAAAATTGGTCGAAATACTTGAAGCCCGCCCATGGGCTGCCCCAGATGCCCTGAACGACGTTGTAGTCCTTAAACGCGATCAATACGCCGGCCATCGGAATGTACTTAAAAATGATCAAATAAAGAATCGGCAAAACAATAACGGCGTACAGCTGCCAGTGGCGTTTGATCCTTTTGTACGCATGGCGCGTTGGCTTGCTCCCTCTTGCCGAAAGCTTGGAGGCTGCGAGCGGCTGCTCTGTCAGACTTGTCATAGACCGGTGCTCCTTTCCAGTTGAATCTGCGGCTGCTTAGTGCCATTCTAGGGGGCCGACGACGCAAGCGGCAAGATACATTAATCGAAGGCCGAACGATTTTCGCCGCACCGAATAAACAAGGCAGCCCGGGCCGTCGCCCGGGCTGCCTTGCTGACGTCTTGTCGGCGTTTTGTCCGCCAAACCGTTTTCTACCGCCATACGATTTTCGATTTTTACTCGGCCTTCCGCCTGCTAAGCTCTTCGCGGTATTCGCTCGGCGAGCAGCCCGCGACCCGGCGGAAAACGCGGCTGAACGAGATCGCGTTCAGATAGCCGACACGGTCGGCAATCTCCTGCACCGAGCAGGACGTCTCCTCCAGCAATCGGCGGGCGTTCTGCATCCGGATGTCGATCAGAAAATCGACGAACTTGTCGCCGGTCTGCTCCTTAAACAGCTTGCTGATATATTTGGGACTGATGCTGAACTTGTCGCTCAAATATTCAAGCGACATATTCGGATCTTGATAATGCTGCTCGATATATTTCCGCATTTCCCGAATGATCGCGGCGTGCTGGCGCTTGTCCTGCTCCTCCTGCAGCTTGGCGGCCAGCTCGATCAGCAGTCGGCCGCCTTCCTCCTTCATCCGCTCCAGCGACTGGCAGTCGACGACGATCTCGTTAAGTCCGGGCAGGCCGTCCCGCTCCCAGATGTCCTGAAACTCCCGCGACGTCGTCGCCATCTCGCGCTTCATATAATAGAGGAAATAATTCATCAGATTGACGATCTCGTCCTTCGTCAGCATTCCCTGCTTCATCTCGTCGAACCAGTCGTCGAACCTTCCCTTCCAGTCGGCCTCCAGCAGCCGGTACGATTGCGCAATGGCGCGGATCGCATTCAGGTGGCCGAAGACCTCCGCCTGACCTTGGGTCGCCGTCTGTCCGTAATCGATCAGCCGGTTTTGGCCTAATGAAATTTTGTACTTCAGCGCTTCGGTCGCGTTCTTGAACGACTGCGGAATGTCGGAGAGCTGCTTGGCGCCCGTGCCGATGCCGATCGTCACCGTGAACTTGAGATACTGTTCCGTCCAGCTTCGTATATGCTCCAGGAAGTCGACCATGGCCTGCCGCCGCTCCTCGTCCTCCTCCTGCTTCAGAAACACCATCACGCTAAGCTGAAGCGCGGAGGTCCATTCCGTCCATAGCTCGCATTCGTGCTTGGTGGCCAGCTCCTGGATGACGCTGCGCAGGGAGAATTTCAACAGGTTCTGGTCGCGATGCGAATATTTGCGGCAGAACTCCGCATAATCGTCCATCTCCACCACGAACACAAGCTGCTCGCCGGAAGGAGCCGGAAGCTGAAGGCGGTCGGCCTCGTCCCTCCAGCCGTCCAGCGTAAGCTCGGAATTGCCTTCGATCAGCCGATGAAACAGATTGTTCGTATGCAGATGGCGATCTTCTTTGTGCTTCCGTTGAAATCGGTTGGACTGTTCGATGATATTTTCCAGCGCCGTCTCGATAAACGTAAACTCGTCCCCGCCCCCTTCCCGCGACGCTCCGCTTGACACCGAAGCCGCATAGCCCCGTACGCGCGACGTTATCTGCTCCAGCGGCTTCGAATTGCGCCTCGTCACGTAGACAAGCCATATAAAGCTCACCGCGATCATCAGGAGACCGACGACAAACCAGACGTTGTACAACGACGAGACGAGCTGCACGAGTCTGCCGTTGATCAGGCCGCTCTCATACGACCAGTCCGTATAGCTCGATACGTGCTCGGCGAAAGCTTTGGCCGTCTTCGCGTCCGGCTCCCGGTCCGGGAACAGCAGGTCGCCCTCCGCGTCGCGAATGCGGATGAAGCTCGACTCCGGATCGTACAGACTGGCCACCATGCCGTACAGAGCCGAGGTCGACACGTTAACGACGATCATCCCTTTGTTGCTCGCGATAAACGGCACGCCCCGGACCAAGCTGACGACGGGTTTGCCCTCGAGCAGGGAAAACTCCTTGAACTCCCGCGGCCCCGTCCACTTTTTCGCCAAACTCCCTTTATGCTCTGTGATAAAAGACTGGTCCCGATAACTCTCCAGCTTGTCGCTGGTCGAGGTGCTCAGCACGAATTCGTCCTCGAACCGGTACAAATAGATCGAATCGATGATCGGGTAGGACAGGATAATTCCTTTCATCTGATCGACGGCGCTAATGTTCAAGTATGCATTGCTGCCCGATCGCCCGTCGAAGAAATCCGTCAACTGCTTATTATAAATAATCTCCAGCATAATCGCGCTGTCGATCGCCTTCAGCGACGCATCGATCGATCGCATGGCTTGAATCGAGAGCTGGTTGTTCGCGTTGGCCGCCTGTTGGCGATTTTGCTCGCTGAGCAGCTGGAAAAACACGAAAAATAAGAAGGTCACTACGATTAAAAAGATCGGCATATAAGACAGCAGCAGCCGTAAAAACCATGTTTTCCGCATAAAATCCCTCTCCCCCCTTGCTGTAAGCGCTCTATAGTACGATATCTCCATTAATTCGACGCTGGTCCCGCTTTATCCTACAACCCCATATGTTACAATATCTGGACAAGAGATGCGCAGCAAGGAGGATTAGCCCGTGGAAAAAGAAAACGAACCTTACGACCCGGAGACGGAAGAGTGGGAATGGGAGGAGAGCGAGGAGGAAGCCGCGGAGGCGCAGCAGGCGGCGGCCGCAAGGCGCAGGAGGCTGAGAAACATCGTCGTCTCCCTGCTTACGCTCGCTCTGCTCGGCAACGTGCTGGCGTTCTGGCCGCAAATTTACAATAGTACAACGCTGCCATTTTTATTTAAATCGAAGGAATTGTCGACCCGCGAAAACATTCAGAGCTATAAAGAAGCGGTCGTGCTCGTCAGCACGGACAAGGGCAAAGGAACCGGTTTTCATGTGGAGGGCGGATATATCGTCACCAACTATCATGTGATCGAGGGCGGGGCATATTCGGCGATTAAATTCCCGGGAAATGATCGGGCGTACAAAGGCACGCTGGCCGGCTCCGATCCCGATCTGGATATTGCGGTGTTGAAAATAGAAGAGAGCGATCGGTCGCTCCCCTCTATCTCCGTCGAGCGCGACTGGACGCCGGGAGAGCACGTCTACATTATCGGCAATCCGCTTTATTTCACGCAAATCGTAAACGAAGGCAGCGTGCTCGAGCTGGTGCCGATCCGGGACCGGGAGAAGCCCGCTCTGGCAATCGATGCGCCGGTGTTCAAGGGCAACAGCGGAAGCCCGGTCATCAACGAAGAAGGCCGGGCGATCGCCGTCATTTATGCCACTACGGAGATCGCTCGGGAAGAAGGCGCGGTTCAGGTCGGCCTGGCCGTACCGCTAGCCGATCTGGGCGAGCTGCTGGATAAGCTTTCTATTTCGCAATAAAAGATGATGAGTTGCTCAATTTCTGTAAAAATGCGTATTCCGGCCGCTGCATCAGCTCCGAGTTCTCTCGCCAGGCTGTTCAAAAATTGATCAGCTGGATGGCGTATGCTTAGAGTGATAAATTGCGCGAATCAAGCGATTGCGATGAATTGCAGGAAAGCGAGGATCGACAATGGGAAGACCCCGGCGCTCGAATCCCCGGCTCTGCGAAATGCCGGGATGCACGGATAAACATTACGCGAAGGGACAGTGCAAGCTGCATTATTTTCGCTCTTGGCGCAGCAAGGAGCACAAGTCGAACGCCCGTGAAGAGGAGGACGCCTCGAAAAAAAACGCTTTATCTTAGCCCCCTATCCCCCGACTAGAAAGGTCAGGGGATATCCGCTTTATTTCCGCCAAAAGGTTTTACAATCCGCTTTATCCCAAATGTTAAACTCGATCATTTTCTCAAGCAAAGAGAACTCAACAGGATCTTCCCACTTGATCCGCACCAATTCCTTGGTGTGGTCGTAGCCTGCTTGTGCGATGGCATCCGCAACGTGGTTCATCCCCGCCTTTTCGGGCGCTACGGCCAAGTGATGCTTGGACACGCTAAAACCGATAATATATGTGCCGTGATCGGTAAACATAGGCTGGTTCCAGGCAATTTTGGGCTCCAGGCTCGGATATTTCTCTGCAACCCATGTCAAAACCTCTTCCGTGCGCGCCCGATGCTGCGGATTATGAATACCCTCCAAATAGGTTGCAAAAGCTTCCATAATAGCGCCCCCTCATATAAGATTACAGTATTCCGTTAGAGAACAAGCTCATCTTCAAACTATATAATTTGCGTCCCGAGCAGGCAATACCCAGATCAATCTAAAGGAGTGAAGTCCATGCAGGAAAATTGGTGGAAAACGACCGTCGTTTATCAAGTGTACCCTCGCAGCTTTCAAGATATCGACGGTGATGGGATCGGCGATCTTCGGGGAATCGTCAAACGTCTTGATTATTTGCAGGAATTGGGCATCGGAGCGATCTGGCTGAGTCCGGTTTACAAATCTCCCAACGACGACAACGGCTACGACATCAGCGACTATCGGGATATTATGGACGAGTTCGGCACGATGGCCGATATGGACGAGTTGATTCGCGAGGCCAACGCCCGGAACATCAAAATCGTGATGGATCTGGTCGTGAACCATACGTCCGACGAGCATCCTTGGTTTATCGAGTCTCGCCGGAGCCGGGACAACGAGTACCGCGACTACTATATTTGGCGCGATCCCGCGCCGGGCGGCGGAGAACCGAACGGACTGCGCTCGATATTCAGCGGTTCCGCCTGGCAGTATGACGAGCAGATCGGCCAGTATTATCTGCACCTGTTCAGCAAGCGTCAGCCCGATCTGAATTGGGAAAATGCCAAGGTACGGCAGGAAGTGTGGGACTTGATGAATTTCTGGCTGGAAAAGGGGATCGGCGGCTTTCGAATGGACGTCATCGATCTGGTCGGCAAGCTCCCGGATCAGGAGATTACCGGCAACGGTCCGAAGCTTCACGAGTACTTGCAGGATATGCATCGCGAGACCTTCGGCCGCTACGACGTGATGACGGTTGGGGAGACGTGGGGCGCGACGCCCGAGATCGCCAAGCTCTACTCCGATCCCGCTCGCAAGGAGCTGTCGATGGTGTTCCAATTCGAGCACATTATGCTCGACCAGCAGGAAGGCAAGGACAAGTGGGATCTGAAGCCGCTGCCGGTGGGAGAACTGAAGCGAGTGCTGAGCAAGTGGCAGACCGAGCTGGGAGACCAAGGCTGGAACAGTCTGTTCTGGAACAACCACGACCTGCCGCGCATCGTATCCCGCTGGGGAGACGACGGCGAATTGCGCATTCCGAGCGCCAAAATGTTCGCGATCGTGCTGCATCTCATGAAGGGAACTCCGTATATTTATCAGGGCGAGGAGATCGGCATGACCAACTGTCCGATCGCCGACATTTCCGAGGCGCAGGACATCGAGACGATCAATATGTACCATGAACGGCTCGGCTGGGGCTATTCGCGCGAAGACATCATCGCCTCTATTAACGCCAAGGGCCGCGACAATGCGCGAACGCCCATGCAGTGGGACGATACGGCTAACGCCGGTTTTACGACGGGAACGCCTTGGCTGCGCATCAACCCAAACTACAAGTCGATCAATGCCGCGTCGGAGCTTGCCGACCCAGACTCTATTTTCCACACCTACAAGCGCCTGATCGCGCTCCGCAAGGAGCATCCGATCGTCGCTTGGGGCAGCTACGAGCTGATCGAGGACGTGCCGGAGCAGTTGTTCCTGTATTTGCGCCGCCACGAAGGGCGTACTTGGGCGGTAGCCGCCAACTTCGGCGGAACGGCGCTCTCGGCCAACGTCCCTCGTCTCGGCCGCAGCGAATCCGTCATTATCTCGAACTACGATCGTAGCGAGGCGGATTTTGCGCAGCTGGAATTGCGTCCGTACGAGGCATTCGCGGTTGAATTGGCTTGAGCGGTTGATTCGCGTAGAAGGGCCACCTAATTGGTGGCCCCAACCCCAGAGGGCCCGGCGTCCAGACTTCCCGCTTCGGGCTCTCAAGATATGAAAATGGCCGAGGATTGCGGCTGCGCCTGTTTAGCTTACGAGCTTTGCAGCCTCCGCTTAGCGCATAAGGCACTGCCAATGATGCCAGCCTCTTCGTTCCAGCGCGCAGTGTCCAGCTTGATCCGCTTCATGTAATCGGGATGAACGCGCCGCCGCAGCTCCTCCTCCAACGGAATCATGAGGCGACCTCCCGCCTTCGCGACTCCCCCGCCGATCACGACGATATCGGGGCTTAGCCCCAGAATCAGGCCAGAGAGCGCAATCGCCAGCCATCTTGCCGTTTGCCGGAACACGGTGCCGGCCACCCGATCGCCCCGATCATAAGCCGCGCTAATCGCCTGCCCACTGATGATCCCGGATTCCGCAGCCTCTTCGGACAATAGGCTTGCATGCCCGCGTTTAATTAGAGCCTTCGCTTGCTTTGCCATCCCTGGCGCCGATACGCACGTTTCAAGACAGCCGGTCAATCCGCATTTGCATTTCCGGCGAATTCCCGGGATCGGCAGATGTCCGATCTCTCCCGCATAATAGCCGCTCCCGTACAAGAAACGGCCTTCGCTCCAGAATGCAGCGGCAGTTCCGGTTCCAATCGTGATTCCCAGCACGTGGTCGCATCCTCGGCCGGCTCCGGCGACCGCCTCGCCATAGGTATACATTCGTACGTCGTTGTCGGCGAACACGGGAACGCCTATTCGGCTGCCCAACTCCCTCGCCACCGGCCGGTTTCTCCATGCCAGATTGGTCGACAGCTCGCAGACGCCCGCAAGCGGATCGATCAACCCGGGCGTACCGATGCCCGCGGCGTTTAACTGGTCATTGCCGATGCCGCTCTTGATCCGAACGTCCTCAACCAACCGCTCGATTCTGTCCATGACGTGATCGAAACCGCCAGACGCTTCCGTCGGCATTGTTCCCGAGGCGATCAGCCGACCCGCGTCATTCAGAATGCCGCACACGATGTTTGTGCCTCCCAGATCTACGCCCGCCCAGTAACCGTTCATTGTCCCGAAGACCGATATACGCACGCGCCGCCGATAAACGTTGCTGCCACGCCACCGTCCGCCTTGAGCAAGACGAGGTCTGCGTCTTTGCCGATCTCGATCGAGCCTTTGCGGCCTGCGAGCCCAATCTGCGAAGCCGGATTTATCGTAAACGCTGGCAAGATATCGTGCAGTTCACAACCCGTATACGCCATCACATTACGTAGCGCTTTGTCCATCGTTAGACAGCTTCCGGCCAGCCCGCCGCCGTTCGTAAGAAGGATGCAGCCTTCGTTGACCTCCACTTCGACCGAACCGCCCAGCAAATAACGCCCGTCAGGGCAGCCTGCCGGAATTTGCGCGTCCGTAATGGCGACGATCTTGTCCGAGCGTTTCGTGCGAAACACGTAACGGACGAGCTCCGGATGGACATGGATGCCGTCGCAGATCAGCTCGACGGCCAACTCGTCCATCGCCAGCGCCGCCCCCACCGTTCCCGGCTCGCGGTGATGCAGCGGTCGCATTCCGTTAAACAGATGCGTGACATGGCTCGCTCCGTCTCTGACGGCTTCGGCCATCTGCTCCCACGTCGCGTCTGAATGGCCGACGGATACGGTGATGCCTCGACGCACAGCTTGACGAACAACCTCGCGGTTTTCTGCGAACTCCGGAGCAATCGTCAACAGACGAATGCGATCGTCGGACAAAGCCATGTACGCGTCCAACTCCTCAACAGTTCCTGGGCGAATGAATTCAGCGCTCTGCGAGCCTCGCCGGACCGGATTCAGGAACGGTCCCTCCAGATGAATGCCGACTAACACGGCTCCGGGCATCCCCCGACGCGCTGCTTCCGCGATTCGAGGAAGCGTACGTACCAGCTTCTCGCGTTCGACCGTATACGTTGTAGCCAGGAACGCGGTTACACCGTGGCGGGCTTCGAAGACGCTCAGCGCTTCCAGTTCCCCTTCGTTATCCGACATAACATCGTTTCCCGCTCCGCCATGGACATGGACATCGATCATACCGGGAATCAAATCAAGACCTTCCGCATCAATCGTATCGATTAATTCGAACGACTCTCCCCGTTCCAAGCCTGAATCGGTCGAGCCATCCTCCCAGATGCCGGCGATTTTCCCGTCGCGCACGACAACTGTACCGCGCTCGATCGGGCGATCCGGGACGAAAATCCGGGCATTCTCTATCCGCAGCGTTCCAACGCTCATGCTTGCATCCTCCAATGTTCCATATATTCGTCGATCTCCACTGTACGCCCGCTCAACCGGGATTGCTCGGCGGCGAACGCGATCATATGGCTTCGCGCCGAGATTGCCGCCCCCGTCCTGGACCCGGCATAATTCCCATGCCGGAGCAGCCGCGCGAACTCGGCCATCACGCCGTAATCCCCTCCGCTATGTCCGCCTTCCGCGATCGGATGCTTGATCAGCTCCCGTTTGCCGGAAAACTGCAGCACCTCGATCTCATTGCGCTCCGTATGACCGCGAATTTCGCCTTCCGTTCCCATGATCTTGAAGGAACGAGCGTCTTCGGTCGTAAAAGCGGTCATCGCGAACGCGACAGTGACGCCGTTCTCGAAAACCAGATTGGCTACCTGATGATCGACCACATCATTGTCGCAGCGGAACACGCACCTGCCGTATGGGCCTTCCCGCAGCGCCTTCATCCGCGCCTCGAGCGTTGCTTCCGCGCTGACTACATGCTGCGGCCAACCGGTTTTCACGTTGTAGTATTGCTTGAGCGCGGAGAACGAGCATTCCGCTTCCACGGCGCAACCGTCCGTACAGCGCTCCGTCGAGCCCGGCGGCGCGTTCTCTTCGCGGAAATAGGCCAGCCCCCCGAATGAAGAAACCTTCGCGCAAGGCGAATCAACCAGCCATTGCAGCATATCCATATCGTGGCAGCATTTGGCCAGAATCATCGGACTGGATTCCGCGGTATTCCGCCAATTGCCTCGCACGAAGCTGTGCGCCTGGTGCCAGAAGCCGACGTTCTCGTTCCATTGAATCGAGACGATCCGGCCAATGCGCCCCTCCTCCACCAACCTCTTCAGCGTAACGAAATACGGCACGTAGCGCATCGTATGGCAAATCATCAGCAGCTTGCCGAGGCGCTCGGCTTCTTCGGCCATACGCAGCGTTTCCAGCGGGCTCGGGGACATCGGCTTCTCCAGCAGGATAGGGTACCCTGCGCGAAGGCCGGCCATCGTCGGCTCGTAGTGCGCGTTGTCGGACGTGCAGATCAGCAGCGCATCCGCCAGTCCCGGCTCAGCCAATAGTTCCTGCCACGAAGCGTATTGCCGCTCCGGTGCAATATCGTGCTGCGCGGCGAAGCGCGCTCGCCTCCCTTCGTCCGTCTCCGCCACGGCGACGAATCGAACTTCGTTCGGTCTTTTGAGCGCATAAGGAGCAAGCGAGTGCATCCCCCGCTGTCCTGCTCCGATCAATGCGATGCGTATCGTCATCCTATATCCCTCCGAAGAGAGAAAGGGGACCGCTCGATTCGCCGCCCCCTCTCCCGTTTAGGCTTTTACTTTGGCGTACCATTCGCGTGACGCTTGGGTCACCGCTTCTCCGCCGGATTTGTACCATTTGTCCACGAACTCGTCGAACTTCTCGATCGGATACTCGCCGACAATAATTTTCGTGATATATTCGATGTACAGCGTCCGATTCTGAATGTCCGGATAGTCGGCGTAGATGCTGGAAGGCAATCCGTCACCGGCAATCGCCTTCACGTATTTCTGGTTGTCCTTCAAATTGCGGACATCCTGAACAATCGCCCACTTGCGGGTAGGATCTTTGCTGACTTCCTCGAACATTTTCAAATAGTAGTCCAGCACGGAAATATCGTAGAAGGGCGAAAGCACAATGTTTTCCATGACGCTTTTATCCTCGGGTTTCTTCGTAGGCACGCCGTCCTGCATGTCGTAGTGCATCCCTTCGACGCCGAAATACAGATCGTTCCACTTCGACTGATCTCCGTAGCCGTCAAGCACCTTCATCGCTGCGTTGATTTTGGCTGTATCCTTCTGGTTTTTCAGCACCCAGTTCTGGCTGTTGATCCGCTTCATCGTATAGAAAGCCTCGTAGCCCGGAGCGCTGATCGGAGGGATCACGGTATAATCTCCCTTAACGCCCGTCACCTTCTCGATGTTTTCCAAATAATCGCTCGCCGCATCCACCAGATGGAAGTAGACGCCCACTTTGCCGGTGCCCACTTTGCCGTCCCATGTCGCTTTGTTGTTCAGGAACGTCTCCTTGTCGAGCAGGCCCTGCTTGTAGAGATCGCGGATAAATACGAGCGCGTCCTTCATGTTCGGCGTTACGGCGGAATACGTCAATTCCCCGTCATAAATATCCCAGTCGGGATATCCCTCTTGCATGGCAATGCCGTACATCGCGAACAGATAATCCATCCAACGCCCTTCCTGACGTCCGCCGGTCGGAATTTCGTCCTTCTCCCCATTGCCGTTTGGATCATTGTCGCGGAACGCTTTCAGGACATTCACCAATTCTTCCTGAGTGGTCGGAATCGGAAGATTCAGCTTATCCAGCCAATCCTTGCGGATCATCGCCCCCGTTTTGCCGTAATCGAAAATGCTCGGAATCGAATAAATACGCCCCTGCCCGTTCGGATCGTATGATTTGATGACGTCCCATACCTCTTCAGGAATGTCCTCCCACAGATGCGGCGCCTGCTTAGGCAGCAGGTCCGTCAGATCGAGAATCGCTCCGTTTTTGGCAAGATCGTACTCCATACCGTTCACCGGGAGGAACATATCGGGCATTTCGTTGGCGACGATCTTCAGATTGAGCTGCTGCTGGTATGTCGTACCGCCGTTCCATTCCACATAAGGCTGAATAATGCCGACGCCGAGCTTCTCCTTGTAGAAGTTGTACATCGGGCTGCCTTTGGTCACCTCTTTGTATCCGTTGTTCACCGACCACACTTCGATATCTTCGCTGATCGTTTCCGCAGGAACGGACGACTCCGCGCCGGACGCCGATGCCGCCGGCGAAGACGGGCTCCCTTGCAGGGACTCGGCCCCCTCATTTTTCGAACTGCTGCATCCGGAGACAACGGCGGCAACCAACATTCCGGACATGGCCATAGCGATCCATTTCTTGCGATCCATTTTGGAATCCCCCTCGGTAAAATGTTTAGCCTTTAACGGAACCTAACATGGCGCCCTTGACAAAATACTTCTGCAAATACGGGTATACCAGAACAACCGGAACGATGGCGAAAATAACGGTGGCCGCCCTCAAGGTTCGCTCGTTGTAGTTGACGACAGCCTTCGCCGCCAGTATCGGAAGCTCGTTGCCGTCCACGATGAATTGCTTGATCTTCATCTGCAGCGGAAACAAGCTTTGATCCTGCAGAAACAACAACGGTGTCTGATACTGGTTCCAGATAACGACGCCGTATAACAGCCCAAGCGTTGCAAGCACCGCAGTCGAAGACGGGAGGATGATCCGGAACAAAATTCGAAAATAGCCGCAGCCGTCCATCTTGGCGGCCTCTTCGAGTTCGTGCGGAAACTGCTTGAAGAAGGTCCGCATAATCGCCAGACAGTAAGCGCTCACGATATGCGGCAGCACAAGCACGAGCGGGTTGTTGAACAGTCCGATTTCCCTTACCGTCAGGAAGTAAGGCACGATCGGCGCCTTGAAAATCATCGTCACGATGACTGCCGCCATAATGACCCCGCCGAGCTTGAACTCCTTTTTGGAGAGCGGGTAAGCCAGCAATGCGGTTACAAGCAGCGCCAAAGCCGTTCCGATCAGCGTCGACGCCAGCGTCAGTCCGAACGAACGCCATAAGTCGGGCCTGAACACGATATACTTCCAGGAATCGAACGTGAACTGCACCGGCCAGAGAAAAACCTGATTCGTATCGACGGCAAGCTTCGAGCTCAAGGACGTCGACACGGACACGATCAACGGGAGCAGCGCCGCCAGGGCAAACAGACAGAGAGCGCTAGCGTTTACAAGACCAAAAAGCTTCTCGCCAAACGTTCTATGCCTCGCTTTTACCATAAGCCGCCCTCCGTCCTTCTCGCGCTCCTGTTAAACACATACACAAGAACGAAGCCGATCACCGATTGAAATAATCCTACCGCGGTCGTGAAGCTGTACTGCGCTTGCTGAATGCCTGTCCGGTATACGTAAGTATCGATGACGTCGCCGACCCGATAAGTCATCGGAGTCAACAGGTTGTAAATCTGGTCGAATCCGAGATCGAGGAAACTTCCGATATCGAGCAGGAACAGCGTCAGAATCGTCGGCAGCAGCAGCGGAACCGTTACGTAGCGAATCTGGGCGAAGCGGGATGCCCCATCCATCGTTGCCGATTCGTATAACGAAGGATCGATGCCGGTGATTGCGGCCAAATAAATGATGGTGCCGAAGCCGGCTTCCTTCCAGATCGAGGTCAGAATGTAGACCGGTCTGAAATAGTCTTCCATCTGCATAACCAGGATCGGTTCATAGCCGAACCACCCGCGAACCTGGTTGAACAACCCATGGTAGCCAAGCAGGTCGAACGTAATTCCCGCGATGATGACCCAGGAGAAAAAGTGCGGGATGTACAGCGCAGTCTGAATCGACTTTTTCAGATAGGCGATGCGCAGTTCGTTGAGCATCAGCGCCAGAAGAATCGGAATCGGAAACGTAAGGATCAGCCGCAAACCGCCGAGAATGATCGTGTTCCAGAAAATCCGGTGAAACCCCGGATACGCCCACAGCTTCTCGAAATGCTTGAATCCGACCCAGTCGCTCGCCCAGAAGCCTTTGAACACCGAGTAATCCTGAAAGGCGATGACGGATCCCGTGAGCGGAATGTACTTGAAAACCAGAAAGTAAAGTACGCCGGGAATCGCCATCAAGTAGAACGGCCAATATTGTCGTATATTTCCTGTTAAACTCCCCGTTTCCGATAAATTCGTAATCGGATTTCCCTCCCTTCCGTCTCTTTGGTCTATCTTTATTATTCAAGAAACGGCCGAGAGGAACAAAGGGCTGGTTACAGGGCTTTCCATGTCATTTTTCAGGTTTTCCGGGCAGACGGCGAAGGTCTGTTTGCCTGTTTCTTGTATTCGCTCGGTCGGCATCCTACCAGCTTCTCGAACAGCTTGCTGAAATAATTCGTATCGGAGTAACCGACCCGTTCGCACACTTCATAGATTTTCAAATCTGTATTCTCGAGCAATTCTTTCGATTTGCGGATTCGCAGCTTGATCACGTAATTTAAGTAGGTATCTCCCGTCTTTTCCTTAAATAGCTGGCTCAAATAATAGGGATTCAAATAAAAGCGATTCGACAGGTCCGCGAGACTGATGTTCTGGTCGTAATGATCGGCAATATAACGCCGGACGTCGGCGATAACGTCTTTGCGCTGTGCTTGCGACCCGATCGCTCTCAAGCGGATCAGATCGCGAATGGCCGACATGAGCCAATCCCGCAATTCGTCCAGCGTTCGAAATCGAGCCAAGCCGTCCATGGAAAGCAAATTGCCGTTCAGCCATCCGCCGCTCTTCAGCTGTGCCGGCGACAGCTTGCGCATTCCGCAGAACAGAATGCTCATGCAAAGATCTTGCAGCCCGGACAAGCTGAGCGCGCCGCTTCCCGTCGCTTCTGCCAAGAGCGAACGGACAACCGCCTCGCAACCGTCCGCGTCCAGACGGTCCAGGCATGAATCGAGTTGCGTCCATTCTCCTTCGGATACCGGCGCGGCACGCTCTGGCCGCTCTCGGATCTCTCCGTAGGCAATCACCGTATGCATCCCTTTGAGAATGCGGTAATTCAAGGCGATGCGCGCTTCCGCAAACGATCTGGCGATGCCGTGAATATCGCCGTATATTAAGCCGGATCCGATCGTGCAGCGGGTATTCGCTTCATGCAGCATCTCCCGTTGAAAACGCTGAAGCGCCTGAGTCAACGTCCGCTCGTCGTGCGTCGCCCCGCCATGAGCGACAACGGCAAGCTGGTTTGATCCGTACGGCACAACGCGCAATTCGGCGGCTTTGTCTCGCTCCCGCAGCCAATGCGACAGTCGGTTCGGCGATTGGCCGGAATAGGTCTCGGAGCCCTCGTGAAGTTCAACGATCGCGCAAGCGTAGCGGGTATCCGACATGGGGAACCCGCTCGCGCCGAGTCTCACGGCGGTCAGCCAGGCGTCCTCGTTCTCCGAATCCAGCACGTCTCTTAGGAGGACGTCGCCCATTTCTTCCATCGCGTTCGCATAAGTTTCCCGCATATTATCAAGTTCCCGGGACTGCAGCCGTTCCGTCTCGATTTCCCGAATCGCTTGGCGCAAGCACTCGAACAGCTCCTCCTCCTCCACCGGCTTGTTCAGATAAAATCGCGCGCCAAGAGACATCCCTTTCTTGGCGTATTCGAAACTGGCATAACCGCTCAGCAGGATAAACTTCGCCGAATTGCCGGCCTCCTTGAGTCGGCCGATCATGTCCAGCCCGTCGTGCTGAAGCATGCGGATATCCGTCACGACAATGTCCGGCCGCAGCCTCATCGCTTCGGCAAACCCCCGTTCCCCGTCATAAGCGGCTCCGATCACCTTGCATTCAGCCATAGAACGAGTTATGAGAATGTTTAAACCGTCCACAATGCCTTTCTCGTCATCGACAAGCAGTATCGTATACATGCATGTCCCCCTTGTTGTCAGCATGTCAATCTATCAATGTCTCGGAATGCGGATTTCCACAACCGTACCCGACTGATTCCCCGGGATGATGTGCAGATCGTATCCCTCGCCGTACTGCAGCCGAATTCTCTCCGCTATATTTTTCAGCCCGATACTGTTGGCCGCTCCCTCCTCGATACCGCTTTCGAAGCCGTCTTCCGCAAGCCGGCTCCGCTTCCCGCTCTCGGCCTCGCGAAGCTGACAGTTGATACGCTCCGCCCTCTCTTTCGTAATCCCCGCGCCGTCGTCACATATGCGAATAAGCAGATCGTCGCCAACCCATTCGCCTTCGATCGTGATTTTAAGCCGGCTGTCGTAACCGGAAAAACCGTGCGAAATGCAGTTCTCGATAATCGGCTGAAACACAAGCGCCGTCAGGGGAAGCTCCTGCATCTCCTCGCTTAACCGGATATCGAGCGTAAACCGGCCGTCATACCGGATGTTTTGCAGTTCAATGTAATTGGCCGCGTACTCCAGCTCGTGCCGTATTAGATGGTTGTCAGCGTCTTTGCCAAGCGCCAGCCTGAACATCCGGGACAACATTTTGATCATGGCCGCCACCTGATCGTCTCCGTTCACGATCGCCTTCATTCGGATCGACTCCAGCGTGTTGTATAGCATATGGGGATTGATCTGGGTCTGCAGCGCAAGAAATTTTGCATGACGCTGCTTGATCTCGGCGACGTAGACATCTTCGATCAACGTTTTGATTTTCAAGATCATTTTGTTGTAGCTGTGCACGAGTCCGCCAATCTCGTCGTTGCTCTTCTCCGGCTCGATCGAGGTATAATAGCCGTCTTCCGCGAGCTTCATGCTTTTCCTCAGCCTCTTGACCGGCTTTGTAATGCCATAGCTCAACAGAAACGAGATAAGAATGATTGCTAGCACGCACAAAGATATCGCTATGAAGGTCACGTATTTCATCCGCTTCAGATTGGCGAACAGCCGGTTGCGCGGAATTTCCGTATGTACGTCGAGCTTCCCTTTGTTCGTCCGATTGGAAAGCAGGATCGAAGCTCCCGATGCACCGTCTGGATCGGAATTCGCATAGGTTTGGCCGAACAATTCCTCCCATGTCCCATTGCCGCCGGCGACATCGGAATTGTAGACGATTCCGCCCGCAGCGGTCGTCACGGTGAGCTTGATATGATAATTGTCCCTTGCCACCGTAAACTTGTCGTTCAGCTTGATTAGACTCGCCGGGTTCAGATCGACGAGCAGCACGCCGGCACGTTTGCCATCTTTCGTCAATACGACCCGACCGGCCGTAATGACGGCTCCGCCGCCCGCTTGACCGTAATAAGAACGATCATGGATCGGAGTAATCGCCAACTTCTCTTCCGACAGCAGCAATTGTTTTAACCAGGGTTGGGCCAACAGCTTGCTCTCGTCCACCGAATCGTCGGTCGAGAAAATCTGATAGGCATCGCCGCGAAGGCTGACGAACATAATTCTCGCAACGTCCGACTTGAGCGTGTTGATTCGCATGAGCAGCTTTTGCATCGTCAGTTGGTTGTCGATCAGTTCGTTCATCGACGCGCTCTTGCCGCTCGTCAGCTTGCCCAGAATATCGTCATCGACTAAGACGGACTTGGTGATGTTATCGATCTCTTGCACGAAATCGTCGATCGTCGTCACGATCTGCGAATTATAAATGGAAGCGAATTCATAAGAAGTTTCTTCAAGACTGCGCGCAGCGAGATAATAAATCGTCAGACTGACGATAAACAGCGGAACGAGACAAGCGATTAAATAGCCTGCCGTCAGCTTGTTTTGCAGCTTTAAATTGCGAATGAAGTGAACCATACCATCGAATCTCTCCCCGATTCCGTCTGCTTGGCGGGCGATGCAAGCGCTTTCGTATCGCCGCGGATACAGCCAACAGTAAAGGCTGCAAAAGGACGAGTCAAGAGAGAATTCTCTCTCGACCCATCCTTTCTTCGGGTTAATACGTCAATTCCAGAACCGGTTTCACGCTGGCCTCTTTGCTGTCCATTTGCACTTCCTTGTTCATAATTGCGTTATCCAGCAGCGCAAGGGACACGATCTTGTCGCCCGCGAGTTGCGAGGAGACAAAAGACGTTACATCCCAGGAATATACGGCCCCCGCCGCCGTGACGTTAACGGAGGCGAGCTGCGCGCCAACGGACGGCATATTCGCCCATTTAATGCCGCTCTCTGTCCAGGAATCGTCGACGATATCGAATGCTCGGACAGTAACGGGACTCCCGTTGGGCATGCTCCGGACGTATACTTTGAGAATCGCACTCGTGCTCGCCGTTGCCGGAATACCCGACAGATCGAATTTCAAATAGGATCTGCGGTCGTATTGAGAATCGGTCGAATCCTTCACATTCAGAATTGTGTCGGCGCCGTAGTTCATGTTCTGGTAGGACGACCCTCCCCGCACGTAAGCGTCGGCGGCCGGATTCAGTTGCACCGTCGTTGTCCCTCCGGGAGTGCCGCCACCGGTACCGACGATCGAGCCGTTCGCAGCAGTTAGCGCCGTCTTCAACTCAGCCCAGGGCGTCACCCCGTCAGCCTTGAAAATGCCGCGGTTGGCGGATCGGCTCGAATTGTCGAAATCGCTCCAAATATACCAGTGGGAACCGACAACGTAAGGAATGTTATACAATTGAGCAGTCACGTACGCCGCCTGTCTCGCTCGATCGGTCTGCGTATCCACATTCTCGGGATAAGAGAAGTCGAGCTTGGATGGATTGTTGTAGAGTCCGGAATCCAATGCGGGCACCGACCATTCGCCAATCATGACCGGTTTGCCGGTTAATTGATGGAGTTCCTCGATCTGATTCAGCGCATATTGCGGCAATCCGACTTGAAGGCCGCCGGGATACACATTGTATGCGATACCGTCGAAAGCGGCGGCGTAAATATCCAGTACGTCGTATACATCCTGCAAATCCGTCGTAAAACGGTTCGAGAACAGCAATGGCGGATTGTTGTTGTACACTTCCATAAAAGAAGCTTTCACGACGTCGACATATTGCTGTACCATGACCCGTTTAAAAGCTTTGAAATCAGCGTACATAGCGCCGCTTCGCTTGGCCGGATCTGGTTTCTGCGCGATCAGGCTGTCGAACGAGGCGTACGTTCTGCCCCAGGCGGCGTTTAATGCGCCGATGTCGTTGCCGTATTTCGTTATGAGCCAGTTTTTGAACGCCTGGGACGCATTGGCCGAGTATACCTTGCGGTGCAGATCGGTGTGATTGATCTCATTATCGGTGAAATAACCGATAAACCAGCTTTTTCCGTTGGTGCTATTTTTGTATGCGGTTATTTCCGCCTTTAAAGCGGTCTTCCACCGCGGATCAAAAGGATCGGGCATCGTATGGCCGTCGGCCGCCTCGCCCAGCGCGGATACGACCCGGTCGAAAGTACCTTGCAGCGTGCCGTTCTCGATTGTCGTCATGGCCGGGGTAGGATCGCTCTTCAAGTCGTTAAGCGGAGCGAGATGCAAGATGTCCGACCAGCCTCCGATCGTATTGAAGTTCATTGATCGCAGCGTATCGATCGCTTGCGATTGGGTGGCGTTATCGCCATAAGGCGTATCCAGGCCAAGCGAGTAAAACGGTTCACCGTTCGGCTTGACGAGCCACCAGGCGGTTCCGTTTTGTTCCAGTCTCCAATTGCTCGAGACGCCTAGATTGGCCGGCTTGGCCGCACGCGTCAGAGCGGGGGAATTCGCCGGAAACGAGATGCTCCATGGGGTATCCGTCGCTTGCAGATTTTTGAAGCGGACGATGCCGTCGTTTTTCATGCTGTTGCCGAACGCCAGCGTCACTTTCACACTGCCGGCCGGGGCTCTGCGAATCGGCAACGAGAATGCCGTCCATTGGTCTGCATTGGCCAACTGATACTTGTCCTTGTACAGAATCGTTCCGCTCGCGTTCTTGTAGTAGACGGCAACTTGCGTCTGACCGTCCACCGTATTTTCGGTGCGATAGCTCCCTTTGACCGTGCCTGAGATGAAGTTAAAAGTCGATTTGTACGCATACCTGGCCGCATACTCTCCCGCGAGCCACGGGCCGACCCTCAGTTCGCCTCCTATAATCTCGAAAGTTGCCGCTTCCGCCGGGGGCACGCCCCCGAGCTCCGACAACTCCTCGTCCCACTGCGAAGCGTCCGTAGACAAATCAAACGTTGTTGCGTGCGCCCTTCCGGGCAAGTAGCCGATCATGGACACCAATACGGTTGCGACAAGCAGCCACCTTAGTCTCTGCCCCATCAACTCCTGCAAGCTCCAGTTCTGCGACAACTTCACCATCGTATACCCCTTTCGATTGAAATGAGATGATCGCGCGATCTCCCCCAATCATTGCGCAGGCCGCCGCAAACCGCAAAGGGCGCATTCAAGTTTTTTGCCCGTCATTTTTAAGAATCCTCGCAAATATGCCAAAAAGCCCTTTTAAAAATCTAACGGACCAGATGACCCTATTTCGCGTTTTGGGGCGAACTCCCCTCAAAATCATCGAATAAGGTCTTTCCGGTCCGTTAGTGAATATGCAGAAGCGCGACTTTTTCAGCAAAGAAGAAGATCGATGGAATCCGTTAGTGTCAAGCCAACTGAGCGAATCGGCCTCAAATCGAGATGCGCAGGCGGAGGGCATTCGACTCTGACTCTATCGAGGAGCTCATAGCCTAACAGAGAACGTTTGTTCGAAAAACCGTACAAAGCAATTCGAATCAGGCTTAAACGATGGAAATTTGTTCGAATAATCGTACAAAGCAATTCGAATCTGACTCATACGACGGATGTTTGTTCGAATAACCATACAAAACGACTGAAATCAAGGGGTGTATGTCTATCATTCCTCTTAAGCAACTTCGTTTATGGAACAACCACCCCCGACTCGTTCCAACTTGCGCTACTCTACTCTTTCAAGAGCCATAAGCTCCCCCTGACCGGGAGCCAACCACAGCAGAGACGAGAATTCATCCACAAATTTGGCCTGATTGTTCACCACATAGGCTTCCCCGTACGCATTAAACCGCTTTAACTGCCGCACATCTTGCATATAGACTTGCACATTTACGGAATCTCGCGGATTGGCGTTCACGATAAACGCATAGGTCTGTCCGGAGATCCGATGGCGGAACTCCGATACGATCAAGTGCGGGTCGTGACCGGCTTCGACGGCGATCTCCTTAATCGCGCCGCCGAAATCGAGCAGTTGTCCCCCTTGCGCGGGAGCTTCCGGATAATGGCCGACCCGCAGCAGCTGCAAATCCATAAACAAGTTGCCCCATCTCTGATGCAGCTCTCTATTCACGTCCCGCATATGGAAAAACGTATCCGTACGCTCTCCCCACCAATCGATCGGCCCCTGTCGGTAATTCGTTTCACTGTTAAACGTGTTATCGGGCGTGTAAAACGTAAAATAAAAGATTCCCTTGGCGCCATAAGCCAGAGACGTATTCACCTGCCATCGGACGTCGTCGTAAGACGGCTTGCGATAACGGAAATGCGGCGTAGACAAGATCGTATTCCAGAAATCGATGCTTCTAAGCGCTAAGTTCCTATAATGGCTCAGATTCGTGTAGTAGAGCGGATTCTCGTACTCTCGTTCCGTCATCTGGCCATAGTAGTCGTAGCTGACGAGCTTCGCCCCCGTTCGCTGCACATAATCCTCCAGATAACGGCCATAGTCTCGGTATCCCAATAGCGCCTCTGTCTGCGGAATGGCCGGAAAAAAGTTAACAAAGGGCAGCAGATGAGCGGCATGCGTCTTAACGATGCCCACCGCTTGAACCACGGCTTCATGGAGATCGCGCTCGGGTTCGTCGATGATAAAAAATCCGGCAACCTGCGGATGATGGGCGAATTCCGCAACCGCTTCGACAACTCCGCGCTCATAGTCGTACGGAAGCGATCGGTCTCCTTTCTCATCGCGAGGCAGATCCCTTATCCATAAAATACTCACGCGCGGATCTCGTAAAATCACTTTTACGTTCTGTTTCTCGCACCAAGCGAGGAGTACCGCTAGCTTATTCCGGTCCTCCTCATCCAGCGAATACGCCGGGGATTGAATCGTCGAGAAAGCACACGCCTCCCAATCCGCAAGCGCCCCTTCGTCCCACTCTTTCATCGTCATATAATTCCAAAACCCGATAGGGAATCGGCTGACGCCGGAAAACCGTCTCATTCCGTACAACTCCTAGGTTTAAGGATTTGGACTAATTCGAAGCATAGAACGCATAGGTGCCGCCGTTACTCGTTAGTCCGGTTGGGGCTGCGGCAGGCAGCGACGTCGGATACGTGTAGCTCGTGTATTGAACAGGCGGATTATACGTCAGCACGTTTCCCGTTTGACTTAGAACGAATACCAGCCAATACGGCGTACCCTCCGTTAACGCTGTGGAAGGAATCGTTCCTTGGTTCCATCCGTTAAAAAGCGTGATTTCCGGCGTTTCCGCGAGCAATGTCCCCGGATTGCCGCTATTGTCGCTGTATAGCGCCATTCTGACTTTGCCTGCCGCGCCGGAAGCCACGTATAAGTTCAGGTTGGTCGCGGTTAAATCTTGCCCGGCAATCGCCTTCGTCGCTACAAAATTGTTGTCTGCCGTCGTTTCCGTCTTGCTGCCGGGTGTCACTAGACCTACATATTCAGAAGGTGCAGAAACCGAATTGGCATAAAACTGCACATCGTCGACCATGTACCAAGTGGTCGCTGGAGAATTGGAGTAGAATCCGATCGTTGCTTGCCCATTGGTGACATTGACATTCTCAATGACGAGCTGCGTCCAAACCGAAGTTTTCGGAATGTTCGACTTCAGGCTTGCGCCGCCGTAATCTTTGGCCTCCATGTAAGCCGTCCCTAAATTTCCAAGATTGTTCTTTACCCACGCCTTTAAGGTATACAAGCCATTGGGAATGCCGGTGAACGTTTGATACGTATAGACGTTGTAATTCGTTCCCTTCCAATGGCCTAATTTATAGAGACCAGAATGCGGGGCGCCGGAGCCTGACGTACCTTCCGTATAGTCTGCATCCAGATCCGGCCCCGAAGTGCTCCAACCGATCGGCGAGGATACCGCCGCTCCGTCCTCTTCGAATCCGGGGTTGACCACTAAGTTCGGTCCGGTAGATCTCTTGGCATTGGTAATTTCGTAGAACACGACGCCATGATGTGCCATTTCCGGGTTAAGCGTTAACGTATTCCCGGTTACCGGAACCGTGGAAGTCGTAGGGGACAACGCGGCTAACGCTTTGTACGCATCCTCCCGCGAATACCAGTAATTCACGTCGGCTGCATTTGTTAGCGCTTTGGGCACTTCCACCGAATATTTGGACCAACCCGCCGAATAGGAACTATCCGTCAGTCCCCTGCTGGTCTGATCCGCCCACCACTGCGGCCAGAAATTGCCGTGCGTATCGTCCACTACCCACTGCTTCACCGTAACGGTGCTGCCGCTGGCCGGGATGATATTCGCAAGGTTGATTGCAGGAGTTTCGGATGTCGTGGCGTTAAAATTGTTGTTGTAATTGTATACCATCAGATGGATCGTATCGGTTGTGCTATTATACCCGGCTATGCCGTTAATTTCGTTTCCGGACCCCCCGGGCGATCCGGTTACGGATCCCTCTACGCGCTTATCCCCAACCATTTTGTACGCCAGATTGGCAACATGGGTGCCTACGGACGGTACGCCTCCCCAGAAGGTTTCCGTACTTAATCCCCAGGCGGAGAACCAATCAATATTGGCATCATGCATCGTTTTGAACAATCTGGCATCCGCGGAGGCTTGGAAGGTATGGGCGACAACGCGGGAATACAGCGCTTTATTGTCGAAGCCGGAAAAGATGCGCCCCTCGTCAATCCCATACTTCAGCTGGTTCAACCCGTTCAATTTGGCCCGATCTCTCAAAGAATTGATCGTATTTGCCAACGTTTTTCCGCCGCTATACAGCACGCCGGGACGGGAGTCATAGAAGGAGGCCGTCAGATAGTCGATTTGCGTGCCGTTTAATCCCGTTTTGTAGTTGACGCCGTTCGTGCCGACGCCTGCGACATGGTCGATAAATTCCTCTTCGTTCCAGTACCCCGCGGCAAACGCCAAGCTATGCGCGCCCACGATAACCTCGGATGCGGCCGCTCCCGCTTGAACGTAGGCCGCCTCCAACGCCGCAACCGTGTAGTCGTAGAGCTTAAAAAAACCGATTTTCGTCGTATTGGCACTGACCTTATCGTCGAACCAATCTTTGTTTTCAAACTCCGTTCCCACGCCCCACGACCACGACTTGACTTCATTTATCCCGAATTCCGCGATAAGTTCGTCCGCCAATGCTTTGATGTAATCGTAATAAACGTCGTAATCATTGGGGAATTTCGTATTGTTGGCCATTCCGCCAATTGCAGGACTCGTTGTATACTTCAAGGGCACATTGCCGGTTTTAATGAGCGGTTTTAACCCCTGATTCACGACGTTATGAAGCCCTGTGACCAGACTTGAAAAGTCATAGTCGGTTAAGTTGGCCGTATCGCTGGGATCTACGAACAGATCCCTCGGATAGTAGATGCTGCATCCCGAATAGCCGACATAGCAGCCCCCGGTAGCCGTCATAAACTGAACATTCTTGACGAAGGGGTAGTTCGTGGAAAAATAGTTGGACGGTTGACCTGTAGCGTTAGCCAGCCAATTATCCCCATAGCCCCATACGTTTACGTCGGTAAATTTGTTCGAGAGCGTCTGCCCTTCTGCCGCAAGGTCGAATGTGACTGCCACATTGCCTGCTGCAAAAGCTTTATTCGAAGTTTCAGATGCGACAACAATACCAACCATCACCATTACGGAACATAACAGCAAGTTTAATATTTTTTTCATCCTACTTCCTCCTCGTAAAATATCGATAGGGCATTGCGACATCCGGTTCGCGTACAGTCGGCATAGCTCCTCCTTATTTCAGCAAATCGTAGATCGGCGCCATTTGGACGGAAGATTCTTCGGCTTTAGCTTTCCAGTATGCGAAAATCTCGTCCATTTTGAATTGATCCAATCCTTTAATAAACTCATCCTTAAGCTTGTCAAATTCATCGTCGTCCTTAGCGGAAATGAGCTTAAATTCATTCTTGTAAATATAGGCTTGCAGATTGGTATCGTAAGTCTTCAAATCATCCGGTAGTTCTCCTAGGTTGAATAGCGAGTTGGCCTTATACGCTTTCACGTTGGAGGTATACAGATCGCGTAAAGTTTCTTTTCCATAATGCGCTAGCATGTCTTTATGAACAGGCTTAATCTTTTTCTCGATTGCTTTATCGGACCACTCATACAGGTTGACCGGCGTATTGGTAGTAGGGTCGATCGTCGCGCTGGCAAAGCCAACAAAATGATGGAACACGCCCGCTCCGGTTTCCTTTTTGAATTCGTCCTCGCCGCCCCGCGCAAGAAACTCGTCCGTTGGGGTCGGTTTGCCGTTTTCCATGGTCCAATTGACGCCTTCCGGTCCATTCCACACGATTCTTGAACCCTCGTAAGAGGCAAGGAAATCTAGCAGCTCCATAGCTCGTTCCGGGTATTTGCAGTTTGCGGAGATCGCATACTTGGCCTCGCCGGCTGGCAGCATATTCATCAATGTATACGTGTCCGAATTCAGTGCCGGGAGCGCAACCATGCCCTTATCCGGCATCCCCGCCTCCTCGAACCCTCTATTCACCAGGTCGACGTCCCACCCAATCCCCGTATAGAGATATCTTCCGGCTTTTAACTTATCTTCATAGATGTCGGCTTTCTGCGAGAAAGAATCCGGATCCAGAATCCCCATCCGATTGGCCTGGTTATAAAATTTCAACCCTCGCCAGAACAAACCGTTCTCGTCGGTAAGCATATTATTGGGAGATATCGTATTGTTTAGAATATCCGCTACCGCAAGCTTATCCCCGCCTGAAATCCCTACGATTCCTTCCGCGAATGCAAGCGGAGAAACCAGCGTCCAATCCCCCCAGCCTTGCCCGTCCGCAAACCATCCGCCCAGGGCATACACCTTCTTGCCGTCCTTTGTCGTAGGCTCGGCATTTTGCATTTGCTGAAGTACGTTCAAGAGATCCGTGTCGAAGTTTTCCAGCTTCGGATAGCCCAGTTGTTTATAGAGATCCCAGCGGATAAAATGTCCCGCAAGCTGCTGCGTGCCGATATCGTAGGTTCCGCGATTCATGCCGATCGTATAAAGCTTGCCATCCGTACTGTATTGCTTGTTCAGTTCGACCATCGCTTTACCGGAGTTATCGGACACGATATTCTTTCCATGCTTCTCAAGCAAATCGTCGAGCTGCCGGATTTGGCCGGCTTTGATCATTTGCGGAATTTGCTTCACCGGATCCGTAACAAGGAAGATGTCCGGCAGATCGTTGCTGGCGATTAAAGCATTCAGCTTCTGAGGCCAGTCATCGCCTCCGCCTACCGAGGTGATATCCATCGTGATGCCAAACTTGTCTTCAATGTATTTGGAGACAGGATCCTGGGCAATTCCGTTGGGCACGCTGTTTAAGGTGAAGGCGGCAATTTTCAATTTGACGGGCGGCTTTTCCTCGACTTCTCCTTTCGTAGGCTCGCTAGTGCTAGATTCCGCGGACGACTTTACTTCTTCCGTCTTACCGCCCGAGCATCCGGCCAGTGCGACCGTCAACAGGATGGATAAGAGAATAAATCCGACTTTGTTCTTCAAGGCAAATCCCCCAATTCCTGATTTTTTTATAACAACGGGGCTGATCTATAAGCCAGTTAGCTGCTCTGAAAGATAATCGATAAAAAGGGGGCAGGTGTATGTATCTCCCTCCGATGCTATACGCTCCTGAAATCTGAATAGGTAAACCCGTGATAAGGTGATTTCAGGAGCGTATGAGGCAGTCTCCGGGAGATACATACACCTTCCTTACCTTTTGTTATCGGTCGTCTTAAGCAACTCCGCTTATGGGACAGCCCCATTCTTATCGAAATGGACTATCCCTTAACCGCACCCAGCATGATTCCTTTGACAAAATACTTCTGCATCAGCGGATATACGACCAGAATAGGCAACACCGTAATTACCGTCATGGCATGCTTGATCGAAGTAGCCGTCACCTGTACGGAACTGGACAAGGAGGCAGCGGCATTGGAGTTCGACGACGACTGCAGCACGCTCGCCATGTTGGATTGAAGATTCCGATATAAGAGAAGCTGAAGCGTATCCAGGCGGCTGTCGCTAACCAAGTAAAGATTATCGGCCCAGGAGTTCCATTGGTTTACGGCCGTAAATACGGCAATGCACGCGACGATCGGCATGGACAACGGAAAAATGATTTTGGCGAAAATCGTGAACGTATCGGCGCCGTCCACCTCTGCCGATTCCTCCAAGGAGGTTGGCAGCGATTCGATATAGGTTTTGATCAAGATGATAAAGAATGCGGAAATCATCGTTGGCAATACGTAAAGCAGAAAGTTATTTTTCAGATGGAGCTCTTTCATGACCATGTACCAAGGAATCAATCCGGAATTGAAGAACATGGTGAAAATAATAAATCGATAGATCCATTTGCGACAGGGCATAAGCTTCTTCGTAACCAAATATCCGACAAAAGCACAGCTCAGCACCGTCAGGACGGTTCCAACAATCGTTCGGGCAACGGAAACGAACACGCTATGGTAGAGATTCGGGATGTGCGACAACTGTTGATAGGCCGCCCAAGTGATGTCCTTCGGAAAGAAGTACACCCCATTGGCGATCTCTACGGGATTGCTCATGGAATTGATAATGATATAGTAGAACGGATAGATACAGGACAGCGAGAAGAGAAGCAGCATTCCGGTATTCACGATTTGAAACAACGCGTTTTTGATTTTTTCCAATGTAGAAACACCTTTCTTTCAACTGCCCCTAATTAAATAATGCTCTCTTTCCTCACGACTCTGGATAAAAAGTTGGCAAACAACAGCAAGGCAATACTGATCACGGATTTGAAGATTCCCATTGCCGTTGAGAAGGAATATTCCGCATTGGCGATGCCCATCCGATAAATATAAGTATCAAACACCTCTAGTTTGCCGATATTCATCGGATTCTGAAACACATAGTACTGCTCGAAACCGTTGCTGAGGATGTTCGATATGGAAAGCAGCAGCAGGACAAAAAAAGTAGGGACGATTCCGGGAATCGTAATGTGCCATATTTTGCGGAACCTTCCTGCGCCGTCCACCTTGGCTGCGTTATACAGCTCCTGGTCGATGCCTACGATTGCCGCAATGTAAATAATCGCTCCCCACCCCGTGCCTTTCCATAACCCGATCAGCAATTGAATATACCAGGCGTAGGTATCGCTAATTAACGGTTCCAATGGCTTACGGATCAAATGCGTATCCAGCAGGACTTTGTTGATCAGTCCGTCCCCTGAAGAAAACAAAGCGAAAAACACCGCGTAGACCAAAATCCAGGAAATAAAGTTGGGGATGGAAGCGACCGTCTGAATAAACCGCGATAAAATTGGAATTCGAATTTCTGTAAGCGCTATCGCAAAAATCACCGGAATCGGCGCGACAGCCACGCCAAGGAAGCTTAACGCCAACGTATTGCGAATGACTTCAAAAAAATCATTGCCGCCGGAGAAGATGATTTCGAAATATTTCATTCCCACAAACTCCTGCTTAAGTAAAGGCACGCCCGGGATATAATCGACAAACGCAAAGGACCATCCGAAAAGCGGCAGGTAATAAAACACAAAGGTAAGCATAAGGAACGGCGAAATCCAAAGGAACAGCTTGACTTTGGTTTTTGTTTTTCCCGTTAACCCCATTGTTCGGTATGACCCGATCTTCTTCATGGATTCGTTTATCATTGTCGCTCAATACCTCCTGCTTCGTATTGTATAGTCGAATGTCTACATTCAACAATTACAATGATTTTCGCTTAATTACAAAAATTATGGATATGCCCGTTTTGCCTCGTAACTTGCGCTTCTGCGTGTTCAATAGCAAAATCGAATATGTTATAGTAGGCCTAAATCAAAATAGGGAGCTGAAATGGTGATTTTATGATGCGAGTATGGATCGCCAAATACATCAAAAGTCGTTTCCTGAACAAGCTGCTGCTCCTGAACTCGTTCATTATCATCAGTACTGTAAGCGTTTTAGTTATTTTGATTTTTAATTATATTTCGAGCACCCTTAAGGAGCAGGCGATCAGCTACAATAGCCAAGTTCTTGAAGCGGTAAATTCCTATTTCTTCGATCAAAATAAAAATTTCAAGAAAACGATGAATTACATGTATTACGGGGAGTTGTTGGAGACTGGCGGGGGGTATTCGGTCATTCAGGCCTTCCAGGATGTGAACAAATATCGGCAATCCGTTCAATCCGACCTATCCGCGGCCACTTCTTCGGAAATCGTAGAAAAAACGGCCTACATCTATCATTTTATGACCGCAAGAGCGCTGCCTAGCGATTCCAATATGTCGGATATGCTGTTAGTTAATGCGTCTTTCGACTTTCAGTTATCCACCGGTCGAAACGGGAAATTTGCTCAGCATGTGCCAACGATTAGCGATTATATTGATCACTCGCGCCGAAACACGCATATCAATTCACAAAGAATTCGTTATATCCCTGCTTTTAATAAAACGACGGGCCAAGATCCTAAATTCATGTACGCGATTTACGATTATCTCAGAGATCCGGACGATCCATCCCAGTATGTTGGCTATATGGTGTCCACTTACGATGCAGACTCAATCAAATCTGTCTTCGCGGGATTTAAACTAAATGTGATAGGCAGCATTCTGATTTTAACTCCCGATGGCGACGTTTTATTCGATTCTTCCGGTCAATTTTATGGAAAGCGATTTCCTTACGAAGATATTATAGCTTCTCCCGATCGTTCCACTACAATCGATCATTCCATTGTCAATGTTTATCGAGATGAAGACTATGGATTTGCCGTCGTTGGCATGATTCCCAAATCGGAGCTATACAAGGGCATAACGAAGTTCACGCATGTTATTTTAACGACGACCTTGGCCTGCTTGACCGCTATCCTATTATTATCCTTTTTCGGGTCTTCGATCTTCTCCAAACGACTGGCGAATGTTTTGCATACGATCAAAGAAATTCAACGGGGGAATCTTACTGCCCGAATCCAGTTTAAGGGAAAAAATGACGAAGTCGGGCTCATCGCCCACAACTTGAATATTATGAGCGAAAAGCTGGAGGATTACATCCAACGGGAATTGACTTTGGAGCTGCGACGCAAGGAAGCCGAGTTAAAGCAAAGGACAGCTGAACTTTACGCGCTGCAATCTCAGATTAATCCTCACTTTCTGTATAACACTTTGGAGACGATCCGAATGACGGCAATCGTCACCCAAGATCAGACGGTTAGCCAAATGATTAAAATTCTCGCCAAATTGATCCGCAGCAGCGTTAAGGACGAAATGATCATTTCTGTCGACGATGAATTGCGTTATTGCCGCTCCTTCCTTGAGCTATATAGTCTAAGATTCGGAGATCTGCTGGAAGTGATCATTGATATCGAGGATGAAATTTTGCCCTACGGAATCCCCAAACATTTGCTGCAACCGATCATTGAGAACACGATCTTCCATGGAATCAATCTCAACAACTACGACAATGTGATTACGGTCAAAGGAAGTAAAGCGAATGGTTGCATCGTGTTATCCGTTTCTGACAATGGTCATGGCATGGACGCTATGCGTTTAGCTGCCCTAACCGATAAGCTGAAAAACCTGCATATGTACAGTCAAGAGAGTATCGGCCTGGTGAACGTCGAATCCAGAACGAAGCTTATTTACGGGGATCATTGCGGTTTGGAAATAAAAAGCGGCCGCCATCTGGGAACCGAAGTCATCTTAACGATTCTCGCATTAACGAAAGAGGAGCTGCTTGCACATGTACAAGGTGTTGATCGCGGATGACGAAACGATGATCCTTAAAGGGCTACAGCAAATCATCAACTGGGAGGAGCATGGCGCCGAGATCGTCGCTTGCGCAAAAGACGGGATTGAAGCGATGAAAATCGTCGAGCAGACCCCGATCCACATCTTGATTACCGATATCAAAATGCCGAATATGGATGGGTTAGAGCTGATCCGGGCCATCCGCAGCAAAGGTCTGAATATTAAGATTGTGATCTTAAGCAGCTATGACGACTTTGGATTTGTGAAAGAAGCCTCGAAGCTAGGCATTGAAAATTATTTGCTAAAGCCTGTTGAAGAAGAAGAACTGTCCGATACCCTCCTCCATTCCATCCAAAAGATCGATCAAGAGCTGCGGATGGACATTCAAAACAGGCAAAACTACAATATCGTCAAAGAAAATATACTTAACCGCTGGGTCACTCATTCCATACGAAATGACGAGCTTGCGGAGCGTGCCGGCTTTCTTCAGATTAATCTTGCTTACCCCATGTACATGGTTTGTCTGATTAGTATATCAAGTCATTATAGATTAACGGTTGACGAGCGGAATCCCGATTATTTATCGTTCTCCGCACTTAATATCTGCCAGGAAATTCTGGGACGTAACGGAAATCCCGTTCTCTTCAACAATTTAAGTGGCGTCTGATTATTATATTTGCTTGGAATCACGGAGAAATCGATGAAGATCAAATCCATAAGCTGTTGGAGCAATGTATCCTCAAAATCAATCAATATTTGAAAATAGATATTTCTGTTGCTCTTGGCTCCGTTGAGAATGGATATCCCTATGTCCACAAAAGCTACCAGCATGCCTATAAGCTTAAAGATTACCGTTTGCTGCCGCCTAACTCGGTCGTCAATTACGAGCAATTAAAGAGAAATACAGCCCATTTTGAAGATGATTTTACCATCGATTATGATTCCTTAAAGAGCGCGATCCTCTCCAATAACAAAACAGAAGCGCTCCTATGCGTCGATGCCATCTTCGGGCGGCTTAAAAACAGGACCGATGTCACCTCCGAATACATCCTGGGCCTTACGGCGGAAATGCTGTTCCATATTTTCGGCACGCTCCAGCTTCCCGGCAATCATATGGATGAAATCCATCGTCGCACGGGTCATGCTCTATTCGATATTTTGCGTGCGCATCCAAAAACCGATCTCTCCGAGTGGCTGAAGCTGTTTATCGGAAATTATATGGACCAATTGGAAACGACCTATGAAAGCATTCATCCCACCATCAAAAACATTTTGCAATATATCGATGGTCATTATACCGAAGAGATGTCGCTCAAAACCCTTTCCAATACGTTTAACGTCAGTACCGCCTATCTGGGTCAATTGTTCAAGAAAACAACCGGAGATATGTTCTCCAATTATCTAAACCGCATACGGATCGAAAAATCCAAGGAATTGCTCGCCCAAACGACTTTGAAATCGAATCAAATTTCAACGATGATCGGGTTCACCAATGTCACCTATTTCTCGAATATTTTCAAAAAGTTCGTAGGCGTGTATCCGATTGAGTATAGGAAAGCTTTGGCTAAGGTTACGAAACCGGCGCCGGCTGATTGAGGACAGTATTCGTCCTGTAACCGGCGACGCGGTAGCGTTCCGATTTCCCGTATAAGGCCGGCCTGACAGACATGAACTGCGAGCTCTGTCCGTCTCTGCCGAGGGGGCACGATTCCGCTTCTGGGCAGCACCGAGCAAACGGACCGCCTCTTGTGCCTTATACCGTGCGATTTCTGGAAGCGCCCAAGCCGGCCAGGAGCAATAGAGTGCTAACGCCAAGCAGCAGCAACAGCGGAGGGTTCCAGCTTGCTGTGATATCATGAAGAAAACCGAACAAGAGCGGTCCGGTTGCCGCCAGCAAATATCCGACCGATTGCGACATGCCGGACAGAGAAGCGGAATCGAAGGCATCTTTCGTTCGCAGGCTTAAAAAAATCATAGCCAAGCTGAACGCACATCCCCCGCCAATTCCAAGTAAAACGGTCCACAAGGAAATGAAGGCATTTCCTCCGAAATAAAGACCTCCCAGTGAAACAAACAACAGAACCGTCATGATGATGACCAGCAAACGTTGGTTCTTCATGCGTCCCGCTACGATCGGCACAATGAACGCTACGGGCAGCGCAGCAATCTGAAACAGCGACAGCATCCAACCGCCGCTGTCTTCATCCAAACCCCGGCTTGTCATGATTTCAGGCAGCCAAGCGATCAAAACGTAGAATAAGAGAGACTGCGTCCCCATAAAAATCGTAACCATCCATGCCAGCGGCGAACGCCACAGACTTCGGCGCTTCGACGCACCGCTCGTCGCTGTCCCGGCAGACGCCCGACTCGTCCGAGCTTGAGGCAACCAGAACAGCGCAACCAACAGAACGAGTATGCCCCAAATGGCGAGCGCGCCATTCCAGCCGAAACCGAGGTTACGGGCGAGCGGGATACTCATACCGGACGCGATCGCCCCGCATAAATTCATGGACACGGAATAGACGCCGGTCATGAGCCCCACTTGATGAGAAAAATCCCGTTTGACCAGACTTGGAATGAGCACGTTGCACGCCGCAATCGCCAGCCCGATCAAGGCAGTGCCTATAAACAAAGAAGCGGTTGCGGTCATCGAACGGATCGCGATACCCGCCATGAGTAAGATCAGCGCATAAAGCAGGGTCCGCTCCACCCCGAAGCGGCGCGCCAGAATGGGCGCGAACGGTGAGAGCAGCGCGAAAGCAAGCAATGGCAGTGTAGTGAGCAAGCCTGCCGCAGCATTCGACAGTCCGAGGGATTCGCGAATCGAGCCGACCAACGGGCCTACCGACGTTAGCGGCGACCGCATGGTCAGTGCGATCAGGACGATTCCGAGGATGATCGGCCACCCCACCGACAGCGACTTTTTCGCGATCATTGACTTCGTTTCGCTTGATACGCTCATAGCCGTTCGTCTCCTTTGATCTCAAGAACGGCTTTCGATTCCGAAATATAACGGTGAACCGTTGCCACGGCACGATCGGCGTCTTGATCGACAATCGCTTCAACCAGTTGTCTGTGTATCAACAAAAAATCCGTATCGGCTTCATAACGAGTTATGCTTGTGATCAAATCTTGTAACGCGTCCGCGATATGGTTGTATAATTCGATCAAGATTTCATTATGAGACGCCGCGATGATACCTTGGTGAAGACGAATATCCTCCGTTACAACCCCATCCATGTCGCCGCGTGCTGCCGCCCTCTCCCAGCGTTCCAGTTGGAGCAGAAGCTCGCGCGCCTCTTCGTCCGTTCTGCGTTGTGCGGCCAGATGGGCTCCCTCGCGTTCGAGCGCATGCCGGACTTCCAACGTCTGCAGCGAATCGGAGCGCATGATTCGTTTTTGCAGTACGACTCCCAGCACGCTCGAAGAACAGACGTACGTTCCGTCCCCCTGCTTCGTCTTCAAAAGTCCCGCATGGACCAACGCCCGAATAGCTTCCCTTAATGTATTGCGGCTAACATTCAATTCGACCATCAACTCCGGCTCTGCCGGAATACGCATCCCGACGGCCCACTTGCCGGATTCGATCTGTTTTTCCATTTGCAATGCGACTTGCTCGACCAGCGTCAGCCGACTTGTTTTCTGTAGCATACGTTAGTCCTCATTTCATCTATTTATCAAACATAGGATGTTTGGTTAATTGGTATTTTAACATAGGTTATATCGTGGAGACAACTCATTGCCTAAAAAGAGCATCGGTATTTTAAGGGATTGGTATTTTAAAAGTTGCTTACCTTACTACCATGGTGCTCCAAGGAAACATTTTGAGCGCTATCCTTCTGCAGTTACCTTTGAACCACAGCCGTTCCAGCCCCCAGTTCCAAAACCATTTCATTCAATGCATAAATAGGAATAAATTAAAAAACAGCCCGATTTCTCGGACTATCTCAGCAAACTTGTATACATGCTTGAATTAGATTCACGCCACATCAGCCTGTTAAAACTACATCCAGCTGCCAAAAGAGCGACACAATCGCCGCTCTATCAACAAAACATCGCCGCATCCTTTGCATAACACTGATCATACAAATTGATTTTATGACAAAAAAAGCAACTATTCGTTTATTTCCTTCATAGTGCTGAATTAATTGAGACGTCACGTTTTTGTTCATAGTAAAAATGTTTGCTTAAGATGCACTGCCGGTTGCACAAAAAACCGACGGGTTCGCTCCGCCGGCTTCGTCGCCTTCCTATGAGCCGATGTATGAAGACCGGCGAATAGGGTATGATAATCATGTCGAACAATAGTGATTGTTCGA